>Ga0114979_10000992_pt1 | contig 18850 bp, 13 predicted proteins | sample S_140625_EF_Meta_FD_87315 | JGI IMG/M metagenome (GOLD analysis project Ga0114979, IMG submission 87315) | Freshwater microbial communities from Lake Simoncouche, Canada to study carbon cycling - S_140625_EF_MetaG | ecosystem: Environmental > Aquatic > Freshwater > Lake | place: Lake...
CGATCACAGAAGTTAAAACAAATCGATTGATGGGCTGTTTCTTCTTTATCTTGAGATGAGAAGAATCCAGATCCAACTGAGAAATGCGTTTTTCGTCTGCAATAATTAATTTCATATCAACCCCACCGCTCTTCACTACAAGATGGGTGCCATTTCAAATGTGAATGGATGAGTTTGAAGTCACATAGTATGAAACTGTTTCACGAGTGGACAGTCAATTGACATTTTGTATTTCGGAGTTGACTCCGAAATACATTAAAGCAAAATGGAGTTGACTCCGAAACACTTTATGGGGGTTTTATGTTAAAAAAGTCAGATTCATTGCCAAAACGGGTTTATCAAGACCTCATAACAGAAGATTTGAAAAACAAAATGGTTTTTCTTGGTGGACCCAGACAGGTGGGAAAAACAACACTGGCTCAGACTATTTTATCTAAAAAAACAAAAAGCCCAGAGGCCTACTTAAACTGGGATAATGAAAACGATCGACGAACCATCAACAAAATGGAGTGGTCAAAAGATTTGCCACTTATAGTTTTGGACGAGATCCATAAAAAGAAAGGCTGGCAAAGTTTTGTAAAAGGAGCTTGGGATAAGTGGAAGGATCATCAGAATATAATTGTAACAGGTTCGGCAAGGTTAGATATATTTCGAAAGGGCGGAGAATCCCTGCTTGGTCGTTACCATTATTACCGTATTCATCCTTTTACTTTACCTGAACTAGGAATGAGCGAAACTCATCTTCAAGCGCTATTTCAGTATGGGGGTTTTCCAGAACCACTTTTGCAGCAAAACCCTAAAGAGCTCAGACGTTGGCATCAGCAAAGAGTTTCAAGGCTTGTCAGGCAAGATCTACGAGATTTAGAAAATGTTTCTGATTTAGATAAAGTAGAATTACTAGCGGATCTGTTGCAAACCAAAGTTGGCAGTCCTTATTCCTATAAATCCATAGCTGAGGATCTTGATGTGTCTGATAAGACCATAAAAAGATGGACTCAAATTTTGGATAATCTGTATTACTGCTATCTTCTTCCGCCTTTTGGATCGCCTAAAATCAAAGCAGTAAAAAAAACTCAAAAACTGTATCTATGGGATTGGTCCCAGGTTGAAAATTTAGGATATAGATTTGAAAACTTAGTTGGATCACATTTGCTTAAGTACTGTGATTTTTTGCAAGACACGGAAGGATACCGTATGGAGTTACGGTACATTCGCGACGAGACTGGTAAAGAATGTGACTTTGTAGTTCTTAAGGATCGAAAGCCTATTTTTGCAGTTGAATGTAAACTGAATGAAACGGATTTATCACCGTCTCTTTTGTATTTTAAATCTAAACTTACAATTCCTATGTGGTATCAAGTGAATTTAGATCAAAAATCACGGTGGATAAGCCCTGATCTGGCAGTTTTACCATTTGATCAATTTTGTGAGCATTTAAAACTTGTTTAATTGTCTTCAGATTCAGAAATAAGTTCTTGAGGAACCGAACCCGCCATAATGGCTTCGGATAATTTTTTATGGGACTCATGACCGATCAGGTGTCGAACATCGCTGTAAGGCAAAACATCGGGGTTTTTAATTCGAGAAAGCTTAAACTGTAGAATTTTTTGTGCATTTTGCTGAATCAAGTCAGGCTTTAAGGGTCCGTTTCCACAGGCTTCCAAAAGAGCTTCCATTGCCACGGCAGGGGCTTCGGGCTCGTTGCAATAAAGAAGTAGATCAGCTCCGACGTGAAGAGCGCGAACTGCGATCTCACTTGTACTCATGCTTTTGGTCAGAGCCTTCATGCCTAAATCATCTGTGATGATCAAACCCCGGTACCGGCAATCAGCTTTTAAAATCTTTTGAACAAAGATTTCTGATAATGTTGCAGGAAAATTGGGATCGATTTGTGGAAACAAAATATGAGCCAGCATCACCAGATCGGCTCGGGATTTAAACGCTTTTTTAAATGGCATGATCGAGGAAGACATCAGTTGGTCTAAAGTTGCATTTTCGATAGGTAAATCTTCATGGCTATCGATCAAAGTATTTCCATGCCCTGGAAAGTGTTTAATACAGGGTATAACCTCAGCTTTGATAAAGCCTCGAACTAAGGCAGACGCATGCTTCGTTACTAAATCAAAATCAGAGCTTAAAGCCCGATCACCGATCACGGTGTTTTTTGGGTTTGAATACACATCAATACAGGGTGCAAAATTAAGATTTATTCCAAGGGCCTTTAATTCTAATCCCAATCGGTGAGTGAAATGAAAGCTAGCTGTGGGATTATCAAGGTCCCCTAGTTTTTTTAAAGGCGGCCAAACTGTCAGTGGCGCGCGAATTCTTGCGACTCTGCCACCCTCTTGATCGATGCTAATAATGATCGGGGCTTTATCGGGCATCTGATGTCGAAGGGATTGAATTTCAGAACACAAAGCATGAACTTGTTCGGGGCTTTGAATGTTGCGAGCAAATAAAATCACACCGCCGATATTATTATCGACGATCATTTTTTTCTCATCAGTTGTCAGTGTAAGTCCACTCAGACCAATGATCAGGTGTTGACCCAGGTGGTGTCGGATCAAGGACCCTCCTGCAGTGATTTTGAATCCTTAGGGCTGATCATGATGCCTTGACCAGCAGGTACGCCTTGAGTTTTTCCTGGTGTTGTACCGGATTTTTCTTGGGTATTGAAATATTGAGTGACCACGTTTTTTTCTGCGATGGGCATTTTGCCGAATAAAGCTTTCACAATACTTTCTGGTAGTCCGATGGTTCCGATGGCGTCTGCAGGTTTTGCAACAAGCTCAGAAGTTATTTTTGCATCTGGAACCAGAGTCGCAAGTGCTTCACCTTTATCATTCACATGACTGATAAATAGACCATTTTTGAATGTATTTTCAATTTTGAAAGCCGAGAAGCCTTTGTACTTTTCTTCATTTAAAACTTTTGCAGTGCCAGCTTCAATTTTAGCATCTTCTTCTGCTACAGCTTGGTATTTAAATTGAGATTGGGTTTGAATTCCTGTTTTTGAGCGAAGTATTCGGTAGGATAAAAAGGTACTAAGAAAAACATCAGAATCGATGTCAGCCATCATCGTTTGTGGTTTTCCACCATTGATAACTTTAACGACTGTCATTTTGTTTTTGTCTTTAGCGGTCTTCCCTTTTTTAAACTGGACTTCAAAAATTTTAGATTCCTTACCTACGAGGCCCGTGTATTTATAGGAAACCGGGGTCATAAAATCATCAGCTTCTGCGGTGGCAGACAGGCTTTCCATAACCTCAAGACCTGGGCTAGAAATCTTAGTTAAAGAGGTAGAATAAAACTTTTTTTGAGTGTTATCGAATTCATAGCGAATCAATGAAAATCCAATATGTTTTTCAGCAGATGTTATTTTGTAATAACCTTCAAATAAAATTTCTTTCGCGCTTGATGGAATAGAAATTGAGAAAATAAATAGAGCACAAAGAATTGATTGGACCATGGTCGTGAACTCCTGAGTTGCTGATCACTTATTCTCTCTGGGTTCATTTCATTGGTCAAATTGCTTTCAATAAGTATGAGAGACCTAAGTCGGTGATTGCAAACGAGATTAGAGATTTTTCAACAAATTAAAAGCACAATAAGAATCTATGATGATTCAGTTACTACGAAACAGAAAAGGCCAAGTGGCCATTTTTATCGCACTTTTGTTCCAAGTGCTTTTTTTATTTTTCGCGATGATCATCAACGTGGGACTTCTTGTTCATCATAAAATCAATCTGCAAAACTCGGTGGATTTGGCCGCTTACTACGGAGCTTCGAAACAAGCTGAGGTTTTAAATGCGATCGCCCATGTGAATTACCAGATTCGGCAAAGCTGGAAACTTTTGACTTGGCGGCAGCGGGTTTTGGGGACTGCGGGGCATGATGTCCCTGGGGCTGCGCCGTATAGTAAAATTCGTGATAACCCCTCGGGGAGTAACCTGTCGGACATTTTGGCGGGAGGAAACACAGCGAATAATACTCCCTATCGGTTGCCTCGCTTCTGTATCACTTATGATCCGCATGAGCTTCAAACCTTAGCCCCATCAGATGAAAACTCTTGTAAAAATATGCACCTAGCGACTCAGGTGGGATTACCGAATCCCAATTTACTTTTCATACCTAACTTCTATGGATTCGGAACGATAGTAAGTACGGCAATTACGAGCGCGATTGGGCAAATTAAGGATCGTTGTGAGTATGTTGGGAGCCTTAATTATATAATCGGTGGTCGATTCATTTTAGCTCATAACAACGATGCTGAACAAAGGGCCCATTTAATTAATTATTTAGCGACCGGAATTAGTACGGACACCAGTGATTTCTTTGAAATCGAAGGAGGATCTGCAAGACAAGGTATTGAGCGAACGCTTTCAAAAAATTTAACAGATGCCAATCGTGCAACAATGAATTTCCAAGTTTTAAACGGACTAGCACAAGGTGCATGCAGAAAAACAAGTTCGGTGACTGGAAGTTCTCAGCTAAATAATGATGCTCCTCCATGGCTTGTGCCTGTAGAAGTCTACCCCGTTTGGAGATATTACGATTGTAATATTGGCGGGTCATCCGGAGCGAGTTCGGTTAATCAAGCAGCTCGGCAATTATCTGCTGGCGCGGCGAATCGGCCTCAACTTTTTAATGATGCACCGCCAGTTCTAAAAAACGAATATGCCGCAATGGAGCCCTATTTAAATCCTCGCCCAGTCCTTACAGGCTTTGAAAAAGATCCTTGGTGTATGGCTTATGTGGGCGTGAAAGCAACGACCAGTCCCAGAATTCCCTTTATGCCTTTATCGAATGTTACCTTAACAGCTGAAGCTTATTCCAAACCGTTCGGTGGGCGGATTGGTCCTTGGTATACAAATACTTGGCAGCCGAGTGAGCTTGGTAACGCTCGAATTAATACAACTGCAAATACTTTAAATGTTCCTGGTAAAACAGAAGCTCGAGGTGGTGTTCGGGTGCTAAATGTGGGTGGAATAGGAAATATTGATGCTCCAGATTGGGCAGCTAATATTGCGCGATTTCCTGGAGATACTTTGGGGTGGGCATCGGAACGAGTTCTGGCCTATTTTCATAGAATTATTAGAATTAATGCACCCGGTGACGTGAATTCAGCCTACAGGCAAATGTATAACGGAAGTCAACTTCCATTTCCAATGGCTAACGATTTTAGACCCAGTCTTCGTCATTATGATTTGGTCGGTAATTCCTCTGCAACTGCAATAGAATTTCGCGATCAACTCACTTGGGATACCGCTGGTAACGGTGCACCACGATTAAGACTTGCTGAAATTGCAGCCGTCGCTCCGGATCTTTTCGATTTAGCCTATTATTCGATCGATCCTGATTACTACAATAATTACTTTAAAAAAATTGAACGTCATATCGCCTCAAGACCAGGGTTCAATCCACAAAACAGATTGCTTGGCGATTTAGGCTCAAGGTTTCAAAGTTCTCCAGAAGCAGAGCGACTGAATGTTTTTGATCAAATGCGAATTCAAAGATTTGCAGGGAATCCACAGGCACTGAATTCAGATGTGTCGATGCCTTATTTAGCAAAAAACCCTGCACATCTTTTGAATTCATTTTCCTATGATAGCATTGTGGATTTTTCGAAGAACGACATAAGATTTGGAAAGTGCGAAGTTCCGCTATCTGGAACGCCATATTCTGGATCACCTTTTGAAACCCCTTTGGATCCCGCAACACCGGGGAACTGTATTAGGGGCGGTCGTGTGGGTTATTCAGTTAAACTTGTGGCTCGGGATTATTTGAAAGACGCAAGTTTAGAGCTGGGTGGACAAGGGGTTACGGGGCCCATTCGCAATCAACCGCCAGATAGTTGGTAAAAAACGGTGGACTCGTGCTCATAATTTTAAAATTATGAGCACATAATCAACAGAATTTTATCACCGAAAATACAGGTCTTTAGATTCGAATTCAAGCCAGTCTCACTTTGAGACGACCTTCAATCGTTAAACTTTTGCATGTCGAGCTTTTTTACGAAGGTCAAATTTACCTCTCATATTGGGAATCTCTGAGTGAAACCTTTATAAGTGCCTAAGACCCGTCGATAATAAAAAGATCAAGGGGGGAATGTGCGAACACTGCGTATATTCTGGTTTTTAATTTGTTTTATTCCTCATGCGGTTTTTGCGGATGCTTTTCCTCCTTCACCTGCGGATGCTGCGAAGACTAGGGAAGTGGAAACTCAAGCACAAAAAATGGGAATTCTTGGTGAGATAGCCGTCAATACACCGACTACTGTTGATGCGATCTTACAGGCGAGTGCAATAAAAGTAGATGCCATGATCCAAAGTTGTATAGCAAAAACAGAAATTGCAAATACCTTATGCTTAGAAAGTAGCTCCCCAGCTCTTGGTTCATTTATGGCAAATTATGGTTTGATGTTGCAAACTGCAGGTCAGGCGGTAAAAGGATTAAGTGAACAATGTAGCGAAATTAGCAAATTATTGGACTTGTCGAGCTTGGCAATAGGAGCTTTTCAGGTCACATGTGCAACTGCACAGAGCAATTGCAGCTCTACTTGTGGAAATATTGAACCAGCCGCTGCGGCTTACTTGACAGCTGCAAGTAAGGGTTCGTCGCCAAATCCAGAGTCTCCTCATTATGGAACTCATCGACAAAACGCACGCGATATACAAGCTCTAACAAAAAATAGTTTAAAAATCTGTGGATCCTACTCCGTATCTGTCGCTTCTGCCATCGGCGGTGTCGTTCTCGCCCTCACCGGAATGAAGCAAGCACAAAACTGCAAAGAAAAAACTGCCGCAACTAATAATGGTGACCAGTGCACCGACCCCAAGAACCCCGCCTACAATCAAAAAGGTTGCATGTGCACTCGAAATGAATTGCCAGCAGCTGAATGTCAAAATCAAGTGATTGGTCAAAGCGCAAGCAAAGCCCCAAAAATTCAAACAGGTGGAAAAGTGATTCTCGATAAGGATGGAAATCCTGTTCCAGAATTTTCTCCAGCTGAAAAAGCAGATCCCTTAGCTGATACAGATTCTGGAAGTGGTGGCTTACCAGGTGCACCTTCGGGAAGTGGTGGCGGTGCCAGTGCAAGTGGTGGTGGTGGCGGTGGTGCTCAAGATGGTTTTGCCGGTGGCGGTCGTCGACTGAACACCAATATTTTAGGTGGTGGAAGTGGTGGTAGTGGAGGTGGAGCAGGCTTCGGCAGTGGCCCTGGCTACGGCGAAGATGCATCACTTAAAGCCTATAAACCCGGCGGAGATAAAGATCCGTCTCGCACGATTGCGTCGCAGTTAGCTAAGGAAGTCACAGGTCAAGGTGGTAGGTCCAATTGGGAAAAAGTCAAAAGTAGATATATTGATAATACGGGGAAACTTTTAGGCAAATAATTTTTTGTTTAGTTTTCTTGGGGGATTTTGAATGTTAAAGAAATACTTTGTTTTGTTTTCGGTACTGACTCTGTTTTCAACACAAGCTTTTGCTAGACAGAACGAACGCGAAGCCCGAAGACAAGGAACTGAAACTGGTAATGCAATGGGTACACAGCTTTCTGGTGATGCTCAGGCTGGGCAGGGCACCCAAGTGACACAAACCGACTCAATCAAAGAAGCATCAGTTGATAATGTGAGAAATGGACAGAAAGGCCAGACTGTTGCTTTCATAATGGCGGGTGGACTTGCAGGTGCTGCACTTACATATGCAGAAATGTGTGGAGGAACAGGATTTGCCAATTATGCAGCATGCATAACCGCTGGCGTTCTTGCTGGTATGGCACTGTCGTCACGAAAATCAGGCGAAAGTTTTAACGGCCCTAATGAGGCCTCATGGAAAAACGTTTGCGAGTACAGCTCAAATGGCTGCAGCGGTCCCATGCCAAATCCTTACTCAGAGCTTGTTGATAAAAAAGCAAACGAAGTTGCCATCGAAAAAGCAAGAATATTAGCGGAATCAAAAGGCATCAAAGTGGATGCTAAAACCGGTATCGTCAAATTAAAAGAGGGCAAAAAAATCGATCCCAATGATCCTGCAAGCATGAGTGCTGCACTGGGTGGCGAAGGGATGAGCGAGTTGATGAAGAGCGTTTCTGAAATTGAAAAAAGTGCGGTTGCAAAAGTTGAACAGGTCAAAGCTGGAAGTGAAGCTTATGGATTTAATTCTGGCGGTGCGGGTTTTGGAATGGCATTAACCGAGGGCAGCTACGGCATGGGCGAAGATGTTGTTGGATCTGGAGCTGGTGCTAGTTCAAAGAACAGAATTCGCAAGCCTGCGCAGGTGAAAGGATTAACAAAAAACTTCAACGGCGATCCCATCGGCGTGTCGGGTGATGATATTTTTGGAATGATGAAGCGAAGATACATTTTAAAAAGTAATCAAAAAACATTTTTTGGTCCTGAGCTTCAGTAGCTGAAACCTTCGGTTTTGACTTAGTGAAAGAATAGTGAAAGAATAGCGAAAGAATGATTTTATCATCAAATTTTCAATATTCTTCTAAAATTGTTGGCAACATCTCTGAAATCTCTAATATTCAAGGTGAGCTATCGGGCAAAAACTTCGATTTTTCTTCAAGAAAAATTTTCCATCAGCAAAGTTTGATTGAGTCAGCTCATTATTCCACAAAGTTAGAGGGCAACACACTGACTTTGAAGCAGGTCACGGAAGTGTTAGTTGGTGAGTCCAAAGTAAAAAAAAATATCCGTGAAATAAAAGAAGTCGTTAACTATGCAAAAGCCCAACTTTTCACCATCAATCAAAAGACCAAACTCAATGAAGCTAATCTATTAAAAAGCCATGATCTATTGCTTTCAGGAATTTTAATTAAGTCCATGCGTGGTCGGTATCGTAAAATTCAAAACATGATTAAAGACCTCGGGTCTGGAAATTTAGTTTATCTCCCCCCTGAATCAAAAGATGTTAAAGGTTTAATGAATGATTTGTTTAAGTTGTCTCGAATCAGCCTGCCATCAACACCAGAAGCCATTATTAAATCGGGCCTATTTCATTTTCACTTTGAGTCCATTCACCCGTTTATCGATGGGAATGGCCGCCTAGGTCGTCTTTGGTCAACGAACATTTTGTTGCATGGAGGGCTCACTTTTACAGAATTTTCTGCATTAGAAAAGTATCATGAGAATAATAGATCCCAGTACTACACTGAGCTTCACAATTTACAGGGCGAAGTTTTTTATAATATTCCAGCAAATTTAGATCTAACACCCTGGCTAGAGTACTGGACCGATGGCTTGTTGTTTTCAGCCAAAGAAGCCCGGCAGAAAATGATTGGTATCCCCCTAACCGATGAAGAAACTCTCTTAGAAAGTCGTCTGGTCGATGCTAAGAAAATGTTTTTAACTCATAAAAAGCTAAGTGCAGAACAATACCAAACACTGACTCAGTTGGGGCGCACGCAGGCAGTTGAGGACTTAAATAAACTGATAGAACTTCAATTTATAAAAAAAATTGGCGGTGGTCGTTCGACTGTTTATGTCTTAATTCAATCAAACAAGAATTAAATTTCTGGCAATATCGTGATCTTTCACGTTACATCCGTAATTAAAAACAGAATCTACGATATGACAGTTTTCTGCTTTCGAATTTTTACCAAAAACTGCAAAGCCTTCAATTTTGCAGTTTTTCACAGCAGCAGATTTATGTTTCCAAATCAAATGGCCATTCGATTTTTGCAAGCTACTATCAGGATCTAGCTGACTGAGCAAATTCAAAAAATTCAGGCCTTCACCGGTTTGGTCAACGATATGTTGCAACACCTGATTCGTAGCGCTTAAGTAATCTTTTAAATTTCCAGTTTCAAAAAATTCACACGGGATATTACATAGCTCGATAGGGTGCCCTGCTTGAATGGCTTTCGTTAGCCCATCATAAAGAATATTTTGTTCTTCCTTCGGCGTTAAATAATCAAAAATCTTTTTGTTTAAAATCTGACATCCCAGATAGTGAAAACCCTGAACAGTGCCGGCAGGCTTAGTTTTACCGAAGCCAATCACTTTATTTTTATCATCAACCCAAATACCACCAAATTTTGAGCCGACCTCTGGGTGCTCAGTTACTAGCAAGGAGCTTATGGCATCAGATTTAAGATGTTGTTGAGACAATTTGTGAAATGGATTTTTTTCTTTAGTTAAATAGATTTCATCCGAATTTAGCAAAAAGAAATTTTCTTCTGATTTAAATAGCCCAGAGGCATTTTTTAAGCCCCCGCCACTTCCTAAAATTTTTCCGACTTCTTTAGAGTATTCCACTGTAAAAAAATTTTGGCCTTCATATAAAGCCTTCACTTTTTCAGGCAGATGAAACGTATTAACGACCAGTGATTGAACGCCCGCCTGCTTCAGCCACGGCAGTGCAAAATAACCCATGGGCACATTCAAAAAAGGAATCGCTGGCTTTGGCAACTGTAAAGTATGAGGACGAAACCTTGTGCCTTCTCCTGCAGCTAAAATCAGTGCTTTCATAATTTTTCGAAATTCACTTCAAGAGCACCTGATTGCAAAAGGAGATCAGAAAAAACTTTGTACTCGGGAAAATGAGATAGGCTTTTCATGACACGCTTCAAGGTTGGTGTCAGATATTTTAAATACCTGCGATCTCCTTTTTGATGAAAGAAGCTGGCAAAACTACCACAGGCTTTAAAGCAACGCTGAATGGATTGCACTTCATAAATGTGCTTAAATTCATCACTTGAATATTGAAATGTAAGTTGGCCGTGGGTTTTATCTAAATAGTATTTCGTGAGCTGGTCAGCCATTTCATAAGACATATCCACATAAGAATCTTTAAACAACGAAACTAGATCGTATTGAATGGATCCCATTCTGGCATCTTGGAAATCTATCACACACATTTTATTCAGCTTAATCATTAAATTTCTGGAGTGGTAATCCCGATGGCAGATGACTTTCGGTTGCTTGTGCAAGATCTCACAAATGTGGGTAAAAATATTTTGAATGGTTTGCTTTTGAGCTGGATTAAGCTGAGTTTTTAAAACCCCAAAAATCAGATTATCCAACCCGTAGTTCATTTCCCAAAGAAGCTTTTCCACATTGAATTCCACATTGAATGCTGTGCACGGAGTGCGATCCATGGTGGATTGCGTATGGATTTTTATGATTTCATCTAAGGCCATACGGTAAAAGATCATGCGATCTTCAGTGACTTGGCTTTCCCAATATTTTCGCTCTAGAGTTAGATCCCCTAAGTCTTCCAGCAAAACTAGACCATCGGCTGGGGATTGAGCGATCACTTCAGGGACGTGAACTTGGTTTCTTTTGAAATGATTCAGAACACTCAGGAATGGATAATTTTCGGGATCAAAGGGATCCCAACACATCAACACCCAAGAGGCCTGATCATGAACAACCCGGTAATAGCGGCGATTTGAGGCATCACCTGCTAACGGTAAGATTGTGACCTCTGAGTGAGATAGCGACTTTGTAACAAAATTATAGATGGAAGGTTCAATTACAGACATGGATTAAGTCTGTCAGAACCAACATCGACTTTCAAGTCACGTTTGAGCCTCAAAGTACATCATTTCAAGCACGTCTTTAAGCATGGCTTTATCAACTGGCAATCGATCCACAGAAAATTCATGATTCTTTAAAAACTCATGCAAGCTTTCAGATATCAACCCAGCCTCAAGCAATTGATAAGAAGGCCTTGAGGCTGTAAAAATCAAAAGTGCTCCAACTTGAGTTTGAGCGACATAATCAAGAATCATTTTCTGATGATCTTCACTTAATCCAAGTTCTAGATCTACGACCAAGGAAGTTCCAGAAAGTTCTTGAAAATCAGCTGCAGATTTTGTCGAAGCCGCAATATCTTTGAACGGAAGAAAGCTCCAGTTTTCAGAGATCTCATGAACTTCCATGCCAATTTTTTGAACCCTGGAAGCATTATGTCCAAATAAAAAAATCAACTTACTTTGAACACGCTGAGTTTCAGTGGAAATTGTTTTCTCAACTTCAAGATTGTGAATCGTTCGCTCGAGGTGCTGAGAATAAAGCTCAGGCTCGAGTATCATTCGAATCAATTTTGTTAAGTGTGCATGCTGATCTGAAGATAAGTCTGTAGCTTCGTGAACCATCCCGAAACCAAGAAAGATATCTTTCACAAAGATGGGAACGTAGAGGTCATCCCCCCGGATGACCATCTCCGTACTTGCATCAGCATCAACTGCTGCAAGCTTTCGAATCGAGAACCCCTTACCATAGCGATCTTTGATCATGCCATTCAATTTTTCGAGCATAACATTTCCCCCAGAACATCAATTCACCATTCAATGAATTCGATGCGTTTGATAATTCTATATCCAATTCCTGTGCCGAAGTTGGGCTCTGATATTTCCTGCCAAAACAGTTGTGGAAATGATTTTAAATCGAACTGGAAAGAATTTTTGAAAAATAGAAAGCACTGTCAAAAATTATAACCGTGTTTGAAATCAATTCGATGGGGTGATTTTTTCACTAAGAATGTGACTTTTAAATTAAGCTCTGATGGCATTGAATGAATGCTCTTGAATTACAAAAGGAATTATTTTAAGCCACGATGAAATAAAGTTTGCTCACAATTCATAGTTGTGAGATCGTCACAATTATGAATTGTGACGAAAGAAATAGGCTTTTTTCCGAGGGAAACTTAGACCGAGAAGACCTTTGGCCAAAAATTTCAGAGTATGAAAGTCGCCGTTTTCAATTTCGATGGGAATTTGGCTTAAGTGATTTGCCCAAGCAACCTGGAATCATCACAATTCGTGGAGCTCGGCAAATAGGTAAAAGTACTTGGCTTGAATTTCGTCTCAAAGACACGCTTGAAGACTTTGGTCCAGGATCCGCTTTTTTCTTAAATGGTGACTATATTTATTCCCATCAAGAATTTGAGGAAAGTCTTTTGCGGCTTGAACAAGCATTTAATAAAAAAGCTAAAGTTCGGCGAATTTTCATTGATGAAATAACCCAGATAAAGAACTGGGAGCGAGTGATTAAACGTCTTATTGATTCTGGACACCTAAGAGATGTTCTTATTGTAACGACTGGTTCAAATGCAGCCGATATCAGACGTGGTGGTGAAAAGCTCCCAGGAAGAAAAGGAAATCTCATACGATCCGAATATATTTTTCTACCGATCTCTTTCAAAGAATTTTATTACCAAGTTAAAGATGAAGTCGGAATGTTCAAAAATGATACTTTGTTTGCATACCTTCTATCAGGAGGCTCGCCTTTAGCAGTTGAAGGACTTTATCGAGATGAAAAATTAGAAGAAAGTTTTATAAGTTTGATCTCGGATTGGGTCTTAGGGGATATCGTTTCTTCTGGGCGAAGTCGTATCTTTGTGCTGAATTTACTTCAAAAGATTTATCAAGTAGGGCCATCGCCTGTCAGTTATACAAAATTGGCAAAAGATGCAGGTCTTTCGAATAACTCGGCAGCTTTAGATTATATCGAAAAATTATCGGACTTACTTTGCGTGATCCCATTGATGCCATGGGATCATCAAAAAAATAGATCGATAAGTCGCAAAGCAAGTAAAATAGCTTTCATTAATTTAAGCATGGCTTGGACATTTCATCCCGATGCCCCTCGCTACATACACGAAATCAGGAATTTTGATAAAAAAAATAAAGCGATGCTATATGAGTGGGCGGTCGCACAGGAGCTTTGGCGTCGACAGCATCTTGCCGCTCAAATTGATAACAAAAATTCCTATCAGCAGCCCGCTCTAAGTTACTGGTCATCTCAAGATCATGAAATTGACTTCGTGACTCATGATAAGCAATTTTATGAGGTAAAAGCGGGCCCCACAAGCCCACATGAATTCCCATGGTTCCCTCAAATTTTTCCTAAGGGAAAATTAAATATTATTTCAGATTCCACCTATGAAACTGATTATTTAAAATCAGTTCAGTTAAAGGATTTTTTACTCAATTCACCAACTGAGCTGTACTATGATGAAGACAAAAGCCCTTGGCTTTTTTCATCATCATAGATTTAAGCCCGAGCCAGTCTTCGCTTATCAAGTCCGTATTTTTCGACCTTCATGATAAGTCCAGCTCGGCTGATACCTAATTCTTTAGCCAGCTTTGATTTGTTCCAGCCTGTGCGTCTTAGGCCTTCCCGAATCATGTCACGCTCTAGATCTTCTAGCGCATCCTTCAGTTTCCCTTGAAGTCTGGCACCTTGAACCTTTGTTTTCTCAGCGGACTCTAAAATCTTTCCAGACAAATGTTCAGCCATCAGCTTTGTTTCTTCGCCGGCTAATACAAAAAGTCTTTCAATTTCATTTTGCAATTCTCGAACATTACCTGGCCAAGCATAATCATAAAGTTTTTCTAGCGCACGTTTTGTTAAAATTTTCTTAGCTGCATTGGGGTGAGAATCATGCAAGCGAGCCAAGAAAAAATCCACAAGGTAAGGAATATCTTCTTTACGCTCACGAAGTGGGGGAACTCGAATATTGATAACATTGAGTCGATAATAAAGATCTTCTCTGAATGTGCCTTGCTCAACCATCTCTTTTAAATTTCTGTTTGTTGCTGCCACAATTCTGACATCCACTTTTCGAGTTTCAGTCGCACCCACAGGAGTAAATGTTCCCTCTTGAAGGACCCGAAGAAGTTTGACTTGCATCGTCGGTGACGTATCACCAATTTCATCCAAGAAAAATGTTCCCTTGTCTGCCATCTCAAAAAGACCCTTTTTATCCTTTAAGGCACCAGTAAAAGATCCTTTTACGTGACCAAATAGTTCTGACTCTAATAAGTTATCATTGAAAGCCGAACAGTTCTGAATCACAAAAGGCTTATCTGTTCTATGGGAATTGTAGTGAATTGATTTGGCGATCAATTCTTTTCCAGTTCCGTTTTCACCTTGTACAAGAACAGTTGAGTCAGCCCCCTTGATTTTATCTAACAATGAATACAAAGATTGCATGGGTTTAGATTTCCCAATCATATTGTCGTATTTAAATCGATTTCCAAGTTCTTTATTGAGTTCTTGAATGCGAGTCTCGCGGGAAGAGATTTCTAAATGTAAGGTGACGATCTCATGGGCGACAAGCTCACAGAGCTCACAAAAATGAGTGCGATCATAATCGCTCAGGCATTTGACTTTGCCCATGCCTTTTTCAATCATGTCATTTGAAAGACCAAATGCTGACCAACGTTCACGAAGTTCGGTAAACCGATGGGAATCGTTTGGATCTTTCATAAAACCCATGGCAACAACTGTCCCCACAAGATCATTTTCGATCATGATTGGAAAGACTCCGACATCAAAGCCAGTCAGGTCCCACTTCATGATTGCGTATTTGTTTTGTGAGTGTCGCAAACCTTCGATCGTCTTAATGACTAATTCCCCAACACTTATTTGTGCTGATTCTTTAGAACAAAAATAGCCGATGGCAGGGTTACAAAATGCATTTCTTCCACCATCGAAGCCTCTTAATTGGCCTCTTTCATCAGTGAAGATCACATCAATGTTCCACCATGAATTTAAAATCTGTTTTAATTTTTTGATGACATGAATATGTTCAAACTCATCCCAATTAATCATCGACATTTTGACTCCTTGTCTGAATAAGTAGTGACTACTTTCAGTACACGTATCGTCAAATGTTTAGACGGACTTTAAGCGTATTTTATTTTTCGAGACAACATCCTACATTGAGACATAGTTTTTAAAATGATTTACAAAATTGTATCAAACTAAAACAATTATCCCTGATTTTGCAGCTGATGAAACTTAAAATATTCGCCCTGAGATCTTAGTAAGAACTCGTGATTGCCTGATTCAACGATTTCACCCTGTCTTAAAACTACAATTCGATCACAGTTTTGAATTGTGGAAAGTCGATGAGCAATGACGATGACAGTTCGACCTTCCATCAAAGTATTCAGACCCTTTTGGACTTCGACTTCGCTTCGACTGTCTAAAGCACTTGTTGCCTCATCAAGAATCAAGATGGGTGCATCCTTTAAAAAAGCCCGAGCGATGCCCACTCGTTGTTTTTCACCGCCTGAAAGGGATCCGCCGCGCTCTCCGGCTTGGTTTTGATACTGATGACTGAGCTTCGTAATAAAATCATGGGCATGAGCTTTTTTAGCCATGGGCTCAACTAGACCTTTGGGCTTTTCAAAATCGCCGGACCAAATGTTATTTTCCAAAGTATCACGCAGTAAAAAAACATCCTGAGAAACCAGGCCAATATGACGCCTGAGATCCTCAACTGAGAACTGCTTAAGCGGCACTTGATCGATAAGAATTTCGCCTTTGCTTGGGTCATAAAAACGCTCGAGCAGATTAGCAATGGTCGACTTACCACTGCCACTTTCACCAACGAGGGCCACCTTTTCACCCCTTCGAATAACAAGGGAAAAGTTTTTCAACACATCTTGATGTCCATAAGAAAAATAGACATTTTTAAATTCGATGGACTTCCAATTTTTTGGAAATGGCAGGGGTTGATCACTTTGCTTAAGCTCGGAGGGTTGATCAAGAATTTCATGAATTCGACGGGTGGCCACAACAGTTTCTTGAATTCTGACATAGCTTTCTTGAAACTTCTTGATAGGGACATTTATTGCCAGCATTGATGCAATGTAAGCTAATACATCACCCACACTGGCTTTTCCTGCAGCAACCAGAGAGCCAAAATAAAAGAAAATCGCAAGAATCAAGCAGGTCGCAACAAATTCTGTTACTGGGCCCATGATCTCAAGTCGTGCATGTACTTTTTTACGAATCTCAAAATAGAAATCTGTTTCATTTTTTAATTTTTGGTTCAAAGTTTTTTCTAAATTAAAAGACTGAATAGTTCGCACACCATCAAGACTTTCCTTGATAGTCGCTGTGATTTTTTCTAAGTGTTCTTGGCCATTCAGAACATACTTTCGCAGACTTCTAGAGATTTGTCTTAAAAAGTAAAGGATAACAGGTACGATAAGAAACAAGCTCATTGTCAGCTGTGAATTGAGGCTAAATAAATTGATCACAAGAAATAACGCGAGCAAGGGTTCTCGGAAAATATCAGCAACCATCCGAAGGCCATCTTGAATGACTTTAATATCATTCATTATGCGACTCATTAGTCCGCCAGAGCCCGATGCATAATCAGAGTGAAATTTGAGATCCATGTTTAAAAACTTGTTCTGCAGTTTTTGCCGAAACTGATTCACCACTTGTTCGGCGGTGATGTTCATTAAGTAAATATGAAAATATCGACAAACAGAAACGGTGAGTGCCAGGGACAAAGCTAAAATAGAAACATCACGAATCTGATTTGTGTTCCCTGAGCGAAACGAAGATTCGATATCCTTGATCATATACATCAGCTTTGCGTAGCAAGCCGCGTAAATCACACCAGTTAAACCTATGACGATCAGACGTTTCCAATGGGGTTTAACTTCGACTAGGACTTTTCTAATTTCTGGAATCATTGACCATCAGTGTATCGCTTCAAGAACTGCCCCGTCAGGCTTTTTTTGCTTTTTATGACATCCATCGGTGAACCAAGTGCGACCACTTGGCCGCCTTTTTCACCACCCTCTGGTCCCATATCTATCACGTAATCTGCTTGCCTGATCACATCCAGGTTGTGCTCAACTAAAATAACACTGCTTCCGGCATCAACGAGCTTGTTGAGGACTTTTAATAGCAAATCCACTTCTTTAAAATGAAGGCCAGTTGTGGGCTCGTCTAGAATATACAAAGTGGCCTTCTGAGAGGCCTCTGTGAGCTCTTTTGCGATTTTTAATCGTTGAGACTCACCACCACTTAAAGTGTTCGCAGGCTGACCGATTAGAATGTAATCCAGTCCCACTTCTTTCAGAACACTTAGGCTTCTGCGAATGCTGGGTGTGGCGACAAAGAAGTCTAAGGCCTCCTTCACTGTCATTGATAAAATTTGGTGAATATTCTTTCCTTGATATTGAACTTCCAAAATTTCAGGTCGAAATTTTTTGCCGTCACAAATATCACAAGGAATGATGACGTTATCCATAAACATCATATCGATTTCCTCAAAACCAGTTCCTTTGCAAACAGGACATCGGCCGCCGTCCACATTGAGGCTAAATGTCCCCGGGGTGTAACCCCTGGATTTTGATTCTGGAAGTGAGGCCATAAGGTTTCTGATGGCATCGTAGGCTTTCAAATAGGTCATCGGATTGGACCTTGCTGATTTTCCGATGGCACCCTGATCAATCAGAACAGCATTTTTTAAATTTTCGACTCCTTCTAAACTTGAAAAAGGCTGAGCAGGTAAAAATTCGAGCTCTAGTTTTCTGGCAACTGCCGGATATAAAGTTTTTGTCACCAATGTGGACTTGCCTGAACCACTGACACCAGTGACGACAACCATTCTGTTTAATGGAAAGGTGACATCCACCTTTTTTAAATTATGCCCCGAGGCCCCGTTGATTGATAATTTAAATTTATAATTGTCCAATTGAACGGGTCTGGCTTCTTGAATTCTGCGTAATTTTTTTTGAGGCAAAACAAAGGGAGCTGTGATTGATTTTGGGTCTTTAAAAAAATCAGGGGTTGTTCCAGCAAAAACGACTTCGCCCCCAAGGCTGCCCGATCCTGGGCCCATTTCGATGATGTGTTCACTGTTTTGAATCACATCATGATCATGCTCAACGACCACTAAAGTATTTCCAAGTTCTTTCAGCTCTTTTAATATACTAATCAATCTTTCATTGTCTCGTGGATGAAGGCCCACTGTGGGTTCGTCTAAAACATACAAAGTTTGTGAAAGACCTGACCCCAATTGGTTGGCAAGCATCAAACGCTGGTACTCACCGCCCGACAATGTGCGTGTTTCACGTTGCAAA
>Ga0114979_10000993_pt1 | contig 18843 bp, 16 predicted proteins | sample S_140625_EF_Meta_FD_87315 | JGI IMG/M metagenome (GOLD analysis project Ga0114979, IMG submission 87315) | Freshwater microbial communities from Lake Simoncouche, Canada to study carbon cycling - S_140625_EF_MetaG | ecosystem: Environmental > Aquatic > Freshwater > Lake | place: Lake...
GCCTGCACTTTTTTGATGGGCTTGCACTCCACCGTGTTTGGGCCAGCGAAATATTCGTACTTGCCGCGTGTGCTAGATGAGCACGAACTCACTGGCGGCAATGGCATGACCGAGATGGGCACGTTTGTGGCCATCTTGCTGGGCAATGTAGCAGGCGGTTTGTTGGTGGCCATTCCTGAAATAGGTCACGCCACGGTGGCCGTGGCTTGTGTGGCTGTGGCCGTGTTGGGCCGCTGGATGAGTGGGCGCATGCCGGCGCTGACAGCGACCTCGCCGAATGAAGCCATCAACTGGAACCCCTTCACCGAAACCCTGCGCAACCTGCGTTTGGCACGCGCCAACGCCAAGGTGTTTCAAACCCTGCTGGGCATCAGCTGGATGTGGTTTTTTGGTGCGGTGTTTTTAAGCCAGTTCCCCAGTTTTGCCAAAGAGGTGTTGCACGGCGACGCGCAAGTGGCCTCTTTGCTGCTGGTGCTGTTCTCGGTGGGGATTGGCGCAGGCTCGCTGTTGTGTGAAAGCTTAAGCCGAGGGCGTGTGGAAATGGGACTCAGCCCCTTGGGCGCAATTGGCATGACGGTGTTTGCCTTGGACTTGTATATGGCCGCGAGCCATTTGCCCGTGTCTGCACTCATGGGCGTGAGCGCCTTCTTGGCTCAGAGCGCACATTGGCGCATCATGGCCGACTTGCTGTTGCTGAGTTTGTTCACGGGCATTTACAGCGTGCCGATGTACGCACTCATTCAAATCGAGAGCAAAACCCATGAAGTGGCCCGCATCATTGCGGCCAACAACATCATCAACGCGATCTTCATGATTGCCAGCTCGCTCATGGCAGGTGCCATGCTGAGCGCGGGCCTGTCTATCCCCGACATCTTTGGGTGGACTGGCGTGGCCAATGCCCTGGTGACACTCGCCATTTTCATCGCCGAGCCCAGTTACTTGCAGCGATTTTTCGCTTGGCTGCGCAGGGTTTGACCCAGCGCAAAGCTGTATTGGCAGCTTAGACTTAAGCTCATCCCAAGAGCTCCCGCCTTCTTAGAAAGCCCCCCATGTCCAACACCCTCACTGCCCCGTTGCCCGTGCGCGAAGTCACCTTGGCTTGGTCTGACGCTTTGTCCCTTGAGCTCGACTTCATGGACGACACGCACCGCGAGTTTGTGGACTTACTGGCGGCTACCGAGCTGGCGGATGACGACACCTTGGTTGAACGCTTTGCAGCATTGATTGAACACACCGAAGACCATTTTGGCGGCGAAGACAAATGGATGAAGGACACCCAGTTTTCATCCGCCCACTGCCACTCGACGCAGCACAACGTCATTCTTGAAGTGATGCGCGAAGGTTTGCGCCGTGGCCGCGAAAAAGGTGACAAAGCCCTGATGCGGCAGATGGCCCACGAACTGGGCGTTTGGTTTCCCCAACACGCCCAAACCATGGATGCAGCTTTGGCCTTGCATCTTCGCCGCGTGGGCTATGACGCTGAAACAGGCATCGTCTCAGCCCCTGAAGCCTTCGCTGAAGAATAGATTCGCGCCAGCAACTGTTGTGACAGCGGCTGCACCTGAATGTTTGTTCTGCATGACACTGTCATGCAACCGGCGCTGATCTCGTCACGGTATCAAGCATCCGTTGCTTGCCGGTGAGTATGTGACTTTCAAATAAGTCGGCTGTCTCTGCAACCAGACCATTGCGCAGTGCCTCCACCAGCCGCCCGTGTTCGCTATGTGATTGCTGCATTTGGGCCATGGTGTAGACGCCCTTTCGCAAGTAAAGGCTGAGTTCCGCTTCAATCGTGTTATTTAGGTCGATCAGGCGTGGGTTCTTGGTGATTGCCATCAGCAGATCATGGAATTTCTTGTTGAGCTGGTGATAGGTGCCGCCGTCCCGAGCCTTCAACGCCACTTCCATATGATCCATCAGCGTCAACAACTGCGCGTCCTCTTGGTTCTCCAGTCGCGATGCGGCCAGCCTACCGGCTGTCCGGGCGATGCTGGCCCGTAAATCGTATAGATCGAGTGCAGACTCTAGGGAAACCTTACGCACTTCTGCGCCACGATTGGGAACAATGCGCACCAGCCCACTTCGCTCCAATGAGCGAAGCGCTTCGCGCGCTGAATTGCGGCCTACGCCTAATTGAGCTGCCAGCGCCTGTTCGTTGACTCGCTCTCCAGGCTGCAGCGTTCCGTCTGCGATCATGCTGCGCACCTTCTCCTGAATTTCATCTAAGCGCGTGGCTATGACATCTGCGTCTCTCAAAGGAACTTTGCTCATGGGGCGTGGTGAAGTTTTAATGGATCTTAGTTTACAAGACATCGGGAAACAATTAATCTACATATGTAGGCAATATTGCATTAAGTGTTGACACATTTAAGAAAATAGCTACACTTGAATTGTTTCAAGACACTGCTTCACTAGGATCCAATGGAACTCCAAGACCTATACACCTCACACGGACAATTCATAAATGGCATTTGGCGCCCTGGCAGCGAGAGTGCCTCTGCCATGATTAACCCTGCCACCGAGATCACATTGGGCGACATCAAACAGGCTGGTGCTGCACAAGTCACCGAAGCGATCGCAGCCGCTGGCAAGGCGCGCGAATCCATGCGTGCATTGAGCGCTTGGAGCCGCTCTGCACTGCTAAGACGTGCTGCTACTTTGATCAACGAGCGTGCCGAAAAACTGGGCTACTTGGTCGCGTTGGAGACCGGCAAACCTATTCGGCAAGCTGTGGGCGAAGCCAAGTCGTCGGCAGAGTCAGTCGACTGGTTCGCCGATGAAGCCCGCCGCATCTTTGGCATGAGCTACGAGAGCCGCGTCAAGGGTGACCGTTATCTCGTGCACATGGAGCCACTGGGAGTCGTCGCCGCATTTGTGCCTTGGAATTTCCCGCTGTTGCTCCTGTCCCGCAAAATGGCACCAGCCTTGGCCGCAGGTAACACCTTGGTGATTCGTCCATCCAACGAAGCGGCCGGTGCAACCATGGCGCTCATCAAGTGTTTCGAAGATGCGGGCTTTCCTCAGGGAGCCATCAATCTGGTGATCGGTCGTCCGGCAGAAATCACAGCAACGATCATGAACGACCCACTTGTCGCCAAGGTCAGCTTTACCGGATCCGTGCCGATTGGCCGTCTGATAGTTGAACAGTCAGCCGTCACCCTGAAGCGAGTGAGCATGGAGTTGGGCGGCCATGCGCCAGTGATTGTGCATGCCGATGCCGATATTGACGCCTTCGCTGCCATGGCTGCTCCCGGTAAGTTCCGCAACGCAGGTCAGGTATGTGCTTCTCCCACGCGCTTTTATGTCCACGAGTCAATTGCCAAGGAGGTCGAAGAGAAGTTGATGGCTGCGACGCGCGAGCTTCGCGTCGGATCCCCACTCGACAATGCAACCGATCTTGGCCCATTGGCCACCAAACGCCGTCGGGACGCAGTCGAGCAAATGGTTGACAAAGCTGTATCCGGGGGTGCCCGGGTTCTGTCGGGCGGGATGCGACCAAGGGGCATGGAGCGCGGCTACTTTTTTGAGCCGACATGGCTCACACAATTGCAAACCGACGACTCGGTGCTCAATGACGAACCATTTGGCCCAATTGGAACCTTGACCACTTTCTCAACGATGGACGAGGTGATAACCGAATCTAACCGCCTACCTTTTGCGCTGGCCGCCTACGTGTTCACGCGTTCGTTGACCAAAACGCACGCAACAGTAGATCGCCTGCAAGCTGGCGTTATCGGTGTCAACACCTTCGTTGCAGCCACGGCAGAAACACCATTCGGTGGCTCAAAAGATAGCGGATTTGGACGTGAAGGTGGACCGCATGCAATTCGAGACTACCTCGACACCAAATTCGTCAACGTCGCCATGCCGACAGATGCAAACTGATTGCGCAACCATCTATAAGAAAATTGAAGGAGTTACACATGAAAGTCATCACCAATCGAGCAAAGCAACGCATTCTGAACGACGAGCTTGCACTGGGTATGGGTCTGCGCCAGGCCCGTACAGTTGATATTGCACAGATCGCTAAAAGCTGCGACTTCGACTGGCTTTTCATTGACATGGAACACAATTCAATGAGTGTGGATACCGCTGCACAGATCTGTCAGGCTGCGCTCGCTGTTGGCATCACGCCAATGATTCGGGTGCCTGCGCATGAGGCTTTCCATAGCACCCGACTGCTTGACACAGGCGCTCAAGGCATTGTGATCCCGCACGTCAGCACAGTTGAACAAGCGCGCGCGGTCGTCGACTTTTGCCGCTTCACACCGCTTGGTCGCCGCTCGATCCCTGGCAACCTTCCGCAAACACGTTTCATGCCGCTGCCGGTGCCCGAAACAGTGTCATTGATCAACGCTGAAACGTTGGTGGTGGCGATGATCGAAACAATCGAAGGACGGGACAACGTCGATGCTATTGCAGCCGTGCCTGGGATTGATGTTTTGCTGGTTGGCTGCACAGACATGGCGGCCGAACTTGGCGTGCCAGGGCAGTTGGGTCACGCAAGCCTTAAGGCAACGCTAGACACCGTATTCGCCGCCTGCGTTAGACACGGCAAAGTCGCCGGCGTGGGTGGTGTTTACGACGAGGCGCTGATGGCCGAGTACATCCACAAGGGCGCACGGCTGATCCTAAGCGGCTCAGATCTTGCATTCCTGATGACTGGCGCCCGAAGCCGCTCATCCGTGCTGCGCAATGTGAATCTAAACCAGAAGCTGCACACCGCGGCATGAAACACACCCTCTGATCAACCCATACAGACCAACGCTATGAATCCCGAATACACATTAGCCATGCTTGAGCGTGCCGACTTGCGCCCTTATCTGAACGAAGAGCAGTTCGAGTTCCGACGCAGCATCAACCGCGTGCTATCCAAGCATGCCAGCCCAGAGTACATCAGCGCGTGCGATGAAGAAAAGCGCTTTCCGAAGGAGCTGATCGAGGTTGGCGTCGAGCAGGGGTGGTTCGCACTCACCCTACCCGAAACCTATGGGGGAATCGGTGATTACATGGACATGACCGCGTTCCTAGAGGTGGCGGCTTATCACAGCATCGCGCTGAGTCGCTTTTGGAATGCCAACATCAATATGGTGGGCGGCGCAGTAGCGCGTTTTGCGAGCGAAGAAATCAAGGCCGAAGTTTTGCCGTCGTTGGCCAATGGACAAGGCTGGTTAGCGTTCGCGCTGAGCGAAAACGGTTCAGGCTCGGACGCAGCATCCCTAACCACGCGTGGTGTCGCTGACGGTGATGACTTCATCATCGACGGCACAAAGATGTGGATCACCGGCGCGATGCAGGCCAAGTACATTCTCACCGCCGTGCGGACAGATAAGGAAGCCACGAAACACAACGGCATCAGTCTGTTCCTAGTGCCGAGCGATACCCCGGGGCTGGAAATCCGCCCGATTGACCTACTCGGTGGCAGTGCCATCCGCACCTGTGAAGTCAACTATGTTGGCGTGAGGGTGCCCAAACGACTAGTCGTCGGCGAACTCCACATGGGCTGGAAGCGGCTGACCGCCGTACTCGCCAAAGAGCGTGTCGCCTTGTCGGCCATGTGTGTCGGCGCGGCGCAGGCAGCGGTGGACCTGGCACGCTGGTATGCGCTCGACCGCAAACAGTTTGGCCAACCGGTGTTCGATTTCCAAGTTGTATCCCACATGTTGGTTGACATGCAGACTCAGGTCGATGCGGCGCGAATGATGGCGTATCGCGCGGCCAAGCTGCTGGTTGACGGCCAACCATGCGATGCCGAGTCGTCGCAGGCTAAGTACTTCGCGTCTGACGTTTACGTGAAGGTCTCCACTGACGGTCTACAAATCATGGGGGCCAATGGCTACGCCATGGAGTACCCGATGCAGCGCCATTACCGTGAATCAAAGCTATTCCAAATCTTTGGCGGCACCAATCAGATCCTGCGCAACATCGTGGCGCGCAGTCTCAAGTCATAGGCAGTCGAATCATGAGCCAACAAATTGTTGAAGAACTGAAAGCCCTAGGGCTGACCATTGAGGAGCTTTACACCGACGTCGTTGTCGTCGGTGGCGGGGGAGCGGCGTCGCGCGCAGCGCTGTCGGCGCGATTGACTGGCGTCGACGTGCTGATGCTAGTCAAGGCCCCCTTGGGCATCGGTGGAAGCACGGTGCACGGCGCCAGCGAAATCATGAGCATGGGTGCCTCAGGCTTTGGTGCTACGGCTGACAGCCCCGATGTCCATTACCGGGACACCATGGCAGCTGCTAATGGCTTCATCGATCGCGACTTGGTGCGCGTTCTCGCCGAAGACGCGCCCAAGCGCATTGACGACCTGATTGCATATGGCGTGTCCTTCGATCGGGCAAAGGCTGAAAAAGTTGCCACGGGTAACGCCACTGATTACAAGCTGATACAGAGCGACTTTGGCAGCTATGCAAGGGCGCTGGGCGTATCAGGAAAAACCGGAAAGGCCTTTGTCAAGGCACTCAATGCTCAGGCAGTCCAGCGAGGCGTGAAGGTGCGCGCACCAGCAGGATTGATCGATCTGCTTCTCGATGCGCATGGGCATGCGGCCGGCGTTCTGGCCTTTGATGCGTCGGCCCAAACTTGGCTGGTAGTTCATGCCAAATCGGTGGTGTTGGGTACCGGCGGTGCACATGGTTTGTTCTCGCAGCAGGTGTCGACCGCTGAAATGACCGGCGACGGTCAGGCCGTGCTTTTTCGCGCGGGGGCTGAACTAGTCAACATGGAGTTTCACCAGTTTGGACCAGCGCTGATTCATCCCTATGTCCAACTTTTTTCGAAATCATGTTTCGTACTGCATCCACGCATGACGAATTCACAGGGCCACGAATTTTTACCCGACTACCTCCCTGAGGGCGTCAGTCAGACCGAAGTGATGGACGAAAAGGTGTTCCCGTTCACAGTGAGCAACGTATCGCGTTACATCGACATCGCGATCGCTTCGGAAATCGCAGCTGGCCGAGGCAATCATCGCGGCACGATCAACTTCTCGCTGGCCCATGTCCCGCCTGAGAGGCTGCAAGCGACCATTCCAAATACCATGCGCTGGATGCAGGCCAACGGCATTGACCCCCAAAAGGACGCGATGAACGTGGGCATCGCTTTCCAATGCCTCAACGGCGGCGTTCGCATGATTGACGCTGATGCGCGGTCCACAATTCCAGGCGTGCATGTCATCGGCGAGTTGGCAGGCGGAGTTCGGGGTCCGGATCGACCAGGCGGCAACTCACTCGCTGAGGGGCAAGTGTTCGGGCACCGGGCGGGTGATGCGGCTGGCCGCCATGCGAGAGATAGTGCAGTAACGACATCCATCGTGGGCGATGAAGTCGTCGAAAGGCTGCGACTTGCATTGGCCCCCAACGCTAATTTCGGCTTAGCAAGCAGCATGCAGTCTTTGCAATCCGCAATGCAGCAACATGCACTGGTCGAAAAAAATGAGTCTGGATTGAACGCCGCACTGAAGGTGGCGCGAGACATCGAAACGTCATTCGACCAAGGCGGTGGTGCCACGCAGGCGACCCTAGCTGAAGTACTAACACTCCAGAATATGGCCACAACGGCAACGATCATTCTGGAAGCTTGCCTGCAACGCCGAGAAACCCGCAGCGGCCATCTGCGCACCGACTACCTGCAGCGCAATGATGCTGAATATGGTCACGCCTTCGTACAAACACGAGTCAAAAACGGCCAAAGCCTGTTCACGCCTATGGCGTACCCAGCAGCCGATTGATCAATTTAGAAACGGGCTGTTCACACCAGAGAAAGTCCGAAAAGCTAGGAGACACCGCGATGAGCGAACAAACTAAACCGATGCCGTTGAGCGGCTACACCATCCTTGATTTGAGCGTCATGACGGCGGGTCCGGTGGGTACCATGCTGCTTGGCGATCTGGGCGCTGACGTCATCAAGGTTGAAGAACCAGCCCACGGCGATCTCGCACGTGACTTAGGGAATCAATTCGTGAATGGCGAAAGCGTGCAGTTCATGTCGCAAAACAGAAATAAACGCAGCCTGCGACTCGATCTAAAGTCACCAGCAGGCAAGGCGGTTTTTTTGCGCATGGCAAAAACGGCTGATGTCATTGTTGAGAACTTCCGCCCCGGCACAGTAGATCGCTTAGGCGTAGGTTACGAGGCCGTGAGGGCCATCAATCCACAGATCATTTACGCAAGTGCCTCTGCCTTTGGACAAAGCGGTCCGTTAGCGGCTTGGCCAGCGAACGACCCGATCGTGCAAGCCGTAGCGGGTTTGATGGACATGACCGGCGAGGCCGATGGCCTGCCTGTTCGCTTGGGTGCGCCACTCCCCGATTTCGGTGCTGCAGCGATGATGGCTTTGGGCATCACCACCGCCCTGCTGCATCGCGAGCGCACAGGGATTGGTCAACGGATGGACACCTCCTTGTTGGCAGCCGCCTTGTTCAGCACTATTCCACGCGACGGTGAGACCATCCGCAGTGGCAAAGCACCCTCAAGGCTCGGTAGTGGACATCCGACGATGGTTCCTTATCGCAACTATGAAGGTGCAGACGGCAAATATTTCTTTGCCGCCTGTTTCACTGAAAAGTTTTGGACCAATCTGTGCCGCGTTCTAGATCGTATGGATCTCATGGTTGACGAACGCTTTATCAACAACACCCAACGCACCGCCAATCGCCATCTGCTGGACGCAATACTAGAAGACGCTTTCGTGAAGCAGCCAGCAGCCTATTGGGTCAAAACCATGTCAGAGGCCGACGTCCCATGCGCCGCCGTTCAGGACTACCACACAGCCCTCACGACTGACCCGCAGATCAAACACACCGGTGCGGTTCTTCAGTTCGACCATCCCGTCGCAGGCCCCATGACCAACATAGCCAATCCACTGACGCTGCATGGCACACCGGTGCAAGTGCGACGTCCACCCCCAGTGCTCGGCGAGCACAGCGAAGAAGTCCTGCTTGAATATGGTTTTGCCGCCAGCGAGATTGATGAGCTGATGCGAGAGGGCATCGTCAAAGGGTCACGTCTCAATGACGCCGTCTTGACTCAACCTGCAAGATAAGCTGATGAACTCCATCAACAAAGAAATCATGGCCGACTACGTGATCGTCGGCGCTGGCACTGCCGGCTGTGTGCTCGCCAACCGTCTTTCGGCTAACGGCAAAAACACGGTGGTACTGATTGAGGCGGGCGGGCGTGACCGCCATCCATTGATTCACATTCCTGCCGGCTTCCTTCGTTTACTTAACCATCCCAGCATCACCTGGGGCTACAAAACGGCACCCGAGGCACAGGCAAGCGATCGCGAAATTTTGTTCCCTCGCGGCAGAGGCTTGGGGGGTTCAAGTTCCATCAACGGCCTGCTGTACGTGCGACCCTTCACTGCCGATATAGACGCTTGGGAAGCAAGTGGCGCAGCAGGCTGGAATTTCGCCAATTGCCTGCCCTACTACGCCCGCTCCGAGACCTGGCAAGATGGTCAGGACGCGCGTCGGGGCAGCAGTGGTCCGATCCAGGTGACGCGGGTCTCTTCGCCGCCGGAGGTATGCACGAAGGTGATGGCGGCGGGGAAAGAACTAGGGCTGGAGATGGTCGATGACCCCAATGCCACTACCCACGGACCATCTATTTGGTTCTATCAGCAGACACGCCAGGGCCGGACTCGCTCAAGTGCGGCTCGGGGCTATTTGTGGCCCATCACCTCAAGCCACAACCTGAGCGTGCTCACCGACTTGTCCGCGCAGCGAATCAGGATGGAGGGCGAAGGATCTCAGCGCACAGCCACTGGCGTCGAGTGTCGGCGTGACAACGGACAGACCGTTTTCGTGAAAGCACGCAAGGAAGTGATTCTCAGCGCCGGCGTCATCGGCACGCCACGCCTGCTGGAACTGAGTGGCATCGGCGATACGAACGTATTGGACAACGCGGGTATCCGCACGCAAGTTCCCTTGGGCGGCGTAGGCAACAACCTGCAAGACCATTACGTGACTCGGTTGTGCTTTCGCATCCAGGGTGTCGAGACCGCCAACGAACGTTCGCATGGTGCCGCACTGGCCAAAGAAGTGGCGAAATATCTGGTAACTGGCGACGGGATATTGACCTACAGCGCAGCTGTGATTGGCGCGTTCGCCTCGACCGGTCTTGCTGATCGCTCAGACGTGCAGTTCGTGATCGCCCCAGGCAGCTTCAAGGAAGGCCGCATTGGAGAACTCGAAGACAAGCCGGGACTGTCGTTCGGTGTGTGGCAGATGCGCCCAGAAAGCCGTGGGTATGTGCACATCACTTCGAACGACAGTGCCCAGGCGCCGACCATCGCACCACATTATTTGAACACCCCTTTGGATAGACAGACGGTGGTTGCCGGGTTGCGTATCGGTCGCGAATTGGCCAAGCAGCCATCCCTCACGCCCTTCGTTGTTGGCGAAACCCTACCTGGCCCAGATGCGGACTCAGATGAGGCACTGCTGCAGTACGCCCGCGACAACGGATCGACCGTTTATCATGGTGTTGGCACCTGCCAGATGGGCACCGACCCTTCATCTGGCGCTGTCGTCGACGCCAACTTGCGCGTGCATGGCGTTAAGCAGTTGCGGGTGATCGACGGTTCAGTCATGCCATTTATTACGTCGACAAACACCAATGCCACCGTGTTGATGATTGCCGAGCGTGCTGCAGACATGCTGCTGATGCAGACGCACTATCCCGCATGACGTTAGTTTCATGGTTGGGCATCTATGCCCAGATTGCGACTCTTTTGTTGCCTGTTGTTTGTTGTACCAGCATCGGCGCGGTTTTTGGCTTAAGAAAGCCGACCTACCCAGCTGATTTCATCGCCATGTTGGCGACTGTCGTCTGCACACCCGCGCTGGTATTTCACACACTCATGACGACGCAGCTTGACAACCTACAGTTGCTTGAAGTCGGCTCTAGCACATTGCTGGGGCTTGCGATCGCCGCGGTGTTCAGTGCCATAGCCCTGCGCTGCATCAGCATGCCGGCCCGGACTCTCGGGCCCGCGCTGACCTTTCCCAATACCGGCAACCTCGGACTTCCCATTGCACAACTGGCTTTCGGAGACACGGGCCTGGCAGTCGCGGTCGTGTTCTTTGCGGTGAACTCAATGGTCCAGCACACATTAGGCGTTTGGGTGATGAGCCTAGGTGGTAACCGCTCTCAACCTTTGCCCAAAGGCATCTTATTGGCCTGTCTGCTGGTCGTCGTTTTGCGGACGGCTGACCTTGCGCCCCCAGCCCCTTTGCTCGAAAGCGCACGGTTGGTAGGCTCGCTTGCGGTGCCGCTGATGTTGTTGAACCTAGGATACGCGCTCGCCACCGTCACACGCACAGGCATTCGCAAGGGCGCTGTGCTTGGTGCATTGCGCCTGCTGATCGGTCTGCTAGCCGGCGCACTGGTCATTCACCTGATCGATCTACCGCCGCTCGTCGCCAGTGTGATGACGTTGCAATTTGCCATGCCGGTCGCGATCGTCAACTGCATCTATGTCCAACGTTTCAGCACTTACGGCGATATAGCGGCTGGGGCTGTTTTAGTGTCGACCACCGCATTTGCTCTGCTTTGCCCGCTTCTTATTTGGCTGGCGAACACAAACCGGATCTGATCCGCGGCGGTGCTTGGCTGAGCGCTTAAGCGCTCGAATCCCAAGAAAAACGCAAAACAGATAAAAAACTGGTGAAAACCCCAATGTGTATACATATATTTAATTTAATTTATATATTGACATTAAAGTGTCGACACATATACTAATGTTGAAGACACATACACGCAGAATAAAAAACAAGCGTGATTTTTAAATGTGAAGGATAAAAATGCCCCTGTATAAAACTCTGCTCGCGTTGATCACTGGCCTGACCCTTGCCATATCAGTTCAGGCACAAAGCTACCCAAATAAAGTCATCAAGATGATCATTCCCTTCCCACCGGGCGGGGCAACTGACATTGTTGGCCGCATCGTGGCAGAGGCGCTGAGTAAGGAATTGGGTCAGCCGGTGGTAGTGGAAAACCGAAGTGGTGGTGGCGGCAGCGTAGGCACAACGGCGATCGCTAAGGCAGCCCCCGACGGCTACACACTTGGCATCGCAACTGTCGGCACACACGCAGCCAATCCTGCTTGCAATCCAAAAGGGGGTTACGACGCAGTACAAGACTTCACGCCCATCAGCAACCTCGCCCGCACACCTAACGTGTTGACGATGTTTCCTGGCGTTGCTGCAAAAAACTACCAAGAACTTCACGCTTATCTCAAGAAGAATCCGGGCAAGGTCCGCTATGCCAGCGGCGGCACGTGCGGCGTCCATCACCTGACTGGCGCGCTGTTCACAGCGTTGACGGGCACAGAACTGCTACACATTCCTTACCGCGGGTCAGGCCCCGCATTGACCGATGTGATGAGCGGTCATGTTGAGCTGTTTTTCGATAGTTTGCCAGGCTCTCTTGCGCAAATTCAAAGCAATCGTTTACGCCCCATTGCGGTGGCATGGGACAAACGACTCGAATCATTACCCAACGTGCCGACCTATGCAGAGCTTGGGCTCAAGCCAATCAACGACGCGGTCTGGTATGGCTTGGTTGCACCAGCCAAAACACCGGATGACATTGTTAAAAAACTGAATGCGGCAACCCTGAAGGTGTTGGCATTTTCCGAGGTGAAAGAACGTATCGTTCAGAGCGGCTCGGAGCCGGCTGGAAACACATCGGCCGAGTTTGGCGCGGAGATCAAAGCTGCGCTCGAGCGAATGAAAAACATCGTTAAAACGCAGAACATCACCTTCGATCCCACAGGCTCTTAACCACGATATCGCTGCCCCAATCAGAAGGCAGAGCGAGTGATGCCAGTGAAAGTTTGAAGAAATCAATACCCGCTTATCCGTTCGTTAAATCAATCACTAGGAGACAAAAATGAAATTATGGAAAAAACTATTGCTCGCATCTGTTGTTGCGAGTTGCGCAAGTGGTGCATTTGCGCAAACGAAGCTGAAATGGGCTCACATCATGGAAACGTCAGAGCCGTTCCATATATGGTCAGTGTGGGCAGCCAATGAGCTGAGCAAACGTACCAACGGTAAATACTCGGCTGATGTCTATCCAGCTTCCCAATTAGGCAAGGAAAACGACTTAAACCAAGGCCTGACGCTTGGTACTGTTGACATCATTGTCACTGGCGCCGGTTTTGCCACGAAGAGTTACGCGCCCATCGGTGTGACCTACTATCCCTACACCTTCAGGGACGTAGATCATTTGCTTAAATTTTTCAAAAGCGATGTCTACAAGGACCTGAACAAAGGCTATGCAGAAAAAACCGGTCACCAGATTCTGAGTTCGATGTACTACGGCACGCGCCAAACCACGGCTAACAAACCGATTACCAAGTGCGCTGACCTGAAGGGCCTAAAAATGCGCGTGCCTGATACCCCGGTCTACCTGGCTATGCCTCGTGCCTGCGGTGCCAATGCAACGCCTATCCCCTTTGCAGAGGTTTATCTGGCATTACAAAACGGGACCGTTGAGGCTCAAGAAAATCCTTTAACCACCATAGAAGCAAAGAAGTTCTATGAAGTACAAAAGAACATCATCCTGACTGGGCATATCGTCGAACACTTGAACATCGTGGTGTCAGGCAAGCTTTGGAAGCAGCTGACCGACGCCGAGAAAAAGATCTTGACTGACATCGCTCAAGAGGCATCTGAAAAAGCATCAGCAGACCTGGTGACACGCGAAAAACAAATGGTAGACATCTTTAAGAAAAAAGGCATCTCGGTGACGGAGGCAGATCGCAATGATTTCCGAGAATCCGTGCTAAAGAGCGTCAAATTTGAAGACTTCGGCTATAGCAAGGCTGACTGGGATCGCATTCAGAACATCAAGTAACCTCGCCACGCTAAGTGGTGACTCGTCAGGGATCGGGTGATCCGTCTCTGACTTGCGTTTGAATTCATTCTTGAAGGTTTCCCGCATGGATAAAACAACACCTCAAGCCCAAGCCAGCGTCAAAGCGTTGGCACACAGCTTTGACGAGGCAGACCAACTGAATACGGACTTGTCCGACTACCGTTTTGACGACTGGATGACTTTGGGCGTATTTTGGATCATGGTGGTACTTGTCTTCCTCCAGTTCTTTACCCGATACGCGCTCAACGACTCTTTGGCTTGGACTGAAGAGCTGGCTACCAACTGCCTGATTGCCCTCGTCTTTATTGGCGCTTCCACCTGTGTCCGAAAGGACCGCCATATTCAGGTCGATTTGCTCTATCGATATCTTCCATCTTCAGCCTCTCGCTTTTTTGCAACGCTGGTGGACTTCATCAGAGTCGTGTTCCTGGCCTACCTGACTTATCTCGTATTCACATACATCGAGCTGGTCGGTGATGAAAGGATGACTACCCTCAATTGGCCAAAAAACATCATCTACTGGTTGACCTTGTTCGGCTTTGCAATGATGGTGATCCGCGCTGGACAAATCACTTTGAGAAACTGGAAACTTGGTTTTTCGGCACTTGAAAAACCGCAAGCTTATGACGGCTCTGAGGCATAACGCATGACAATACTTATTGGTTCTTTCCTTGGTTTAATGCTGATTGGGTTGCCGGTGGCCATGGCCATGGCGATCGCATCGCTCCTATACATCTTGGTCACTGGGTCGGTGCCTGATGTGATCGTAGCGCAGCGAATGATCGCTGGCGTAGAGAGCTTTCCTCTGTTGGCTGTGCCATTCTTCATACTTGCCGGCAACCTGATGAATATCGCTGGCATTACCGGACGTATTTACAAATTTGCGGTGGCGCTCGTGGGCTGGATGAAAGGTGGTCTCGGACAGGTCAACATTGTTGGATCAGTGATCTTTTCAGGGATGTCTGGCACCGCCATCGCGGATGCAGCCGGCCTAGGCACCATTGAGATCAAGGCGATGAAAGACCACGGGTACAGCCCGGAATTTGCGGTCGGCGTGACGGCAGCATCGGCCACGTTGGGGCCGATCTTTCCCCCTTCTCTGCCCTTTGTGATTTACGGGATGATGGCCAACGTCTCCATCGGCGCGCTATTTCTTGCAGGCGTTTTGCCGGGCTTGGTAATGATGCTGTTCATGATGGGCACTGTTGCCTTCATTGCACGCCGAAACAACTGGGGCGGAGATGTCTTGTTCTCATGGAGAGAGTTGGGCAGCGCTGGGGTTGAAATCTTGGTTGTTGTCCTTTTCCCTTTGACGATCTGGCTGTTAACGTTAGCAGGTGTGTCGGTCAATTACGCTGTGGGTGGTGCCATGATCGCACTCCTTTTGGCGGACTGGTATTTCAAATTCTCGGCTGTGATGGCTTTGATGGCCCCAGTCATTCTGATCGGCGGCATGACCATGGGTTGGTTCACACCAACTGAGGCAGCCATGGCGGCTGTCATCTGGGCTCTGTTTTTGGGTCTGGTACGCTATCGGTCAATGACATTTAAGGGCTTGGCCAAGGCGACTTTCGACACAGTTGAGACCACCGCCAGCGTGTTGTTTATCGTCACTGCAGCATCGATTTTTGCTTGGTTACTCACGACCAGCCAAGCAGCGCAAATGCTGGCCGACTGGATCCTCAGCTTTACACAAAGCAAATGGGAGTTTTTATTGCTAGCCAACCTGCTGATTCTGTTGGTGGGGTGCTTCATCGACACGACTGCGGCCATCACGATCTTGGTGCCAATTTTGTTGCCCATCGTTTTGAAGCTAGGTATTGATCCCATTCACTTTGGATTGATCATGGTACTGAACTTGATGATCGGATTGCTGCATCCCCCACTCGGTATGGTTTTATTTGTGTTAGCGCGCATCTCGAAGTTGTCGGTCGAAAGAACCACGGTAGCGATCATGCCTTGGTTAATCCCCTTATTCCTGTCGCTGATCGCCATCACTTACATCCCAGAGATATCGTTGTGGTTGCCTCAACTGATGCAAATTGCAAAGTAAGTTCTAGCTCAAAACAAAGACCCAGGGTAGTAGCCAATGACAGATGCCCAAACTCCTCGCCCCCGAACAACAACTCAGGCGTAGCGAGTTCGCGCCAAAGCAGCGCCCGCCGCCAAGGCCTCTAGCTTTTTGACCGCCACCTCACGACTCATGGGGGCCAAGCCGCAATTGGTGCAAGCGATCAATCGGTTCTTGGGCACGTACTTCAACGCCATGCTGATGGTGTCGGCAATTTGTTCGGGTGTTTCAATCACATCGCTGGCCACGTCAATCACGCCCACCATCACGTCTTTGCCCTCCAGCAACGCCATCATCTCAGGCGGCACATGGGAGTGGTAGCACTCCAAGCTCACCTGCTGAATGCTGCTCTTGGCCAAAGCAGGCAAGACTTTTTCGTATTGACGCCACTCGTCGCCCAGGGTCTTCTTCCAGTTGTTGTTGGCCTCAATCCCGTAGCCGTAACAAATATGAACGGCGGTGGTGCAAGTCAAGCCTTGCGCCGCGCGCTCTAGTGCTTTGACGCCCCAGTCTGCGGCTTCCTCTAGGTAAACATTGAAAGCGGGCTCATCAAACTGAATGATGTCCACGCCATCGGCTTGCAGCGCCAAGGCTTCTTGGTTGAGCAACTCCGCAAAAGCAAAGGCCATGTCTATGCGGCCTTGCACAGCGTCTTTGTCTTTGCCGTAAAAACGATCGGCCACGGTGTCGACAATGGTCATGGGGCCAGGCAGCGTGAACTTGAGTTTCTTTTGGGTGTGAGCACGCGCCAACTGGGCTTCAAAGGCATGCACGCGACCTTTCAACTTCAAGGGCGCAATGACTTGCGGCACTTGGGCGTCGTAGCGGTTGTTGCGAATGCCCATGGTGACTTTGTTTTCAAAGTCGATGCCTTCTACCTGCTCTAAAAAGCCATGTACAAAGTGTTGGCGCGATTGCTCGCCGTCCCCAATCACATCCAAACCCGCATCTTCTTGCGCTTTGATCCACAGCAGTGTGGCGTCAGCCTTGGCTTGCAGCAGCGCATCCCCCTCTGCCTGCCACTTAGGCCAAAGTTTGTTGGTCTCGGCCAACCATTCGGGTTTGGGCAAGCTGCCAGCGATTGCAGTTGAAAACATAGGTGGATCTCCGTAGGTGTGTGGTGAAAGGGGTAGAAGTTGAAACGAATTAGGTCAAAGAAAATTCCTGTGCCAATAACTCGTAAGAGCGCGCCTGCGCTTGGGCCTCATGCGTCCAGGTGATGATGACCACCTCGTCGATCTGCAAGCGCTCAGCCAGTTGTCGCAGTTTATCGGCCACTTGACGGGCACTGCCCACCAGAGCGCCAGCACGCAACTCGGCCAAGGCGACTTGCTCTGAGGCGTTGTAGTCCCGCTCGGCTTGGTCGGGCGGCAGCAAAGTGCCAATGCGCCCCAAATTGCGGTCCACCTTCCAGCGGGCGCGGCTTTGGAACAAACGCCAAGCTTCGTCTTCGGTGTCGGCTGCCAAGGCCCATACGCACACAGTGGCTTGCGGCTTGGGATGGCGGTCGTTGTGTCGGTAGTTGGCACGGTAGAGATTGAACGCGTTGTCCACGCCCAGCCCTTCGGTGATGAAGTAGGCAAAGGCATAAGGCAGGCCTAGGTGGGCGGCAAGTTGCGCGCCGTAGTCTGAACTGCCCAGCATCCACACATCGGGTGAGGTGGGACCGCTGGGGTAGGCATACACGCCGTGGCCGGGGTGGCCCGCAGGCATGGGCTCGCCGGTGACCCAAGCTTGTAACTCCATCACTTGTTGTGGGAAGTTGTCAGAGGCATAGCGGTCGGAGTTGAGCAGCTGCGCGGTACGGCCATCGCTGCCAGGGGCGCGCCCGACCCCGAGGTCAATGCGGCCAGGCGCCAAGGCATCGAGCACGCGGAATTGTTCGGCCACTTTGAGGGGGGCATAGTGCGGCAGCATGACGCCGGCACTGCCCAGCCGAATGCGGGTGGTGCGCGCGGCAATGGCCGCCATCAACACTTCAGGCGCTGTCCCCACAATACTGGGGTGGCTGTGGTGTTCACTGACCCAAAAACGGTGATACCCCCAGGCCTCGCTCTGCACGGCGAGCGCCAAGGTTTGACGGAGGGCTGCCGATTGGCTTCGGCCAGACGCAGCCACAGATTGATCGAGGACGGAGAGTTTGAGCACGGGGCAGAGCTTAACTGGCTCTGCGGGTCTTGGCTGTCACTCAGGCGCTTGGCCTGAGAACTTAGACCGCTGACGAGCGTCCGCGGCGATTGATTTGACGCACCGAGATCAGCGCATCAAAAAAACCATGCAACCAATCTAGGTCAATGGGTTTGAGCAAAAGTTGCACGCCATCAGGCAAACCACCCTTGGCCCGCACATCGTCAGCGCTCATGCCCGTCATGACCACCACGGCCAAGTTGCTAAACAAATTGTGGGAACTCAGGGTTTTTAAAAACTCAAAACCGTCGACGTTGGGCATTTTTAAATCAGTCAACAGCACTTGCGGTTGCAGGCTGGGCATGTCGAGCAAGGCTTCCATCGCTGACGCGTACATGACCACATCCAGAGGCAGCCCCCAGTGGTCAAACTGGGCTTGCAGCATCAAACGTGAGGTTTCATCATCCTCCACCACCAACACCCGCAAATGGTCTTCACCCTGGCTCATGTAGGCGGGGGTGAGGTTGTGGCGTCGCTGGTAATCCTGAATGGACTGCAAAGAGATGCGACGGTGCCCCCCTTGCGTCTTCCATGCTTTGAGGTCGCTCTTTTCGACCAGGCCCTGGACGGTGCCGACAGACAGGCCCAGCATTTTGGCGGCATAACTGGTGCCGCAGTAACCATCGTAGGGCTCTCGAGAGGGGGGTAATTCCATGACATCTTCCTGTTCTCTAAACTAACTTGAGTCAAGTCACAAAA
>Ga0114979_10000994_pt1 | contig 18836 bp, 18 predicted proteins | sample S_140625_EF_Meta_FD_87315 | JGI IMG/M metagenome (GOLD analysis project Ga0114979, IMG submission 87315) | Freshwater microbial communities from Lake Simoncouche, Canada to study carbon cycling - S_140625_EF_MetaG | ecosystem: Environmental > Aquatic > Freshwater > Lake | place: Lake...
AATCTTTTTGATGGTGTTTCGAGCGATTTCAGAAATATTAATTTTAGCAGTGGTGGTGATTTCACCGGCGACAACACAAAGGCCCGTTGTTAGTAGCGTTTCACAGGCCACGCGACCTTTGGGATCTGAGCTTAAAATTGCGTCTAGGACGGCATCACTGATCTGATCCGCCATTTTGTCGGGATGACCTTCAGAAACGGATTCGCTGGTAAAAAGATAATTTTTCATTGGAAGCTCTCCTCTTGATCAATTCGAACATTTGAACAAGAGGGAAGCTAGCAAACACAAAGACTTCGGTCAATTTCAGATGTGAGTCTTTAGGCTGCTTCTTCTTCACTGCGCTTGAGCCAACGACGGGATTGTCGGACCTCAGGCTTTTTGTGATGAGTCGCAAGTTTTCGGACCTTCAAGAACTGCTTTTCGAGCTTTTGAATGGACTCATCAACTGCGATATAGACATCGAAGTGATAGGACTTGGATCTGAAGGCCTTTTCTTTGGTGAAAATTGTCATTTCCACACAAAACTCTTTTTGCCGCTTACTAAAAGTGACATGTGCTTTGTATTCTTTCAGCAAGAATTTTGAGCACTGATCCAACAGGGATTGTGAGTACTCTTGAAGGGCTTCAGAATGATCGAGATGTTTGAATATGTAGTGTGCTTTCATAGGTGATATTGTTCGGCTCGACCAACATCTAACTTGAGGGAATTTTAGGACTTTGGCCTCGGGACAGCTAAGTGCCTAATGTCGCCTTGCGTTCAAGCAGGCCCGAAGTGAGATTTGTTCAATTTTTTGGCAGAAATTGAGAACAAGGCTCAAACTCCCTGCCCGTCACCGGCTGGGCCTATCACAAGCATCAGCGGATGTTGAAGACTGAATTTTCCGCTGTTTTGTTTTCTCTCGAACAATCAATTCGATGGCATTTTTTTGTGAGATTTGTCCCCTGCTGAGGGCCACGAATAGCTCTTGCTCCAGTTGAGGTCTTGTGGCTTTTACCAATTTATGTTCTGGCCACAGGTTCACATCTGAATTATCTCCACCGATCGAGAGCGGAATAAAGTGATCGATCGTGTATCGACCTCTACAGCTGACTGGAATTCGATAAAGATTGTAGATCTTTTCTTTCTGCTCTCGAGAAACATTTCTTTCACAGTAGGGAATTCTTTCTGTGTAGCGGTAGCCTTCAAAATCTGGGTTTCTAGCCGAGCAAAGTTGACCGTAAGTGAAATCTTGCTTAGGTACCAGCGGATAGGAATAAGCAAAGATTGAAAAAGAAACAACAAACAAGACGATAACTAACTTCAAGGGACGGAAAAAATCCATTTTCTCTCCTGAGTGAGGTCATTTACGGTGACCTGTAGAAACATCGAACCGTATTTTCGATTTATAAGCCCTAATAAAATCCTAGCGAGAGTCTTCGGACAGACAATCTTCGAACAGAGTGTCAATGTTAGTTAATTGTTAGGGCTTTGGGATGAGCTCATCGATGAGCGGATTCTTCGTCTTGTGAGATAAGAACACCGATTTTTTTGCGGTGTTTGTAGTGAGAGCTCAGCACACCATGATCGTGTCAAATGAACTCTTCGCCGTGGGACCAGTGCAACAATCCGTTCCATCAATTCCATCGGCGTTAACTTCAGTGCTGCTGTTCCGTCGTCCCATGGGCAGTTGGCGCGCTACAAGCTGGGTCGGGCTCGGTTGTAACGATGGCGGGTGCAGGTTCACCCACTGAACCACCAGCTACATATCGGCTCCCACCATTTGTCGTTGTGCACGTTAATTCACATGTATTTCCAGAAGATTGACAACTCGGTTCCGCTGGAGAGCTCTGGGTTGCACCCACGGTTTCTTTCGTTGCTGTCGGATCCAACGGGACTGCACTAAATAAATAATCGCCACGGTCGCAGTTTGAGGAGTAACTAGAGCTTGATGAGCGGATTTTTAAAATGAGGCTGAGTACTGCACAAGGGAATGAACACTTTTTTGATTAAACTTAAAAGTGTTTAAAAATGGAAGATCAATGAGCACAGCCACATCCAAGACTTCGTAACCTGCTTCTTTTGATAAATTGATGGCGGCTTGCAAGGTACCTCCAGTTGCGAGCACATCATCCACAATGACGACACGGCCACTTCCAGGGGCCAGTTCAATTGTGGCTTCACCGTATTCTAAAACGTAGGACTTTTTGACTGTTGGAGGTGGCAACTTTCCTGCTTTTCGAATGGGAATAAAACCCTTTTTATGATGAGCTCCCAGCAAGCTTGCGAAAATAAAACCGCGAGATTCAATTCCTGCAAAATAATCCACTTTGGACAAATCGATGTTTTTAACTAAGTTTTGACCAATAAAATAAGGGCTTCAGGATCTTTCAAAAGTGGGGATACATCTCGAAAAAGAATGCCTGGCTTTGGAAAGTCTGGAATATTTGCAATTTTTGATTTTAAATCCAAGGTTTAATCCTCTCCCAACTCTTCAGAAATATATTTGTAAAGTTTGTCCCACATGGCTTGAACGATTTCACTCTCTTTTGCGCTGGATTGTTTACTTTCGTCTAACACACTGACGTCGTATTTGATATATTTCCTAAAACAATCATCATAAATACGATCTATCACCATTCTATATTTAGGCCCATTAATCATATGAATCAAATCATCGGGCTCAAATCGTTCTACTGTATTTTCTAAAATTTTAATTAATAATTTTTTCTCGCTGGCATTGAGTTTCATAGAGACTCCTTTAATGAGACTTGGACAGTCTCCCAGTTCTCTTGAAAAAAGCCATCAGCTTTGTGATTAAAAAACTTTTTTACGCTGACTGGACGGCAATATTCGCAAAATCTCTCGGTACTTGGCCACTGTTCTGCGCGCGATGTCCACGTTGTCTTTTTTCAAGAGCTCGGCAATTTTTTGATCTGATAATGGATATTTAGGATCTTCTTTTGCGATCATATCTTTAATCATCAGTTTCACTGATTCAGAGGCTAATGAATCCCCACCATCAGTGGCATTGATGCCAGAATTAAAAAAATATTTGAGCTCGTAGATGCCTTGTGGACTGTGCATATACTTTGCCGTCGTCACCCGAGACACTGTGGATTCATGCATACCAATGTCGTTTGCAATATCACGTAAAACCATGGGCTTTAAAAAGCCAGCCCCTTTTTCAAAAAACTCTCGCTGACGCTTTACAATGGCATCGCCCACTTTAAAAATTGTGCGTTGTCTTTGGTGAATTGACTTAATCAACCAAACTGCAGATTTCAATTTTTCTTGGATGTATTCAGACTCTTGCTTATTGGCGCCTCCGCCTTTCAGCATGTTTCGATAAAAATTTGAGATTTTTAATCGAGGCAATCCATCTTCATTCAGGGAGACGACAAAATCGTCTCCGACTTTGTAAACGTAAACATCTGGAGTGACATAATGAGTGTCATTTTCGTGATACGCACGACCCGGCTTGGGCTCCATGGCGTAAATAATTTTACAGAGTTCGACCACAACTCGAACATCCAAAGTCATCGCTTTTGCAATGGCTTCGTAGTTTCGCTTTTCTAAATCCTTTAAATGATTTTGAATGATGTTAACTAAATCTGTGGTGTCTTCTTCGATGTGCTTGGCCTGAATCATCAAGCATTCTTTAAGATCCCTTGCCCCCACACCTGGCGGGTCAAACTCGTGAATCAACGTCAAAGTATCTTCCAGATCTTCAATGGGAAGACTTTCATCTTTGGCGATTTCTTCAAGTGGAGTTTTGATGTAGCCATCTTCGTCGATGTAAGCCAGTAAAGCTTCGGCTGCGATCACTTCGTGCTCAGCTAAACCATTCATCTTCACTTGCCAATGAAGATGATCATGAAGCGACGGAGTCGTTGTCATGATATTTTCATAGTTCATGATTTCTTCGTTGCCTGAAGAGAAATCCTTAGGAGGTTTTTGACCTTGCTCGAAGTAGGATTCCCATTCGAATTCATCTTGCTTGCGTGGATCTTGAGTATTGTTATCTTGAACTTCGGCGGGCCCTTCGACTTCAGTGGAAGCTTCTTTGGTTCGCTTCAGATCCTCTTCTTTAAGATCATGAGTTTCTTCTAAAATTGGATTTTCTTCGAGCTCGGCGTGGACTGCATTTTCTAATTCCATACGAGACATTTGCAAAAGTTTGATGGCCTGCTGCAACTGCGGCGTGATCACCAAATTTTGACTCATGTTCATACTTTGTCTTAATGCCATGTTATCCTTGAGTCCTTTTAAAGCTTGAAATTCTCGCCCAAATAAAACTTTTTTGCCACTTCGGATTGTGCAATTTCGTTAGCCATTCCGCTCACTTGAATTTGCCCATCCTTCATTATGTAAGCATAATCACAAATTCCCAAAGTCTCACGCACGTTGTGATCGGTGATCAAAACACCTAGACCTTTGGCTTTCAATTCACGGATAATATTTTGTATATCTGCAACTGCAATGGGATCGATACCGGCGAAGGGCTCGTCGAGAAGTAAAAATTGTGGCTCACACCCCAGAGCACGCGCGATTTCAACACGCCGTCTTTCTCCACCGGATAAGGAAAATCCAAAACTGTCCCGGATATGGGAAATGCGAAATTCGTTTAATAAAGTTTCGAGTCTTTCAGATTTTTTTGCACCGTCATAACCATAGGCTTCAAGTGCCACTAGAATATTATCAGCCACTGTCAGCTTACGAAAAATGCTGGGCTCTTGGGCTAAATAACTTAAACCCACCCGTGCCCGCTTGTGCATGGGAAGCTCTGTGATATCTTGAGTTCCCAACATAATATGCCCATTGTCAGGTTGCACAAGTCCCACCACCATATAAAACGAGGTGGTTTTTCCAGCTCCGTTGGGACCAAGAAGTCCCACAACTTGCCCGGATTGAATTTGAAAACTGGCACCATTGACAACAGTTCTTTTTTTATAGGTTTTTGAAATGGAATCAATCTTGAGAACGGTCATTCGATGGGACTTCCTTTCACTTTGACGTTCTCTACTTTAACGCGTTTTCCACCGTCCAGGAAGATGATTCTGTCGCCAACAAGCTCATCTTCACCTTGATAAAGACGCGGCTGGCCGGAGAAAGTTAATTTTTGAGACGCAAAATCAATTTTCAGTTCGTCGCTCAAAGCACGTCGGTCATCTTGCAGAAGCTCCACATTTTTTTTCAGCTCTAAAGACTCAAAGGTTTTGCTGACTTCATTGTAATTAAAGTGAGCCTCTTGGCCTTTTATAAAGCGTTTTGCGTGCTCGATTCGTACATTTCCCAAAAATTCAGCCTTGTGCCGAGTGGAAGATAAAATGGCACGGTCGCTGGCAAAATTCACGATCTGCTTGTCCTCTAAAACTTGCTCTCCACTGACCTGACTTTCTAAATAAATTTGCTGCTCGTTGATGGGAATTCGAATGCCCATGGCCTTCATTTTCATGGTTCTTTTTTTATTCTGCACTGGTCCCAACACTTGAATCATTTGATCACAAGAAATCACTCGAGTCTGGGCATGGTACTGAATGAAAGGAGCTAAAAATGTTGAGCCGTTGGCTGTTTCAATTTTAACATCACCCTCGATTCTCATATTTTTTGAATCCATTTCAATATTGCCGCGAAGACCCGTCACTTTGAGATCCTGTAATTCGCTATTATAAAAACGAATCTCTACGACTTCCAGATCCCAATCGCTTCGCCCCTGATAACTGACAGATTTTTTTGAAAACAACTCCCAGTCACGTTTCCCTTGTTGGCTTTCAACCAGGTGTCCACCTTGCATCATTTGCTGAATTTGATCTGCTTGAGCAGCAGAAGGTGACTCTGTTTTTGGAGCCTCTACTTTTGACTCAAGAATTTCTTTTTTGAAAAATAGAATATAAGCCTGAAGACCCATGAATGCGATGAAAAGAAATAGCCATACTCTTTTCACCCGTCTGCCTCCGGTCTATTCAGAAACTGAGGGTTGCGCAGCATCTTCTTTTTTCATAACTGCAAAGTTAATTTGTCCCGCACCTGCAGAGGAAATGGTGTACATGATTTTCTTCACTGCTAAATAATTCACGTCTTTATCAGCTTGGATGGTAATTTTTTTCCAATCCAGTTGCTGAGGAGACTGAGTGGACTGGTTGCCAATAATGTTTTGAACTTGGTTTCGGATTTGGCTGTCATACTCGAGCTTCTTAGCTTGTAAAAGTTTGATGAGCTCATCACGCATTTTTGGCAAAATCCAATCCACAGAAGCACGAACTTCTTCCATGGTGGCCACTTGCACTTTTTCAATGTAAATATTTTCTTTTGAAACCGTCACGACCGCTGCTGGTTTTAATTGCTTCGTTTGTTCTGCCTGTGGAAGATTGATGCTCTCTGGATTGACAAGAATCACGGGATCACTGGAGTAAGCTTGCAACAAAAAGATCACAAGCACTGTAAACATATCTACCATGGCAGTTAAAGATAAAGTCGCAGTCACGGATCGACCTTTACCACGTCTTCTTAAAATATTGTGATATCGATGTCTTTCACCTGGTTTATAAATTGCCATACTAAGGATTCCCCGTTGCTAAACTAATTGTTGGAAAACCGGCCTTCAGCATCAGATCCATGGCAAAAACCATTCTCTCGTAGGGAAGTTCGTCTCCGACAGATAGGACACCGTCCACTTTATCGGGATATTGAACTTTTGCTTTTTGAAGTTGCGCAAGCAGTCCCACATCATCAAATTCCACACCTTGATTTGGTAGGCTCATCACTTGTTTTCCAACTGTGATCACGTAGCCTGCTTGTTTCACATCCACTTTCAAAACAATTTCAGCAAATGGAGGTGGCACAGGTGGAGGACTTTGATCATCTCTTTGAGAATAAAACGAGGTTCCCATTTGGATCATATTGATTTGAACCCAAACAGCTGAGAGTAACAAAAATGTAATCAGTACACTCATCAGATCGATAAAAGGAACCAGATTCAACTCGACGTTGACCCTTCTTCCTTTCGATCCACCTGCTTCAATTTCAGCCATTTTTTCCTCTAGTCTCTGATTTTATCTCTGTTAGCAACCACAAGATTCAAAAGTGTCATACTTGTTTCTACAACTTCGTTTTCTACTTTTTGGATGCGATGCTGAAACCAACCGTAAGAAACGATGGCGAGTAATGCGACTGAAAGACCAAAGGCTGTACAGTTCAATGCGTGAGAAATACCCTCGGACAGCATTTGCGCTTTCTTATCATTGGCAGCACTACTGACCGCACCGAATGATAGAATCATACCGAAAATAGTTCCAAGGAGTCCGGCAAGAACTGACACGTTACCAAACACCGCTAGAAATGATGTGTAGCCTTCAAGTTTTGGCATTTCACGAAGAACTGCAGCATCCATGGCCACCTGAACTTCCTCATCAGGACGCTTGTTCATGGCTTGAATGAGTCCAGCTTTCACTGTGTTTGTCAGTGGAGCAGGACGAGAATCACAAAGTGAAATCGCTTGTCTGATATCACCTGCCACAACAAGTCTATAAACTTGATCAGTAAATTCTTTTTTGTCGATGGATAAAGATCTAATTTTCATAAATCTTTCCACGACAATCAAAATCGTCAGTATGGCAAAAACGAGAATGACATACATCACCGCTCCACCATCCTCAAAAGACTTTCCAATACTGAATTCGTATGCTGTTTTTGCGGCCTCTGATGCTAATACTGGATCCACGGTTTCCTCCTGGAACTAATTAATTGGTTTCAATAAAAATGGATAGATCACTTCGCCCACCAATCCCTTGGGGGGTTCAGGAAACTGCCAAGTGGCCAGTCTCGACTTCATACAATCCTCAATGGATTTATTATTTAAGGTGGTGCTGTAAACTTTCACATTTTTAGCAGCGCCTTTCTCAACAATGTCCCATTGTAAAATCACTTTACCCTCCAGCTGAGCACGCCGGCTTCGATCCAGCTTGTTTAATTCTCGAGTGTAGCAAGCTTGGATTTGGTTCAAGTTCGCCCGCACGGCTCTTCTGACAGCTTCACGATCAATGGTTCCCACAAAATTTTCTTCAGATCCACCGGGTTCAATGGCCACCGTGGTTTTATCTCCGAAGCCCTCAGCATTTCCATAAGTGCCCATGCCCGACCCTCGGCCTTTGGTTCCGATACCAGAAATTCCCTGAATCGCAGTTCCTTTACCGCCCGCGCCCGTGTCTTTAAATTTCGAGCCAAGATCATCTCCAGTTCTATTTTCACCCATGCCAGTGGAACCGGTGGCTTCTCCGGCTGTTCCTAAAATATCTCCAGCTCCTGAATAAGCTTGATCCAATTGTTTTCTGACGCCGCCTGATCCGAAAGCGCCAAACAATCCAACCTTCGTCACATCTTTCACTTGAGAGTTGGCATTGGCAGAATTTTTTGCACCAATTTTGACGGCTCCACCTTGCTTGATGGAAGTAAACTTTTTTGGTTTGTTTTTATTGTTTGGATTCGGTGCCACTTCGGAAGCTCTGCCAGCTCTTTGATTTTTTTGAGCTGCTGCCACTTCTGCTTCGCCTTTTTTCTTTGCATCTTGCATTTTATCAGCGGCTTGAACTTTTTCAGGTTCTTTCGGTGGTGGAGGTGTCACTTTTTTAACTTCTTCTTCCGGCGGTTTTTGCTCAATCACTGGCGGAACCGGTTGCGGTTTATTATCAAAAACAATTTGTGCAACCCTTGTCAGTTCATCTTCATCATCCGGCAATTCCTCTTTTTGTGAAGTTGAAACCGCAAGAAACATCAAAAGTGATGCAGCAAGTGCAATTAAAATTCCCATGAGCTCACCAGAGGAAAGCATCAAAGGCGGAATGAGCGGAACAACACCTGTCACAGGAACGAAACGAATGACAAGTCGAATGGGACTGTCTTTAAACCGAATGTGCATCACTTCATTTTGCTGAAGTTGAACAGTTGAATTTTGAGAGGTGGGTTGCACTCGCCCTTGGCTAAGCAAATCTTTCAGTGAAAGGATTGTATCAGGTGTGACAATTTCCAGTTCTGCATTTTGTGGAAATTTAACTTTAGCTCCTTGATTCAGTTCTATCAGTCGATATCCCTTTGGAAGAACTCCCACTGGCAGCTGAATAGAATTTTCAAGATCCACATTAACTTGCACCACCCCTTTTTTTCGGTAGTGAAACGTTTCAATGATTCTGTCTTCCCAGCTAACAAGAACTTCAACTGATCCACCCTTGTGGGGCTTTAAGTAAGTCTTTAAGTTAGGAATTTGTGAAACAGGCGCAAAGGTCTTCTTCGAATTTTTAACAATTTGTTTCGTGGATTTTTGAATTTGAGGTCGATCAGGTGAACCGCCAGAGAGCTCTCGTTGTGTTTCTTGAGGCAGTGGTTTTGCTTTTGGTAACTCTGGTATTGCTAAAGCAACAGTCGCTACTTTCGGGATTCCAGAAAAGAAAACAACTTTAAACTGTCCAATGGTAATCTCATCGTTGGATTGCAAAGGTTCGTCTAAAACACGCTGGCCATTTTTATAGGTTCCGTATTCAGAACCCAAATCACAAATGAAATAACCCTGTGGCCGAAGTTCGATCATGCAATGAATCGGCGAAACTTGAGGATCATCCAAATCTAGCTGCACATCTGCTTGATGTCCAATCACGACTTGTTCTAAGTCATATTGCTTAACTTCTTTAAGCTGATGGCCTTTAAAAACCCTTAAAATAATTGGAGATTTCAATTACTACTCCGAATTCGCTGTAAATCTTCTGTTGTTTTCTTCATCTCGGGAATAAAATTTTCTCTGAGCTTAATTAATTTTCCGTAGTTAAAATTCTTTTTTTGAAACAAATAAAATAACTCAGGCTTTTGAGTTGAACCTTCAACAAGTTCATCCTCGTAATTAAGTTTAGCTCGGCGCTCCAGTGTTGGTGACTGGGCCCAGCAATTAAAAAAACTCAATAATATAAAAAGGATCAGCAATCTGTGGCTCACTTTCACCTCAATCCTATTTTAAAACCGATTTGGCCTGATTTTCCAAATTGGAAATTTTTTTTCTGAGGTCTGGTCCTGGACCCAAGAACCTGATCTTGCTAATGACCGCTAGACCTTCGGTCCGTTTTTCCATGTGCTCAATTAATAAAATAGCATAATTCAGATTCACTTCAATATTCTGAGGCTGCAATCCCACCGCTGCTTTCAATTGTGTAAAAGCCAGTGGATAAATCCCGAGTGCAGTTAAAGTGACTCCGTAGTTAGAAAGTGTTTTCCAATCTTTCTGTCCTTTTCCCACTGCAATTTCGTAGGCCACCTGAGCTTTTTGATAATCTTTTCTTTTTAAATACAGATATCCAATATTTGAAGCGGCAATCGTATTGTAGGGATCCACTTTCATCGCCTGACGATAGGCAAGAATCGCTTCATCAATTAAATTTTGTGACTGATAAACAAAAGCTAAATTAGAATGAAGTAGTGAAATTTCTGGCTCAATTGACAAAGCCTTATTCAAAAGAGTTTTTGCCGTTTCTATTTGTCCCTTTTTGAAATAGAAAAGTGCAAGAGCGTTCAAGGCTGTTACATTCAGAGGATTTCGAAGCAAAATTTCTCGGGCTTGAATGGCAATCGCTCGATCATCTTGCTTTTGGATGGCCTCTTGCAATTGTGTGTTTAATTTATCATTCGGTGTGGACTTTGTGTCGAGTGCGGCAACAGGTGGCAGAGCCTCTTGCGTCGTTGGGCTGGTGGCCGTCATTTCTACCAATCCTTGATCCCATGCCGAGGTCACAAGCTTTGGCTTTTCAGCAGTTGAAGTCGAAGTGTCTTTTTGATGGCTGCGACAACCAATTAGACTTGATAGCCCAATGAATATAAGAATGACTGACTTCACGGAACACTCCACTTCACAAGCCTAGATTCAAATATTTTCTGATCGTTTGAGTAGTAGTCTTTGTTATTGACCGCATTCATCATCTCGAAAGACTTGTCATATTCCGAATTATAAGCTTCGAGCTCTTGCCCGCGCTCGACAGATAATTTAAAACTTTCATATCCCTTTTGTTGAAAGGGTTCAGCCAACTTTTTAATTCCGTCTTTGTACATCTCAGTCTCTTGATCATTTAGACCCTTAGGAAGTGGAGCTCCGGTGATGGCTTTTGCCATGTGCAAGTTACTATCACCTAAATAATACAAACTTGAAACAATGGCAGACGAACTATTCATCTGAACAACGTTATTAATTTCTTTGTTAATGCGATTCAAGAATTCAATTTTATTTTCGACGGCTTTCTTTTGGGCATTGGGGTCAGAGGGCAGTCGAATGGATTTAAATTCAGCAATGGATTTTTTAAGCTCACCGAGCTTGAGGTCTGCTGCTAAACGAGCTGCCACAGAATTTTTGCTTCTGCGGTAAAGAGCTTGAAGACGTGACTTATACTTCTCAGACTCAGAGGATCCGTCTCTGTGAAGATCTGACAAGTAATGAAGGATCTCTGCAAGCCTAGAATCATCCACATTTCCAATGGCCAAATATCTTTCATAGTTTTCGATGGCGAGAGCTCTTCGACCTAGTTTTCTCGAGACCTCAGCAATTAAAAAATGAGTTTCTTTTTTTTCCGAGTTTCGTTTTGTTAGATTCAAAAACTCTGCGTAATTTTGAAAAGCTTCACTGAGCTTTCCCATGCCATCAGCCATTAAAGCGACGTTATAATGGTAGTTGGCAACTAAGGGATCTTTGGGGTTAGCTTGAATAGCCAATTTGTAGTTTTTGATGGATTCATCGTACAAAGACGAGTTCTGATAAAGTTTTGCTAAAAACTGATAAACTTGGGATGACAATGCTTTTGCTTTTACAGAATTGTTCGAGACGACCTTTTGATACATCGGAATGGCCCGAGCCACATCACCAGACTTTTCAAAATTGACTGCTGCATTGAACATGGCAGTGACTGCCAAATCGGATTTAGGGTTTTGCAAAGCAAAAGTTTCAAACTGAATGGCACTTTCTTTGACTTGTCCCTCTTTTTCTAGATCTTGAGCTTTTTTGAAACTTGCTTTCTCTAGGATGTCTCGAATTTCACCGCCGGCTTTAGAGCCTGCAATCTCAGGTACTAGTAAAAGTTCTTGGCCTGTTTTCTCTAAGCCAATGTAGTCTTTTTTCAAATTAAAAATATCCAAAATTAAATTGGCCGAAAATTCTGAGTATTTTGTCTTCGGGTGCTCTTGAACAACTTTCTTAAAAAGCTCGTTGGCTTTGTCGAATTGGTTATGTTGGTAATAGAGTCTGGCTGTTCGAAAACTGAGCTCTGCTGCCCGCTCTCCTTTAGGAAATTTTTGTAGGTACCATTCGGATGCCTTCACAAAGCTTTCACTACTTGAATCAAAAGGAACCGGGTTTGTGTTGTTTTCAACTTTCTTCAGCAATTCTTGATCCGTCGGCAACGATCTTTCGGCTGCATAGATAATATTTGAAGCGGCTTTGCTGTAGAAGGGGCTTTTGGGTGCATTTTCTACGATCCAACGATATTGATCCGTCGCTTGATCGTACTGTTTCATATCGTACAGAAGCTCACCGTAATAGAAATGCATATCTGAGATCTGACTCGATTTAGAAAATTCTTTCAAATACAGCTTGTAACCGTCAATGGCAGAAGTCTGTGAAAAAGAAGCTCTGGAATTTTGTGCCGTTTGATGTTGCTGCAAAATGTAATTTCTTAAAGTGGTTTCACGCAAACGATCTGACTTTTGGATCAATTCTAAGTTTTTTTGATTCTCATTAAACCAGCTGCTTTCCGTCCCGTAATTCTTAACCCATGAATAGAGCTCATCTTTAAATCTGGAAGAGTTTTTTGCGTAAAAGTAATTTTGCACGATTTGATACTGATACTCAAAGGCTTGTGCACTGTTGGGATTTTGCTGAATGAGGTATTTGAAACTTTCTCTGGCAGAATCACTGTTTCCCTTATCAACATAGTAGTAAGCTAACTTTTCGATGTAGTTTGAAACATTGTCTTGGCCAGTGACACTTCTAAAATAGGCGGGAGCTTCGTCAGCACTTTTATCGGCAGCAAAAAAGACAACCAGATCTCGAAGTGCTTCATTCTCGAGCTTTTCTTTGTTTACAGCTCTCTTCGTTGCTAATTCATCTCCTGAATCTGATCTGCTATTTCGTATAATGGACTCAAGATACTTCAAAGCTTGGTTGTGTTTTCCAATTCTAAATAAACACCAGGCGCCTTTATAAACAGAATAAGTGCTCAGACGATGACTTTTATTTTTAATCAAAGGTGCGTAGCGATTATAAGCCAATACCCACTTTTCATTTTCAAAGTAATACTCTGCCAATGAAAACTGAGCTTCCCCAACAAAAGAACTTCGAGGATAGGCTTTCAGCAATTTTTCGTAGTAAGTGGCCCCTTTTTCAAGTTGGCCTAATTCAAAATTATTAAAACCTAAAAAGAACAAAGCCTGAGCCACTTTGCTATCTTTAGGGAAGTCCTTCATGAACCATTCGTAAAGTTGAATAGCTTTTCGATTGAGCTCTCGCGCATCCCGAACATCAAGTACGGGACGCTGTTTGGATTGACCTTCATTAAAAATTTTTACCTTTTTATCAAATTCATCTTGTTTACGAGTGTCGATCAAAACTGACTTTTCCACATACAGTTCTGCCAGTCGCAACCAAAGTTCGCCGCGGTTTTCGCTACTTTTAAACTTCTGAGTCAGCTTATACAGCTCATCGATTTGTCGATTCAGTATTCTTTCATACTCTGCTAAATCTCCAGTGGCTGCAGATCGAAGAAGTTCGCTTGATTTTGGAGGTTTCACATCCTCTAAGTTGTACTTCGAGACAGATTTGAAACCTAAATTTGAATTGGCATCCGGGATCGAGATTGAATTTTTATCCCCAGATGGATTCATTTTTCCACCACGGCTCTGATCCTGGACTTGAGCTAAAAACTCACCCACTGTTTTTTTCTTTGCATACACGAGTGGACTCGCAACGCAGATCACAAGTGACAATAGAATTTTCATATCAGGGTCCTCTCACATTTACTCACAACTGGATTTACCTAAAAACTGATAGTTCCCGATTTCATCAAGCCAGTACTCGCCATTAAACGGATAGTACTGATAGCCATTCTGAATGTAAAAATCTCGGGACCGATTATCATCAACACGGGCTTCTGGTAGGTCAGTGCCTTGGATCCTCTTTTTAACAGTTTCCTTTTGAGCGCTAATCATTTCATAACGAGCAAAAGAGACTTGCTCGTAATAGTCCTTCATTTCTGTACGCATGTTCGCCATTTGAACTTTGGCTATTTCCCCAATGGAAATTTTTGTATTCTGCGATCGGGTGTTGAGAACTTTCAAAGAGTAGCGCCCCAGTGATGTGGACTTCAACGCTGGGTTATTTTCGATGGCTTTTCTTTCCACATCGACCCGCTTCAAGTAGTTCAGTGCACGTCGCACACTGCCTAAATCAGAAATCTCTTCAGCCACCATATAGGGAATTTTCAAAGCTGAACGTTCTTCTGTTGGGAGCTTCTTTTGGGTTTGCCACTTCTCGATCTCTGCATAGTAAGAAAGAGGATTTGAATAATTATTTAAAAAAATGGAAATTTGAGACCGCACGGGTCCATAGGTTTTTTCAAAAAGTGTCAGAACTTTTTCCATCTCTTCGTACTTACAAATGTAAAGATAAACAATGGATCTTAAAATCAAAGACTCGGGATTGTAATCATCTTCATAAAAAGGAGCATGAATGGATTGGAACTGTGAAAGAACTGAACGAAACCGAGTCCCTCGAAGCATGGCCCAAGTTTGTTCGTTCAAAGCTTCATGCCAAAGAAAGTGATCTCTGGGGACCTCTGCGTAGGCCGCAACAGCTGCGTCCCAATCTTTTCTTTGGTAGTGCGCTCGAGCCACACCTAAAAGAGCAGCCACCCGATTGGTATCCGTAAAGCCTGCTTTTCTTCTGGTGCTAGCCATACTTTGAAAGACCTGAATGGCCTCTGAAGTTTTGTTCAACTCAAGATAGGCTAAGCCTTTTTGGAAAAGAGCTTGGCTATAGTAGCGACTACCAATTCCGATTTGCGAAAATGTTTTGATGGCTTCATCAAATCTTTTATTTCGCATTTTAATTTCACCAATACGAAATTGAACCATGTCACGGTTGCTATCGGCCACATCATTGACATCGACCCGGGTCATTGCGTAATTAATCAAAGTATCATCGCCCAACTCGTCAGCCACAGTGGCTAACTTATCGATTGATAATTTTGTGTATCTGGAATTTTGACTTCGAATCACATCAACAAACTGAAATGCTGCGATTTGGTTCAAACCTAGTTCTGTCAACATCAGCCCCAGAATGTATTTTATTTGTGGACGATCATTTTCAAGTTCGGATCTTCTGGCAAGACTAAAAAGCTGAATGGCAGCGGCTTGGTATTGACCTGATTGAGACAACTGAAGAGCTTGCGAAAGTTGTCTGCGAAGTTGGCTGTCAGCTTTGGGTGCGACTGCTTTTTTAGCAGGAGTTTTTCTTGCTGAGGGTTTTGCTGAAACAGCCGCTTTTTTAGCAGGTCCCTTTTTTTTCTTTGTTTGTGACCAACCAACAGATGAAATAATCAGAAGAATCAGAATTAAATTTTTCATCGGTATGTGGCCTCCGGAAAGAAGAAACTAAAGCCAGCAGACAAGAAAACGTTATTAAACGACCCGTTGGATGTCTGATCGATTTGTTTGGCTTCAAAAAAGTTCCAGCTGAGGTCCCAGCGGAAGGCCATCTTTTTAGACATAGAAAAAATTTGTCCCACACCTAAGTGAATTGTCGGCTGACTACTGCCATCTTGAATTTCTGTGCCTCCGAAGCCACCAGAGAAATAAGTGTCGTAGTAAAGAATCTGCTGATCAAGCCAAGTCATTTTACCGTAAATAGGTGTCCAGTTCACATCCACGCTGTAATAACTTTTTGTATTCACAATGTTTTTACCAATTGTGTTGTTCTCTTTGTCTAATTCACGAAGAGCTTCTGATTTACTTGTCGACAAAAAAGCATACCCGACTTCAATGCCCCAAGCTTCTCTGAAGTTATAAGCTGCTCTGAGTGTGCCTCCGTAAACATTAAACCAAGGGTCATTTAAAGTGAGGGTGGGACTCACGAAAAGCTGAAGTCTTTCTGTTCTGGGTAAGAATCTTCTTTGAATCACGCTGACTTGCTTAAAATCTGCAAGTCGATTGAGATCCTCTAAAGATTTGACCTCTGGAAGATTTTTTTGAGATTGTGATTGAGTTTGAACTGATTTGGCTGTTTCAGCCTGACTTGAGTCTTCGACTTCTGAATTCTCGGCAACAGGTTTACTTTTTCGATCTAACTCCATCTCAATCAGGTTCAATTCTTCCACATCACTGTCTTGAGCAAAAGCACTCTCGCCTGTCAGAGCTGTGATCAAAAATAATGTAAAAAATAATTTTTTCACAGAGTCTCCTAAAATAAGTAATTGAAACCAATGTCTAAAGTGTTCGTAAAATGCAGCCGATCTTTAAAAACTCCGTAGCCAGGATCTGTTGCGCTCGTCAGTGCACCTTTTTTAAAGGGCGTTGGGGCTTGGTGAATCAACAGCCGCAAGTCTGTTCGCAGACTCAATTGCTTCGTTAAGTAGAATTTGTACCCTGCACCAGCCGATAAACTGGGGTAGGTTTTATTATTTTCATACTGTGTCAGCCCAAAACCAAGAAGCCCTTGCAAGTGCATATTCACCGAGGTGATTTTGGATAAGCTCATTTTTCCGTAAAATAATTTTTTATTGTAATCGAGGTAAACGGAATAAAGAGGCTTTGGAGCCCGATTGAAATCAAGATCAAATCTTGGTTTTCCTAATTGATTTGCATAAGTTGAAAGACCTGTACTATGAGCATAAAATAAAGCCCCCCAAGCTGTATCTTCATTCGTATGATAATACCCTGTTAAACCGATTCGACTGGTATCAAAAATAGGCTCTGTCATCAGCCATCCGTAATGAAGACCTATTTCAATTTTTTTACGAGTCACTATATTCCGCATTCGAACCATTCCTGGTTTTTCGAAGACCGGCAGAACAGTTTCTTTTGCGAGTTCATCTTCTGGCAGTTCAATGCTAGGTGCAGCAAAAATAGGTGCCGAGATTAACAATGAAATTATAAAAAAAGATGAGAGATAATGATTAGCCATTCTCTCATTCTGAGAATACATCTGGCGCAAGTCATCCCTTGGCTAGACCTAAGACTTTAATGGGCTTTCAGATTTTTTTTGAGCGCTGGACTAAAGCACAGAAATCAGGACTTGCTACCTTACTTTTGCTGTAAACAAATCATGAAAGATCACAATGCCCACCGGCTTTTTTGGATTTTCAGAGGTGGAGTTTAAAACAAAAAGAGATTGAATCTTCATTTGCTCCATCAAAAATAAAGCTTTTTCTGCCAATTCGTTTTGATCGATTGTTTTTGGATTTCGATTCATTAAATCGGCAGCAACTCCACTTAAAGGGTCTGCTGATTTTTCAAGGCGTCTTCGGATATCACCGTCTGTGATAATTCCAATGAGTTCATTTTTCTTGTTGATCACACCTGCGGTTCCACGCACATCTTTATGGGTCATGATCGCGACGATTTCCTTTACAGAGGTGCCTTCGGAAACTAAGGGTAGAGCTTCACCCTTATGCATAATATCAGCAATTCTGACTAGCTTTGCCCCCAAACTTCCACCGGGATGAATCTCTGCAAAATCTTCTGATTTAAATCCTTTTTCTTGAAGCACACACATCGCAAGCGCATCCCCCAACGCCAATGTGGCAGTGCTACTGGCTGTGGGTGCTAAATTATGAGGACAGGCTTCTTTGGTAACTGAAATATCTAAAAAAATCTGCGAAGCTTTTGCTAAAGTGGACTCAGGTTTTCCTGTCATCGAAATCAAACTGATATTTTTTCTTACGATAAAATTAAGAACAGTCATGAGCTCTCGGCTTTCACCGCCGTAGGAAATGGCAATGACCACATCATTCTGAGAAATAAGACCCAAATCGCCATGGGCACTTTCAGCCGGGTGTAAATAAACCGCTGACGTTCCAGTGGATGAAAAAGTACTGGCAAGCTTTCTGGCGATATGTCCTGACTTCCCAATACCTGTGATGATCAATTTGCCTTGGATCTTGGAAATTAAATTGACCGCTTGAAAGAAAGATTGGTTGATTCGACTTTTTAAATTGAGAATAGCATCGGATTCAATTTGAAGTACGTCGTAGGCTCTGTTTTTAATTAATTCACTCATTTGATCACGACCTTAGTTTTTAGAAAATGATGAAGGCATCATTTCTTTTTTACGATTTTTTCCTTCAAACAGCCCCTGTTCGAGGGCTGCTTTTCGGTTCAAACAGGCTTTTACAAACTGACTAAACAAAGGATGTGGTGCCAGCGGTTTTGATTTAAATTCCGGATGAAATTGAACACCGATAAACCAAGGATGATCAGGAAGCTCGACGATTTCCACTAAATTTCGATCCACGTTTTTCCCAGAGGCCATCATTCCGTTTTTTTCAAACAAATCTAAAAATCGATTATTGAATTCGTAGCGATGTCGGTGACGTTCGAAAATTTGAGTTGTCTTATAGACAGCAAAAGCACGAGAGCCTTTTTGAAGTTGGCAAGAGTAGGAACCCAGCCGCATGGTGCCGCCTTTTTTATCAAGGCCTCTTTGTTCTTCCATAAAATCAATGACAAAACTATGCCGGGCTTCTTTGTCGACAAACTCACGGCTGGTGGCGTTTTTAATTCCGCAAACATTTCGAGCAAATTCGATGGCAGCCAGTTGCATTCCAAAGCAAATTCCAAAAAATGG
>Ga0114979_10000996_pt1 | contig 18824 bp, 21 predicted proteins | sample S_140625_EF_Meta_FD_87315 | JGI IMG/M metagenome (GOLD analysis project Ga0114979, IMG submission 87315) | Freshwater microbial communities from Lake Simoncouche, Canada to study carbon cycling - S_140625_EF_MetaG | ecosystem: Environmental > Aquatic > Freshwater > Lake | place: Lake...
AGCGTTCGACATTCAGTATGGCGTACGCTAAATCATTAGTATCCTAATGATGTTCTGTTCCATGCCCCGAAGGAGTGGTGTTCGTGCACACGATTGATGTTGCTGGTGTCCAGGTTGACACACGCCATTACGTCAATGGTGAACGCCTCGCATCGCCCGCGACCTTCACGAACACGTCCCCCATCGATGGGTCTTTTCTGGGCGAGATTGCTCGCGGTGATGCGGACGCCGTCAATGCCGCGGTAGCCGCCGCCCGCGCCGCGTTCCCCGCTTGGTCCAAACTCGGGGCGAAGAAGCGCGGTGAGCTGCTCAACAAACTGGCCGACCTTGTTGAGGCGAACGTTGAAACCCTCGCCAATATCGAGACTCTCGACAACGGTGCACTCTTGCGCTCTCACTTGCGGGGAGTCATGCCGCGCGTCGCGATGAACATCCGATTCTTTGCCGACTACGCCATCAATGACCTGCACCACGATGCGGTTGAAACGCGCGGTCACACCAACAACATCACGTGGGACCCGTCCGGGGTGGCGGCACTGATCACCCCGTGGAACGCGCCGCTCATGCTCGCGACGTGGAAGATTGGGCCGGCGCTCGCCGCCGGCGACACCGTCGTCCTCAAGCCCGCCGAGTGGACCCCGCTCACTGCGTCGTATTTCGCTGACCTCACCAAGCAGGCGGGAATACCCGATGGTGTTTTCAACGTTGTTTTTGGTTACGGTACCGAGGCCGGTGCGGCCCTCACCGCTCACACGGGCGTATCGCGCATCTCTTTTACGGGTTCTGTTCCGACGGCGAAAATCATCGCGCACGCCGCCGCCGACAATCTCACCCCCGTCTCGTTCGAATTGGGGGGCAAGAGCCCGTGCATTGTCATGGCCGATGCCGACCTCGACTTGGCCGCCGAGATCGCCGTCGAACAGTACGACAACGCCGGCCAGGTGTGTCTCTCGGGGACCCGAATCCTCGTCCACGAATCCGTTGCGGATGCGTTCGCCGAGAAGTTCCGCGAAAAGGTCTCTGCGCTGAAACAGGGCGACCCGCGCGACCCCGGCACCGACATCGGGCCGCAGGTTCATCAGATTCACTTCGACCGCATCAAGGGATTCGTCGACCGTGCGGTCGCCGAAGGCCAGGACATCGTCTGGGGCGGCGGACCGAACGCTGAACTCGGCGGACTCTATTTCCAACCGACCCTCGTCAAGAACCCAGCTCCCGGAAGCGAAATCGTGACGGCCGAGATCTTCGGACCGGTGCTGTGCATGCAAACGTTCACGACCGACGACGAGGTCATCGCCATGGCGAACGGGACCGAGTTTGGCCTCGCCGCAGTCGTTGTCTCGGGCGATCGCGACCACGCGAAACGCATCACCGATGAACTTGTTGCTGGAACAATCTGGGTTAACTGTTTCTTTGTCCGCGACCTACGGGCCCCCTTCGGCGGATCAAAGAAATCGGGAATCGGACGCGACGGCGGGACCTGGTCGTTCGATTTCTATGCCGACGTCAAAAACACTGTTGTCTCACCAAACGGATGGAAGGAATAAGCCATGGGCGAAGTAGTAGGAGCAGGACTGTTAGCGCACGTCCCCACAATCATGTTGCCGGAGGCGGTTCGCAAAGACCTCAACAACGGTGAAGAACTCAGCCTGGTCCCAGGACTACGGAAGCTTCGCGCGGACGTGTTTGAGACGCTCGACTACGACACCGTCGTCGTTCTGGACAGCCACTGGGCGACGACCGTTGAATTCGTCATCACGTCGGCGGCCGAGCGATCGGGCCTCTTCACATCCGAAGAACTTCCCCGTGGAATGACTCAGATTCCCTATGCCATCAAGGGTGACCCCGAACTCGCTAAATCCCTCGCCAAATATGACGAGAAGAACGGAACGTGGATCACCCCGATTGCCGACCCGCACTTGCCGATTTTCTATGCGACGGTCAACCTGTGGCACTACCTCGGCCGCGGACTCGACGAAAAAGCCTGGATTTCGTTGTCTGTCTGCCAGACCGGGACACCTGAAGATTTCATTCGAGCTGGGCGCGCGCTCGGCGAGGCGATTCGCGACTCGGATCGTAAGGTTCTTCTTCTCGCATCCGGCGCGTTGTCGCACACGTTCCACAAGCTCCGCGATCTGCGCAAGCACGAATCCAGTGACCCGACGAACATCTACACGCCCGAGGCCTACCAGTACGACCTCAAGGTGCTCAAGTGGATGAAGGCGGGCAACCACGCCGCGATTCTCGACGACTTTGACACGTTCAAGAAGTACAAGCCGGAAGCGGGTTTCTACCACTACCTTGCGATGGCGGGCGCACTGGGCGAAGAGAACTTCACGGCCAAGGGCGAGATGTACAGCGAATACGAGAACTCGATTGGGACTGGCCAGGTTCACGTGTGGTTCTCGAAGCCCGAGGGCGGGTTCGCGCGGCCGAAGGACCTGGTGCTGTCGCGTGACTGAGTACCGCCGAATCCTTCTGGACGGATATCCGACGCAGGTCCTGCGTGACGGGGAAACCTTGGTCGCTGACGACGGTCGTGTCGTTGCGATTGAGGACGCGATTCACCTCGCGCCGGCCGAGCCGACCAAGATCATCGCCGTGCATCTCAATTACGACAGCCGCACACAGGAGTTCATGACCAAACTCCCGGCGGCGCCGACCTACTTCCACAAGCCGATCACGGCTCTGAACACCCACAAGGGTGCTGTCGTTCGTCCGGCGGGGTGCAAGTGGCTCAACTACGAGGGCGAAATCGTCATCGTCATCGGAAAGACCTGCCGCAACATTGACCCGAAGGACGCCGCCGAGTACATCGCCGGTTACACCGTCGGAAACGACTACGGGTTGCACGACTTCCGGGACACCGACGCCGGATCAATGCTTCGCGTCAAGGGTTCGGACACGCTCGCGCCCGTTGGGCCGGGACTCGTCGCGGACTGGGATTTCCGCAACAAGATGATTCGCACCTATGTGAACGGTGAGGTCAAGCAAGAAGACAACACCGACAACATGGAGTGGGACATGCACTACCTCGTCGCCGACATCGCGCGAACGATCACGCTTGTCCCCGGCGACATGCTGTTCTCTGGAACTCCTGCTTTTTCGCGACCCGTCCAGCCCGGCGATGTCGTCGAGGTCGAGGTCGAAGGTCTCGGCCGCCTCACGAACCACATCGTTGAAGGCCCGACCCCCATCCGTAAGGATGTCGGAGCCCAGCCGACCGAGAGCGAAGAGGTCGTGTCGACTGCGCTCGGTGGCGACTGGGAGTTCCGCGGAATCCGCACCCCGTCTAAAGACCTGTACCCGTCAACAGTGGAGGAAAAAGAATGATCAAGATCGACGTCGACATGGCCAAGTGCCAGCACTATGGCCAGTGCGTGTTTGAAGCCCCCAACGTCTTCGAACTCAATAACGACGACAAGCTCGAGTACACGGCAACCGCCGACGACTCAGAGCGCGCCAATGTCGAGGCCGCGATTGACGTGTGCCCGATGCAGGCAATCCGCATCGTCGAATAAGTACCCTCATGTCTCATCCCGTTCTCATCGTTGGTGCGTCGATGGGTGGACTCCGAACGGCGGAAGCGTTTCGGCGCTTCGGCTATGCCGGCCCCATCACGGTCATCGGCGATGAGCCCTACGCGCCGTACAACCGACCGCCCCTGTCGAAGGAGGTGCTCGCCGAGACGGTGAACCACGAGGCTGTTGCGTTTGAACAACGCCAATCAACGGCGGACGTCAATTGGATTTTTGGCACCCGAGTGCAATCGGCAGACCTCGAAAACAACGTGGTGACCGATTCGAATGGCGATGTTCATCCCTATTCGGCGCTTGTCATCGCAACAGGGCTCCGCCCTCGACGATTGAACGTTGCGAACGGCGAACTACGCGGTCGCCATGCTGTGCGAACGCTCGACGACGCGATCGCACTTCGCGCTGACCTGACGCCCGGGGCACGCGTTGTCATCGTTGGAGCGGGATTCATCGGCTGTGAAGTGGCAGCGACGGCCCGCACTCTCGGCTGCGACGTCACTGTCGTCGCCCCCGGAATTCACCCGATGCAACGATCGCTAGGGACGGATCTCGCCGCCGAGATGCAGCGCCGCCACGAATCGAAGGGGGTTGTTTTCCGCATGAAAACCAGCGTCACCGACCTCGTCGGTGAATCTTTGGTCGAGGGCGTCACTCTCGATGACGGAACCACCCTGCCCTGCGATGTTTTGGTCGAGGCAATCGGTTCACACGAGAACACCGAATGGCTCGAGGGAAACGACCTCGATCTGTCCGCCGGGGTGCTCTCCAACAACGACCTTCGTGCGCTGCGGCGGAATAGTATTCCCTGGGACAACGTGTTCGTTGTCGGTGATGTTGCCCGTTTTCCGAACCCCGCCTATGACGACGACGCTCGTCAGATTGAACACTGGAACATCCCGACCGAAACGGCGAAACGCGTCGCTCAAGTTTTCACGGAACAAGCACAGGGCGAGTTCCGTCCCATCCCGTCGTTCTGGACCGACCAGTACGACAACCACCTGCTCGCTTATGGCGTGCTGGCGCTCGCCGACGACGTGCAACTGATCGATGGAGACATCACCGGTGACTGCGTTTTCGGTTACTACCGATCGGGAAAAATGGTCGGCGTCTGCGGAATCGGCATGCGGTCGGTTGTGCAGAGCTATCGTACTAACTTTGTCTAAAGAAAGGGTTCGACATGGCAAACTTTTTTGACCTCGATGTCTCATTTGACGGAGACGAGCCAGACCTGTCGAAAATCCCGGCAGAGCAACTGGAAAAGGCTGTGGCCGAGTTGCCCGACGCCCTGCAATCCGTCGCACGCGGCCTTCTCATCGAAAAGCGCACGATGTCCGACGTGTCCCAAGACCTCGGGATTCGCCAGGGTGAACTGGTCACCCGCCTTCACCGCGCGATGCTCTCCATCTCGATGTCGCTCATGAACGGCGGTCGCCCGCACTAATCCGCGGTGGCTCGGTTACGGTGGAGCTATGGCAACCGACAGTGTGTTTCGCCTCGACGGGCGAGTCGCCCTCATCACCGGTGCCGGATCCCCGACCGGAATCGGCTTCACCACCGCGCGGTTTCTCGGTCGAATGGGCGCTTCAGTTTATTTGACGGGTGCGAGCGACCGCGTCGCGGACCGTGAAGCAGAGCTTCGGGCCGATGGAATCACGGCGTTCGCGTCGTCAGCGGACTTGACTGTCGATTCCGAGGTCACTCAACTTATCGAGCGGGTCGTTGCAGCACTGGGACGAATCGACATTCTGGTCAACAACGCTGGGATGACAAGCGTTGCGAAGCCGATGGAGGCCTCGGGCGAGATGGGTTCTGTCGCTGACATGACCCGAGACGAGTGGGATGCGTCACTCACCCGAAATTTGACGACAGCGTTTTTGGTGAGCAAAGCGGCTCTTCCCGCCCTCCGCGAAAGTGGCCACGGACGCATCATCTCGGTCGCATCGGTGACCGGACCGGTTATGGCGATGGTGAACGACGCGTCGTATGCGGCGAGCAAGGCGGGGATGGTTGGGCTCATGCGATCGCTCGCCATCGACGAGGCAGCAGCGGGCATCACGGCAAACACCGTTGCACCGGGGTGGATCGCGACCGGATCGCAGACCCCGCACGAAGCACGCCAGGGACACACTGTTCCCGTCGGTCGCTCGGCGATCCCCGAGGAAGTTGCCGCGTGCGTCGGATTTCTCGCGAGCACCGAAGCCGCCTACGTCACGGGCCAAGTGCTGGTCGTCGACGGCGGGAACTCCATCGCCGAAGAACGAGCGTGACGAGCCCTCGGGTTCTCGCACTCGACGGCGGGCTGTCCACCGCGCTCGAAGCGCGGGGTTTGGCCATCGACGGCTCGATGTGGACGGGCGAGTTGCTCGTGACAAATCCCGCCGCCGTGACGGCCGCTCATCGATCATTTGTTGACGCCGGAGCGGACATCATCATCACGGGGTCGTACCAGTTGTCGTTCGAGGGTGGTCGCCGGGCGGGTTGGACCGATGACGACGTCGAACGAGCCCTGCGCAATTCCACGACCGCCGCCCGGCTCGCGGCCAACGACGACACTCTCGTCGCGGCAAGTATCGGACCTTTCGGCGCCCATCTAAACGATGGCTCGGAGTTTCGTGGGAATTACGGGGTCACCGACAGCGTCATCCGTGACTATCACGACCGCCGACTCGAGCTCCTCCTCGAAACCGAGCCCGACCTGCTTGCGCTAGAAACGATGCCCGACCTCGACGAGGTTCGGATTCTTCTCGAACTCATTGAATCGAAGAGTGTCGATATGACGTTCTGGGTTTCCTTCACTGTGTCCCAACCTGGAACAATCAGCGGTGGTGGAACTTTTGCCGAGGCCTGTGCTTTGGTGGAGAACACCGCGAACGCCATGGCGGTCGGCGTCAATTGCTCTCCACTAGCTGTCATTACGCCGACACTGTCCGGTGTCGACACGGATTTGCCGTTCATCGTCTATCCCAACGCGGGTCAGACCTGGGATGCCGCATCAATGTCGTGGGCAGGAACGCAGGAGTTTGCGACTCACGCGAATATCGAGGAATGGGTGAGCGCCGGAGCGCGAATCATCGGCGGATGTTGCGGGTATGGCCCGGTTGACATCGGTCGTCTTCGGGCCAATGTGCATTAATGACGACGTCGCAGGGAAGGTATCATCGTGAATATGCGTCCCATCCGATCGGTTGTCGTAACCACGTTGTTGGTGCTCGCACTCGGTGCGGTTTCCGCTTTTTCTAACACGGCTCCGACGTCTGCCGGACCCCGCCACCCCACCCTCGGCCAATACGTGTCGTCACAATCAGGTTCGGACACAATGGGTTGGAAACGGTCGTCAGGTGTATCGAAGGCTGCCTGGTCAACGGCGGTGGATGACGAAACGGTCAAGGTGGGTTCTAGGGGCCGAGCGTTCGTTGTTGAGCCGCCGCTGCCCGCCCACAAGATTTCCGAGACGACACGCGCCGCGCCTGTGGTCACGGATATTCCGCTAACGGATGCTTTCGCGTTGCACAGCCGGCCGGGCTCAACGAAGGTCATCTATCTTGATTTCGACGGGCAAACCATGACCAATACTGCTTGGTCTTACTACGTTCCGTTGGTGGTTCCTGCCTATTCAATTGATGGGTCCCCGAGCTTTAGCGCGGCCGAAAGGCAAAATATCATCGATGCGTGGTCGGCTGTCGCCGAGGACTATTCGATGTTCGACGTTGATGTCACGACAGAAGAACCGCTTCAATCGGACATTGATCGCACGAGTTACAGCGATGACCGTTACGGCGTTCGTGCGCTCATAACGGATGAGGACAACGGAATTGCCGATATTGCGTGCCCAACCGGTTGTCAAGGTGTCGCCTACCTCGGAACGTTTAATAACGTTGACCCTGACGGTGATTGGCAATGGTACTCACCAGCATTTGCGTTCAGTCGATCGTCTTTCTCGGGAAAAATTTTGTCCGACGTCATCAGCCACGAGGTGGGGCATAACCTTGGTTTGTCTCACGACGGTCAAGGAAGTGATCCCTACTACATGGGACGGAGCGGGTGGGCGCCGATCATGGGTGCTGGCTATGATCAGCCCCTTGTCCAATGGTCAAACGGCGATTATAGGAGCGCAAACAATCGCGAAGACGATTTTACAGTCATGCGATCTCACGGACTTTCGCTCGTGGTCGACGATTTTGGGAACTCCACCTCGACAGCAACGAGCGTTTCACTCAACACCTCCACGAGTGGAAGGATCCACTCGCGTGGTGACGTCGACTACTTCCGCTTCGTACCGATGGCAACTAGCGTCGACATCGCAATAATGCTCCCTTCCTACAGTCCAAATCTCGACTGTTCAATTACTGTTCTCAATTCGCTCAATCAGATTGTTGCGACCGATAACCCCAGCTTTCAAGGTCTTGGATTGAATTTATCAACCGGGTTAACGGCCGCTGCAACAGTAAACGTCACTCCTGGGCAGACCTATTTCATCAAGGTCGACGGAGCCGGGTTTGGTAAGGCGTCGTCCACTGGATACTCCGACTATGGAAGCGTTGGCGAGTACCGGTTGTCAGTTTTGGGTGACACCCGTCTAACATTGACGGCCAGCACACCCACAATTTCGGGAATTCCCAAGGTCGGTAATACTCTGACGCTTAATATCGGGTCATGGGAGTCGGGCGTGACTACGTCCCAACAATGGCAACGGAACGGGGTCCCCATTTCGTTGGCGACAGATGATGCATACGTGTTGCAGCGAGGCGACAAGGGTAAACGCATTTCTGTTACGGTCACTGCGACAAAATCCGGTTACAACACCGTCACCGTAACGAGTGCACTGACGGGAAAAGTCGCGAAATAATCGCAGCCTGTGAGCTAGTTAAACGCTGAACTGGGCAAGTCCTTCTCGTCGTTGATGATTGCCGCGACGATTCGGGAAGCGACTGCCTCGGTTGTGAGACCCGCGCCAAAGTTAGGCGCTTCGCCAAAGAGCGCTCGCGTAGCCAAGCCGGATTCGGTGTGACCGGGTCGCGCGTCGATGAACCGCACGCCAAGACGACGGAACTCTCGGCCAGCAGCGACACTAAATGCGTGCAAGGCGGCCTTGCTCGCGGAATACGCGGATAGTCCCGCCATCGGAGTCTCGGCGATCATGCCTGACAACGTCACGACAAATCCGTCACCGGATTTTCCAACGATGGGGGATAGCGCCGAAAGCACATGGATTGGTCCTGTTGCATTGATCGCCATCATGCGGTCGAAGCCGGCAGCGGGAACGTCGACGGCGTTACCGAAACCGACGACGCCGGCGGCCACGATTATTCCGTTGAGCGCGACACTGTCCGCCTCGATGTCATCCAGGAACGCCGCGATGGAATCACCGTCAGCGAGATCAAGAATCCTCTGACTCGAGGTGGTCGTTGCGAGACTTGCCAATTTTGCACCGTCTCGGCTCGTCCCGATGACGGTTGCGCCCGCATGCTGAAGGGCGACGCAGAGGCTCTGCCCAATACCGCCTGTCGCGCCGATGACAAGGACGGTGGCGTTAGTGAGTGATGTCACGAGGTCTCCTCGGCTGGGGGATAAAGAATGCACCCATAGGCTGTTTGCACTATGACTTCCAACAATCCTATGCAGGAATGGCTGTCGATTCGATTCCGGCGACTGCTGTCCGGGGCGGCTGACGGCACGCCCCCGTGGCTCGACATCATTGCGGGGGGCGGCTGACGGTGGCCTTTTTGTTCCGACTGATGCCCCGTGGGTTATTCACCGCGATTTCGGGACGCTCGTCGGGGGGATTCGCGCGCTGCTCATGCAGGCTCTTCACCCCGGATCGCTCGCGGGAGTGGCAGACCATTCACGATACGAGAAGGACCCGCTGGGCCGGTTGGCGGGAACAATTCGGTGGCTCACCGTTACGACGTTTGGAAGCCACTCCGCCGTCAGCGCAGAAGCCGCGCGGGTGAACCGCCTTCACGAGCGCGTCACAGGCACTTACGACACGGGCCACAATGAAACGCGTGCCTATCGGGCTGCCGACCCGGACCTTCTGCTCTGGGTGCACGTCGCGTTCATGGAATCGTTCCTCGTTGCCCATGAGATGTATGCGGCGACACCGATTCCGCGCGGTTCCGCCGAGTCGCCCGCCGATAACTATGTCGAACAGTGGGGACTGTCCGTCGCACCACTGGGACTAGGCCAGACCCCGTCCACTCGTCGCGAGATGGACGACATCATCACGGATTTGTGGAAGCGTCGAGTGCTCGTGTCGACCGAGTCGACAAAATCTGTTGTGGGTTTCATTCGCCGACCGCCATTGCCTTTGGCCGTCCGGCCGATTTATCGCTTGCTTTTCGACGCCGCCGTGGTGTCGATGCGACCCGAGTTTCGCGCGATGCTCGGCCTCACCGCCAAACCGCGATGGCTGATCGTACCGATGACAAGGTTCATTTTGAGAGCAATCCGCGCGGCGATTGGCCCCGAGAGCCCGATTGAAGACGGCGCGCTGAACCGGTTACGACGGATCGGCGTCCTGTGACGGCTCGTAGGCTATTTGTATGAACTTTGTCGGACGCCCAGCTCTCATTGCCGCGATAATCGGACCGATTCAAGCCGTCATGGGTTGGATTGTTGCCGGTTCGCTCTGGCCCGGATACGACCACATCACCAAAACAATCAGCGATCTGGCCGCGGATGATTCGCCCGTCAAATGGGTGCAATCCTCGTTCTTTCTGTTGGGAGGCACGTTGTCGATCATTGCGGCGGTGTGGGCCCCCGTGCTCTCGGTGCCGGGTCGCGTCACGATTTTTGTCGCCGGGCTGACGACTTACGGGCTGACGATATTCGCGACCCCGACCCAGGAAACCTCATCGTTCTGGCACCGAGTCTTTGCGATTGCGACATTTGTTTTGATGTCTGCGTGGCCGCTGTTTTCAATGCGATTTGACCGCAGTTACCCGTGGGTGGTGCGCCCCGTTGCTGCGATCACATCGACGCTGATTTTCGCCGTCGGCTCTATCGCGTTCCTCTCGGTCTGGACAAACCCGGAACAGCCCATGGTCGGACTGTGGGAAAGGGTCATCGCCGAGGCGCAGGTGCTCTATCTATCTGTCGTCATTTATTTGGCGTGGCGGCACCAGCAAGGTGACGCTCGCGCATCGCCAGGAACAGTGGGAACGTAAACGCCATAGCGGTGACTCCCGACAGAGCGATGTACAGCCAGACGCGCTTCATTCCTATTCGGCGAGCCTCGGCCAGCATGAACACTACCGAGGCGATGGCAACAACTGAGAGGTCTGCCGACAACACCCAGTCCACTGCGGTACCAAACCAGGCGGTGGTGTAATCCTGACCGGACATGACGGCAATCCCGTTGAACACCATCGCGGTGACGAGTCCAATGCCAGCCAGGACGAGGAAGCTCCAAAAACGAATTCGTGACTCTTTGTTCATAACTGAAGACTACGCCGAGGGAATGCACTCAACGTGTTTCTTTAACGACCCGTTCCGCCCGCAATACAATGGGGGAAACCGACGGGGGTGGATCGATGGCGACGACGCTGACCATCGATATTGGGGGCACAAAGTGCGCCGCCGCAATCACCGACGATGACGGTGTACATAACCTCGAATCATGGCCGACGACCGGATCCACCGAAAACCTCGAGCGCGCGGTCGCCTACTATCAGAGACACCTCGAGTCGGGTGGCAGTCCCGCAGTCGCGATCGGCGTCTCGTTCGGGGGACCCGTCGATTTTCAGACGTCAACAGTGAAGCGATCGGTCCATGTCCCTGGCTGGAGCGGTTTCGATTTCGGTGAGTGGTCCCACAAAACTCTCGACCTTCCCGTCGCGGTCGACAACGACGCCAAGGTCGGGGCGCTCGCAGAATTTCATCACGGTGGTCACGGGTTCGACGACCTCGTCTATGTGACGGTATCAACGGGAATCGGCGCGGGGGTAATCAGTTCCGGGCGAATCGTGCGCGGAGTGTCGAACGAAGCCGGCGAATTAGGGCACACACGTGTAAGCGATGACCCGAGAGTGTGCTCGTGTGGACGGACGGGATGCATGGAGAGACTGTGTAGCGGTTATTGGATTGAACAGGATCACGGGCGACCCGCGGTCGAACTCTTTGCCGACGACGAATTTCTCGCCGAGTACTCGCGTTTGTTCGCACGAGGACTGAGCAACGCAATCTTGCTATACAACCCGTCTGTAATTGTTCTCGGCGGAGGCGTTTCGCGGGTCGGCGCTCGTCTGACGAAAAGTCTGACTGATAACGTCAGTCGTGAACTCGAGAGTTGGAGCCACATGGTCCCCGTCATCACGACATCGACATTTGACCGCGACGGCGTTCACCTCGGCGCGAAGGAGCTAACCCGTGACCTATCTTGATTCCTATCGAGAGTCGTTGATCTCGGCGTTGGGTTCAATCAACCTTGAGCGTGTTTCGGCGTTGCGCGAGTTGCTCGACACCGCCCGAGCCGACGGGCGAACGATTTTCACCTGCGGTAATGGTGGAAGCGCGTCGACCGCGTCCCACTTCGCGACCGACCTCCTCAAAGGTGCGAGTTACGAACGCGATGCTAAATTTCGGGTCATCGCGCTCACCGATGCCACATCGACGATTTCCGCCTACAGTAACGACGTCGGATACGACATCGTCTACGAAGAGCAGCTGCGGAACTTCATCGCACCGGGAGACATCGTGATTGCGATTAGCGGTTCCGGGAATTCCGAAAACGTGATTCGAGCGCTTCGATTCGCCCAGTCAGAGGGCGCGCACGCCGTGGCGTTGACGGGTCGAGACGGTGGGACGCTGGGAACGGTGGCGACTCTTCACATCAACGTCGCGGAACAACACATGGGTCGCATCGAGGACGCACATCTTGCGATTTGCCACATGCTGGCCTTCTCATTCATTGACAGCGAAGGTTCGCAGTCGTCACAGTGAATTACCCGCGTAAAAGCGCGGCGGCGAGTGCGACAAAAATCCCCACAAAAATAGTCGGTGTCACGAACTTGGCGACGTTGAGCCACGGAGCGTAACGAATGATGGCGCGTGTCGTATGGCTGGGCTTCGCGATTGCCGCGAGGTCGCGCGCAACTGCCTGGGCCTCGTGTGCCGCCGCGAACTCGACGAGTGCACCGAGAATCCCCGACGCCAACAAGATTCCGAGGGCGGCCAAGACCGCAAAAGCTCCTGCGTCGCGGATGGCGGGAACCAAACCGACGGTTGTGATGAGCAGGAACGTCGGCGCCAATTGAGCGAACACGAGGTGGGTTCGAGCTCGATTCCAGAGATCGATGAGTTCTTTTTCTGTCACGGCGCAATTCTGCCATGCATAGACTGAATTAGTACTCATGCCAACTTCCGACGCCGAATCCTCACCCCCAATCGGGGCGATACGCGGACTCGCGCGGGTTCTGCCCTTCGCTGGACGCGACGTTTACGGGCTGATCGCGGGGATGGTTATCTCGCTCATTTCGAGCGGGTTGGCGCTGGGGATCCCGATTGCCCTCGAGGCTCTTGTGGACGGCCCGCTGCGCGGCGATGACCCGACGCTCGTGTGGCCGGCGGTTGGCCTCATCGCACTGCTCGGAATGCTCGAGGCGTTATTCATTTACCTACGACGAGTCGCGGTTCTCACACCAGGGACCCGAATCGATTCACGAATTCGAAACGCGATTTACGACCACCTGCAAAACCTGCCCGTCGCGTTCCACGACAAGTGGCAGAGTGGCCAGTTGTTGTCTCGCGCTCACACCGACGTTAGCCTCATGCGACGCTGGCTGTCATACGGTGCGGTGATGTTGGTGGGGAACTCCATCGCCATTGTGCTCGGCATTGCGATCCTTTTCACGTGGAGTCCGACCCTCGCAATCCTCTTTCTGCTTTGTTCGATTCCGATGTTCGTTTTTGGATCTCGTTTTCGTAATCGATTCACGGGACTGTCGAGGGCCGCCCAGGACCAGTGGGGTGACGTCGCGACGTCGGTCGAGGAATCGGTTCACGGGATTCGCGTGTTGCGATCGTTTGGTCGCGGCGATGACTCGCTGTCACGTTTTGCCGAGCGAACAGCGCGCGGGCGAAATCTCGAGGTTGCCAAAGGCAACGCGCGAGCGACGCTCGGATTTTGGCTGGAGTGGATTCCTGATTTTGCGTTGGCGGCCTGCTTGCTCGCGGGTGTGTGGCTCGCGAGCCAGGGCGACCTCACAACCGGGCAGCTCTTTGCCTTCTTTGCGACCGCGGCCGTGCTCGCCGGACCGATCGAATCAGTCGGGTACTTGTTGGCCCTGACGCTTGAAGCCCAGAGCGGTCTCGACCGAATCTTTGACATCTTCAATCGCACGAACACCATCACCAGTCCGGCTGCGCCCGTCGTTCCGAAGGGCTCTGCCGGCTCGTTAGTTTTCGAGGATGTTCACTATCGACACGAGGGCGGCGACGGAGACGTGCGAGACGTGCTCAACGGCGTGTCCCTCGAGATTCTGCCCGGCGAAACGATGGCAGTGGTCGGAGCAACGGGCAGCGGTAAGACGGTCCTGACGGCCCTGCCCGCCCGGTTGTATGACGTGACAGCGGGCCGAATCCTGTTGGACGGCGTCGACGTTCGTGACCTGAGTTTGGACACTCTGCGAACACGGATCGCGATGGCGTTCGAAGACGCAACGCTGTTCTCAGACACCGTTCGCAACAACGTATTGCTGGGTCGACACGACCTCGTGGACGCCCCCGCGCCCAAGTCCGACGCGGTATTGGCGCAGGCGTTGTCCATCGCGGAGGCCGAGTTCGTCTATGACCTTCCCGACGGCGTGGACACCATCATCGGCGAACAGGGATTGAGCCTCTCGGGTGGTCAGCGACAGAGACTCGCCCTCGCGCGCGCCATTGCCGCCGCACCCGAGGTGTTGGTCCTCGACGACCCGTTGTCGGCCCTCGATGTCGAAACCGAAGCACGGGTCGAAGCCGCCTTGCGAAAGGTGCTCTCGACGACGACGGCTCTTGTGGTCGCCCACCGCCCTTCGACCGTCATGCTCGCCGATCGCGTCGCCCTCTTAGACCAGGGGCGCATCGCGGCTGTCGGGACCCATTCCGAACTATTGGCGACCTCGGCGACCTATCGTCACCTCATTTCGTCGCTGTCGGACGAGCCCATCGACGTCGATGACGAGGGGGGCGTCTCGTGAGTACGACCGGCGTTTCGGGTGAAGACCGCCAAGATTTCACCACGCGCGAGAACAAAGCGATTCGCGCCCGATCCATCGCCCTTTTGCGGGTTTTGGTGCGGCCTCACCGCGCTCGGTTCGGGTGGACCGCCGTCATGGTGGTCGCCAGCACAGCCGCACAGGTCGCCGGGCCGCTCTTGATTGCGTGGGGAATCGACATCGGATTACCCGCGGCGGTCGATGACGGTAACTTAGCGCCGATTCTGACCATCGTTGGCGCGTTCCTTGCGACCGGAATCAGCGCAGCGGGATTACTTGCGTCGTACACGCGCTTGTCGATCGCAGTGAGCCAGGACATTCTCGGCGCACTTCGCCGCCGAATCTTTGAGCACACGCAGCGACTCAGCCTCGAATTCCACGAGCGGTACACGTCGGGCCGCATTATCGCCCGTCAGACGAGTGACATCGACACTCTCGGCGAACTGCTGAGTGGGGGATTGAGCAACCTCGTGGCGGGTCTGCTGTTCCTCGCGTTCACCGCCGTCGCTCTGGTCTCTATCGACCCACAGAGCGGAGTTGCACTTGCTGTCGCGCTGGTTCCCATCGTCGCCGTCACCTGGTGGTTTGCGAACGCGTCCCGTCGTGAATTCCGAGCGTCGCGCATCTATTCCACGCGGCTCATCATTCAGTTTGTCGAGAGCATGGCTGGAATTCGAGCCGTCAAGTCTTTCCGAAGGGAACCCGCCGACCGCGCCGCATACGCCGCCAAAGTCGAGGACTATCGCGAGGCAACCCGGCGCACGATTCACGTCTTTGGGATCTACGACCCGGCACTCAAAGTCATCGGCACGCTCACGGTCGCCGTGGTTCTGTTGTTCGGGTCTTTCCGCGTGATCGAGGGAACACTCGAGGTGGGAGCCCTTCTCGCTGCCGTTTTGTACACACGACGATTCTTCGGCCCCATCGAAGACCTCGCCATGTTCTATAACTCGTTCCAGTCCGCGTCGTCCGCACTGGAAAAGATTTCGGGTTTTCTCGAAGAACGGCCGTCAGTCGTCGAACCACGCGACCCCCAGCCGTTCGAAGTGACGAAGGGAAAAATCGTGGCGACGGACGTGTCCTTCGCTTATTCCAAAGGAAACCCGGTTTTGCCGCAATTCTCGTTGGAAATCGCTGGGGGACAGACCGTTGCGCTCGTCGGTGCGACGGGTGCTGGTAAATCGACGCTTGCCAAGCTGGTTGCTCGCTTCTACGACCCAACGGGCGGAGTCATCACGCTCGATGGGCGCGATCTTTCGTCGATCGGCGATGTCGATTTCCGACGAGCCGTCACTCTCGTCACCCAAGAGGCGTATCTGTTCTCGGGAAGCATCGCCGACAATATTCGATTGGGCAAGACCGACGCAACCGATGACGAAGTGACGGCGGCTGCAAGGGCCGTTGGCGCACACGATTTCATCTCGGCGTTACCCGACGGTTACGGCACGGATGTCAACAAGCGAGGAAGCCGAATTTCGGCTGGTCAACGACAATTGGTGTCGTTCTGCCGCGCGTTTATCGCCAATCCACGAGTGCTGATTCTTGATGAGGCAACCGCGTCTCTTGACATCCCCAGTGAGCGTTTGATTCAGAGCGCACTGCAGAAACTTTTGACGGATCGAACGGCGATCATCATCGCCCATCGCCTGTCAACTGTCGCCATCGCGGACAGAGTCTTGGTTATGGACCACGGCGTCATAATCGAAGACGGACCCACTGCCGAGCTGCTCAAAGGCTCCGGTCGCTTTGCAACTCTGCACCGCGCTTGGCGCGAATCTCTCGCGTGAATTGCCTCCTGTTCGGCGGGCGCTGTTCGCACTAGGCTTGCGCTAACCATCCCCCGATTCAATGAACGGTGACCAACCATGACAACTGTTTTTCGCGCAGACGATCTCAATTCGGACGATTACACCGAGTCACTTCTCGCCCCTCCGATGGCCACCCCGATTAGAGGCGACATCGTAGTTCGTGACAAGTCCTATCTTGCGGACAGTGACCACGGCGTGTGGTCGGGATCCTGGGAATCCGAGCCGGGAACGTCGCGCTGGGAATTCACCGACACGGGTGAGGTCATCACCGTAGTTTCTGGTCGCATGACGGTGGAAGAGGACGGTGGTGAGCCCGTTACTCTCACCGCTGGAGACACCGCTTATTTCCCGATTGGCTGGAAAGGCGTGTGGACGGTCCACGAGAAGCTGCGCAAGGTCTACGTCGTCTATTCGGCTTAACGCCGATCAGGCAATGTTATTCTGCGGGGAATGAGTATTAACCCTCCGCAGAGTTTGACTCGTGCCGCGCTCGTGGCCGCGACCCTGATCGCCCTAGCAGCCCCGGCTCTCTTCGTAACTCGGGGATTGCCAGTATTCATGGGAATTGGGTACGCAGCGCTCGTCGTCGGGCTGGCCATTGCGTTCGTGCAAAACCGCGCTCTCGGACGCAACCTGTCACTCATTGCGGTGTCCCTTGTTGCCATTAGCTTCATCTCGATTGAGGCGAACCTCGAGTGGGGCAACATCGCACTGATGGGCTCTGTTCTGACGCTCTGTGTGGTTTTTCCATACGTGATGAGCCGTTGGGTTTTTCGTGATCACGTTGTGCGGTTCCCGGGCCGACCGGGTGAACCGTGGTCGCGGGGCGAGTGGGCGTGGCTGGGCGCTGTTCTCGTGCTCGGCTACCTCATCCTGCCGGTGTATTTCATCACCTCGGGGAGTTACCAGAACTGGCCGGCCGTCGAAACGCCGAGCGAAATCACCCGCCTGTTCGTGGGAGTGGGATTCGTGGGCATCTGGGACGAACTCTTTTTTATCTGCATCGTGTTCGCGCTATTGCGGCGGCACTTCCCGTTCTGGACGGCGAATGTGTTGCAGGCAATTGTTTTCGTCTCGTTTTTGTGGGAACTTGGATACCGATCGTGGGGCCCAGCCCTCACGCTGCCTTTCGCCTTGATTCAGGGCTGGATTTTCGAGAAGAGCCGCTCGGTGTGGTACATCATCACGGTGCACCTATTGTTTGACGTCGTTGTTTTTCTTGTGCTTGTCTATGCGCACCATCCGACGTGGCTGCCGATCATCTTCGTAGCGCCTCCGGGGCCATGATTATCGCGAACTGTTAGTCTGCCGACCATGAACCACAAATCGCTTCGAGGGACTCGACTTCGTGCGTACCTCGCAGCGACACACTTTCCCCAAGCGCTCGCCATGGTTCTGCTCATGACTGTATCGACCGCGTTGTGCGGCGGTTCCTGGTCGAGCGTCGCCCTGGTCTTTCTCGCCAGCGCTGCCGGTCAGTCCACGGTTGGGTGGACAAACGATGTGCACGACGCGGCGGCCGATCGCGCAGAGGGGCGCTCCACTAAACCAACCGTTCGCGGCGAACTGCGCCCCGAGGATCTTCGTCTGCCGATTCTGATCAGCGCAACGCTGACAATTCCGCTGTCGTTCGTGGCCGCGGGCTGGGTCGGTGGCGCTGCACACATCGCGGCCGTCGCGAGCGCACTGGCTTACAACTTTCTCCTTGCGCGAACCGTCTGGTCATGGGTCCCTTATGCGGCGTCGTTCGCTCTGATGCCGGTTTTCATCGCGCAGGCCAGTTCGCCATCGCTCTGGCCACCTTCCCCCATCGTCCTCCTCAGCGTTCTGGTTGGGGTGACCGCGCACGTTCTCAATGCGATTCCCGACATCGACATCGACCGTGAAACGGGTTGGGGAGGCCTCGCCGTTTCGCTCGGAAAACGCCGTTCTGTGATTCTGGCGGCAGTACTCGTGACAGTCGGTGTCGTATGCCTCGGAGTCGTCATCAACGACTGGTTGCTGGGCTAGTTCCAGAGAACGGGCAGGGACTTCGCGCCTCGGAAGAGGTATCCGGAAACCGTGGCGGGCGCGTCGGGGTCGAGCCTCAGGTGTGGAAGGCGACGAGATGTCTCTTCCACCATTATTTCCCCCAAGCCCTTCGCGAGTTGGTGCCCCGAGCAGTGATGCACGCCGTATCCGAAAGTAGCGTTCACCGTTTGCGTTCGGTGCATGTCATAACGATGTGCATCAGTGAACTTGGCCGGGTCTCGATTGGCGGCGGCGACGACAAGCGACAATGGCGC
>Ga0114979_10001003_pt1 | contig 18748 bp, 17 predicted proteins | sample S_140625_EF_Meta_FD_87315 | JGI IMG/M metagenome (GOLD analysis project Ga0114979, IMG submission 87315) | Freshwater microbial communities from Lake Simoncouche, Canada to study carbon cycling - S_140625_EF_MetaG | ecosystem: Environmental > Aquatic > Freshwater > Lake | place: Lake...
GGCCGGTAGTTTTGGGTATGAGGCCTCGCACTTAGAGGTGTCGATGCAAATGGCAGAGCTCAGCTTGCTGCCTGCCGTGCGCGCCAAACCTGATGCGATTGTGGTGGCCGATGGCACGAGCTGCCGCCACCAAATTGAAGATGGTGCGACGCGCCAAGCCATCCATGTGGCTCAACTCTTAAGCGACCATCTGACGCACTGAGTGAGCGTGTGAAGGTTCATTGCGGTACCAAGCACCAAGGTGCTTGGTACTCGACCAGTCCCATCCACAAGGCCCAACCAGAGCTGACCCCCAACGCCAGGCCCGCCAGGCGAACTCCCCATGCGCCACTGCCCAGGGCCATGACTTGACCACCGCGCAGGCGCAACCACACCCAAGGACCGAGGGTGAGCACCACGGCGCTGCCCAGCGCAAACAAAGCCATCACCCCTGCCCCTTGCAAGGGGCTGTTACTCAGAGCGGCCACCAAGAGTGCCCCGTACAACAAACCACATGGCATCAACGCCCACAAAATACCCAACACCACCGCCCCCCCGTTGCGCAACTTGAGGTGTGCCGTCATGCTTTGCACACGGCGCCAAATGCTACGACCCAAGCCATCTAACCAAATGGGCTGTTCACCCCGCCAAAGCAGCAACACACCGACCAAGAAAGCCACGATGTGCAACAGGGTCCACACAGGTCGAAAGACGGCGGACTGCGTGCTCAACCAACCGACGCCTTGCATGGTGCTAGCGGCCAGGGCGCCTAAAGCGCTGTAACCCATGACTCGCCCGAGTTGAAACAAGAGCATGGCCGACATGCCCTGCCCGCCTGATTGCTTTTGTGCGGCACGCCCAATGCCCGCACAAGCCGCGCCGCACATGGCCAAACAATGCGGCCCACCCGCCAACCCCATGAGGAGTGCTGTGAGGGCCAAAGTGGTGTTCATCAGATGATTTTAGAGAACCTAGCGCGGTTCTTGTCGGCTTGCAGATATTTGTCAAACACCATGGCGACGCCACGCACAAAGAACCAACCGAGCTCACTCACATGAATGCCTGAATCGTCGAGGCTCAACAGGCCCTGCGCTTGCATGGCAACCAAGGCCTGCATCTCTGGCGCAAAGTAGGATTTGAAGTCCACCAAGTGCGACAACTCCACCGATTCAAACAGCACGCTGCCTTGGCACATCAGCGCCATGATCACGGTACGACGCACCAAGTCGTCGCGCGTCAGGGCCATGCCGCGCACCACCGGTAAACGCCCAAGATTGAGCAAGTCGTAGTACTCATCCAAGGTTTTGACGTTTTGGCTGAATGTCGGCCCCACGCGTCCAATAGACGACACCCCCAAAGCGATCAAGTCGCAATCAGGCTGCGTGCTGTAGCCTTGGAAATTGCGATGCAAGCGACCTTGGCGTTTGGCCACGGCCAACGCGTCGGTGGGCAAGGCAAAGTGATCCATGCCTACATAGACGTAACCCGCCGCCATCAAAACACGCATGGCGCTCGACAGCATCACCAGTTTTGACCCCGCAGGAGGCAGGTCATACGCATGAATGCGGCGTTGAGGCTTAAAGCGTTCTGGTAAATGCGCATAGGCATACAAAGCAATCCGATCCGGGCGCAATTGCGTGATTTGGGCCAGCGTGCGCTCAAAGGTCTCGGGCGTTTGCATGGGCAAGCCATAAATCAAATCCACATTGACGGACTCAAATCCGAGTTCGCGTGAAGCGGCCACCAAGTCGAACACCTGCTCAGCGGGTTGAATCCGGTGCACTGCTTTTTGCACAGCAGGTTCAAAGTCTTGCACGCCAAAGCTCAAGCGATTAAAGCCCAGCGCGGCCAAGGCCGCCAAACGCTCACGCGTGACCGTGCGTGGATCAATTTCCACCGAGTACTCACCCCCCGGCGCAAACTGAAAATTGCGCCGCAACATGGCCATCAATTGCGCGAGGTCTGCATCGCTTAAAAATGTGGGGGTACCGCCCCCTAGATGCAGTTGGGACACGATTTGTCCATGACCTAAGTGGGCGATGTTGAGGTCGACCTCGCGCTCGAGGTAATGTAAGTACTCGGTGCCTCGCTCATGATGCTTGGTGATGATTTTGTTGCACGCGCAGTAATAACAAAGCGATTCACAAAACGGAATATGCACATAGAGCGACAAGGGAGCGGCTGATGCACCCGGGCCCTCGCGTCGGCGAGCAAGGGCTTGGATGTAATCAGCCTCGCCAAACGCCTCGACAAATCGGTCTGCGGTGGGGTACGAGGTGTAACGCGGCCCCGCGACATCGTAGCGCTGCAAAAGTTCGGGATTCAACACAAGGGAATGCATAAGTTCACACCTAAATTTGCGCTCCATAATAGTTGTGTAACCGCTTCAAAAAATTGACCTGTATCAACACAAACGACAGTTGGCAAACATGAATCCCATCAGCATCAAAGTCGCCTGTTCTAACTGCAATTTGCGAGAGCTCTGCATGCCCTTGGGCTTGAGCGAGATCGAAATGGAACGTGTCGACGAAGTCGTAGCAACGCGCCGCAAAGTGCTGCGTGGTGAGAACTTGTTCAGACATGGTGACAAGTTCCACGCCTTGTTTGCGATCCGCACGGGTTTCTTCAAAACACGCATCTGCGCTGAAGACGGTCGCGACCAAGTGACTGGCTTTCAGATGGCGGGTGAAATCATTGGCCTAGACGGCATCGTCAGCGATCACCACACCTGTGATGCTGTGGCCTTGGAAGATGCCGAAGTGTGTGTCATGCCGTTTGACCGCATTGAGGAGTTGTCGCGAGAAATCACCTCGCTACAGCGCCATGTGCACAAAATCATGAGCCGTGAAATCGTGCGCGAAAACGGCGTGATGCTGCTTTTAGGCAGCATGCGCGCCGAAGAGCGTTTGGCGGCTTTTTTGCTGAACTTGGTGCAACGCCTACACGCCAGGGGGTTTTCGCAAACAGAGTTGGTCTTGCGCATGACGCGCGAAGAGATTGGCAGTTACTTGGGCCTGAAACTTGAGACAGTGAGCCGAACGTTTTCAAAGTTTGTGGATGACGGCTTGGTAGAAGTCAAGCAACGTCATGTGCGAATCTTGAACTCAGAGGGGCTCCAACACATTGTGAACTCCCAAAACTGCCAAAGTAATTAGTGCGGGGGGCTCTCGCAGCAAGCCTCTTGTTTGGGGCATCCGTCGGGTCGCTGCGTGGGCAACAAAGGACAGCGATTCATTTCAAAGGGTGACACCGAAAGCAAGGTGGTCAAAGCACTCGAAGTTGCCGTGGCGGCCCAGAAGACAAAAAAGGACAAGGTGTAGACCCCCTGTCGTGACATGTCAACGGGATGACCCAACCAGTGCAAATCTTGCGGGTCGACAAAAGCAAACACCAGCATTTCGAGGATGCCCGCCACCAAAAAGGCGGGCCAAGCAATCCACATCATTCGTTGAGCCAACATGTGATTTCTCCTCAAAAGGAATTTCTTGCAAAACAGGTGCGCATGATCTCGCTCAATCGTGGGGTTGTCGAGCTGGGGCTGGCTTGTCTGTTTCTGGCTTGGGCGTGACGACATGGTTGCGCGACTGCATGGCAGGCGCGAGTTGCAAATCTTTTTGAGCGGCCAAAGTTTTGTTGATGTCCAAACCCCGCCTGTAATAGTCGTCCGCAATCACAGGGTCGGGCGTGCCAATGGCAATCGCCAAGGTGATAAAGCCTGCCACGATGACCGCTGCGGGGCCTGCAATGATGAGCCACACGTGGCCATAGTGCCACCAAGCTTGGGTATCGGTTGTTTGTTGCGTCATGATGGGTTACCTAGGAACAAGGAAAACAGATTTTTCAACCACAAATTCGTCACTGCCTGAGGCTTGAATTTCAAAAGTGATCTTATGCGAGCCGGCCTCAATTGAGCCGTAAGGCACATCAGCGCGCAACACGATCCAACGCGCTTGGGCTGGCTCGACCACCACCTCTGTCTCGGTTGTGATTTTTAAGCTGGGCAGTCCTTTGACAGACAAACGGTAAGTCTGCTCGGTTTCAGCCGCGTTCATGATCTGCAAACGGTACACATTTTCCAAGGTGCCGTACTCGGTGATGCGAGAGAGTGTGGAGCGGTCGCGCACCACATCCACCTTGAACGGTGTGCGCAAACTCAGTGACACCAACAAGCCGATGGTGACCGCCATCAAAATCATGGTGTAAATCTGAACACGGGGACGCATCAAGCGCTGCCACATTTGCCGCGGTGTCCACTGGTTGTCCATCGCGTTTTGCGTCGAGTAGCGCACCAAACCACGTGCATAGCCTAATTTATCCATCACGGTGTCACACACATCGGCACAAGCGCCACACCCAATGCACTCGTATTGCAAGCCATTTCGAATATCAATCCCCGTGGGGCACACTTGCACACACAAGGTGCAGTCCACGCAAGCCCCTAAGTTCAAAAGACTGGCGTCCGCTTGCTTGGCGCGCGGCCCGCGCGGCTCACCTCGTTGCGCGTCGTAGGTGACGATGAGCGTGTCGTTGTCAAACATGGCACTTTGAAAACGCGCATACGGACACATGTATTTGCACACTTGCTCGCGCATAAAGCCCGCATTGCCATAAGTGGCTAAGGCGTAGAAGAACACCCAGAACAACTCCCAAGAGCTCATTTGAGTCAGGAAAAACTCCATCGCCAAGTCACGTATCGGTGTGAAATAGCCCACAAAAGTAAAGCCCGTCCAGATCGATAAAAAGATCCAGAGGATGTGCTTGTACCATTTCTTAACCAGCTTCTCCATGGTGAAGTTGGCACCGTCCAAGCGCATGCGTGCAGAGCGATCGCCCTCAACTTTGCGCTCGATCCACAAGAAAATTTCGCTGTACACCGTCTGCGGGCAGGCATAGCCACACCACAAACGCCCAGCCACAGCGGTGAACAAGAACAGCGCCAAGGCTGAGATGACCAACAAGCCCGTCAGGTAAATAAAGTCTTGTGGGTACAAGACCAAACCAAAGATATAAAAACGGCGCGAGGCCAAGTCAAACAACACAGCTTGGCGCGTGCCCCACTCCACCCAAGGCAAGCCGTAAAACACCAACTGGGTCAAGACCACCAAAATCCAGCGCCAATAAGCAAAGATACCCTCCACAGAACGAGGGTAGATTTTTTGTGAAGCCGCATAAAGCGACACCATCGCCTCGTCCTCAGCGCCCGAAGGCACTGGGAGAATAGGAATGGATGCGCGAGGCTTGGCGTCGTCAGCAGAACTCAAAGCGATTTACTTCACAGCAACAGGCTTGTTTGAAAAGCCCCAAACGTAGGCGGTCAAGACATGCATTTGCGACGCGGTCAAGCGACCTTCTTGTGCGGGCATTTGGTTGACTTTGCCGTTGTTGATCATGGCGGCAATGGCTTCTTCGCCCCAGCCATGCAACCAAACTTTGTCCGTCAAGTTGGGCGCACCCATCGTCTGCATCCCCGCCCCGTCAGGGCCATGACACGCCGCACAGGCACCAAACTTAGACTTACCCAAAGCAGCGCGCACAGAGTCGTGCGGGCTACCTGACAAGCTCAACACATAGTGCGAGACATTGCGTACGTCATCAGGCGTGCCCACTGCCGCAGCCATCGGGGGCATTTGACCAATGCGGCCTTGGGTCAAGGTCTCTTTGATTTTGTCTGGGGTGCCCCCGTGCAACCAGTCCTTGTCGGTCAGATTTGGGAAGCCCTTCGAGCCACGCGCGTCAGAGCCGTGGCACTGGGCACAGTTGTTCATGAACAAACGCTCACCCACCGCCATGGCTTTGGGGTCTTGGGAGAGTTGCTCAGGTGTTTGGGCGTTGAATGCAGCGTACAAAGGCTCGAGGTCTTGGTTGGCCTTGGCCACCTCCGCGTCATATTGACCCGCTGAACTCCAACCCAAAAGGCCCCCAAAGCTGCCTAGCCCTGGATAAGCCAGCCCATACACCACAGCAAACACCATGGTGATGATGAATAACCACAGCCACCAACGCGGCAAGGGGTTGTTCATTTCACGCAGGTCCTCATCCCACACGTGGCCGGTTGTGCCATCGATGGGGTCGTGCGCACCTACTTTGACTTGGGCCGAAAACCACAGCAAAACCGCGCAATAAACAACCCCCAAAATGGAGATGCCCGCCACGAAGATGGACCAAAAATTACTTGTGAAATCACTCATGATTCGATTCCTTTACAAAGGCCACTGGGCCTCAGTCTTGATCGAGGGGCAGCTTGGAAGCGGCCTCAAAATCTTCTTTGTTACGTCGGGAAAAAGCCCACACCATGATGCCGATGAACACAGCAAATGAGAGCACGGTGGTGACGACTCGCAGCGTATTGACATCCATGGGGTGACTCCTTATTTGAGCGCGAGGCCCAGTGATTGGAGGTAGGCGATCACAGCGTCCATCTCGGTTTTACCCTTGACATCTTCGGAGGCCTTTGCAATCTCTTCATCCGTGTAGGGCACACCCACTTTGCGCAAAGCGGCCATGTTGACGGGCACTTGTGCTACATCGATGGTGTTTTTTAACAACCAGGGATATTCAGGCATGTTCGACTCGGGCACCAAGTCACGTGGGTTGTTCATGTGAACACGGTGCCACTCATCGCTGTACTTGCCGCCTACACGCGCCAAGTCTGGGCCGGTGCGTTTGCTGCCCCATTGGAAGGGGTGGTCATAGACAGACTCACCTGCCACTGAGTAGTGGCCATAACGCAGCGTTTCTGCACGGAAGGGGCGAATCATTTGGGAATGACAGTTGTAGCAACCTTCGCGGATGTACACATCACGCCCCGCCAATTGCAGCGCGGTGTAGGGCTTGACGCCCGTCACGGGCTCTGTGGTGGACTTTTGAAAGAACAAAGGCACGATCTCTACCAAGCCGCCGAAGGCGACAGCAATCAAGATCAGTACGATCATCAAAAAGTTATTGGTCTCCACACTGGCGTGCGAGAAGCCTTTTGAATTGTTATCAGACATGTGTTTCTCCTCAGGCGTAGGCTGGTGCTGGAATGGTCACGGTCACAGCGTTACCGCTGGTAGCCGTCTTGACGACGTTCCACAACATGATGAGCATGCCGCTCAAGTAGAGCAAGCCACCTGCCACACGAATCACGTAAAACGGATACGTAGCTTTGACAGACTCGACAAAGGTGTAAGTCAAGGTGCCGTCGGCGTTGATCGCGCGCCACATCAAACCTTGCATCACACCCGCAATCCACATGGCAGCGATGTACAACACGATACCGATAGTGGCCAACCAAAAGTGAATTTCGATGGCCTTCACGCTGAACATGGCTTTGCGGCCGAACAACTTTGGAATCAAAAAGTAAATCGAGCCCATGGACACCAAGCCCACCCAACCCAAAGCACCCGAGTGCACATGGCCCACAGTCCAGTCGGTGTAATGGCTCAGCGCGTTGACCGTCTTGATGGCCATCATGGGGCCTTCAAAGGTGGACATGCCATAGAACGACAAAGACACGATCAAGAAACGCAGAATCGGGTCATCACGCAGTTTGTGCCATGCGCCAGACAAGGTCATGATGCCGTTGATCATGCCACCCCAGCTAGGCGCCAACAACACCAGCGAGAACACCATGCCTAAGGACTGCGTCCAGTCAGGCAAGGCGGTGTAGTGCAGGTGGTGAGGACCCGCCCACATATAAGTGAAGATCAGAGCCCAGAAGTGAACAATTGACAAGCGATACGAGTACACAGGGCGACCCGCTTGCTTGGGGATGAAGTAATACATCATGCCCAAGAAGCCAGCGGTCAAGAAAAAGCCCACCGCGTTGTGGCCATACCACCACTGCACCATCGCATCTTGTGCGCCAGCGTAAGCCGAGTAAGACTTCATCAGACCGGAGGGAATGGCCGCGCTGTTGACGATGTGCAGCAATGCCACCGCAATGATGAACGCGCCATAGAACCAGTTGGCCACATAAATGTGTTTGACCTTGCGTGTGCCAACCGTGCCAAAGAACACCACGGCATAGGCCACCCACACAACCGCAATCAAAATATCAATCGGCCACTCGAGTTCGGCGTATTCCTTGCCTTGGGTAAAACCCAAAGGCAAGCTGACCGCAGCGGCCAAGATCACCAACTGCCAACCCCAAAAGGTGAAAGCGGCCAATTTGGGCAAGAACAGGACCGTGTGGCAGGTTCGCTGCACCACGTAATAGCTGGTGGCAAACAGCGCGCAACCGCCAAAGGCAAAAATCACCGCATTGGTGTGCAATGGACGCAAACGGCCATAGCTCAACCAAGGAATGCCAAAGTTCAGTTCTGGCCAAGCCAATTGACAAGCGATGATCACGCCAACCAACATGCCCACCACGCCCCAAACCACCGCCATGATGGAAAACTGCCGTACCACGGTGTCGCTGTAGACGGCTTGTTCTGAAGAGTTCATCGGTCACCTTTCATTTTTAAACCAGTATCCTCAAAGAAGACCAAGGAGTTATTGATTCAAATCAATCGTCACGCAGAATACGCTCGCCTTCTTGCTCCACGCTGTCAAATTGGCCCTTGTGAATCGCCCACCAGAGGCCGCCCAAAATAAATAGAACCAAAAGTACTGACAGCGGGATCAACACATACAAGATATCCATCACATGCCCTTGGTGAGTCGCAAAGAGTTCAACACCACCCACAACGAACTCAACGCCATGCCTAAGCCAGCCAACCAAGCAGGCAACCAGCCCACCACCGCCAAAGGCACACACAAGGCGTTGTAAGCCGCGGCCCAGATCAAGTTTTGCTTGACCACCCGCAAGGTTCGCCTAGCCAACTGCACGCTTTGGGCCACCACCAGCAAGCTGTTGCCCATCAAGACGAAATCCGAGGTCGACTGGGCCAAAGGCACCGCATGGCCAAAAGCCATCGACACGTGAGCCCCCGCCAAAACAGGGCCATCGTTCAGACCATCCCCCACCATCGCCACGCGCGCACCCTGGCGTTGGGCAGCTTGCATGCGTGACAGCTTGTCTTGTGGTGTGCAGGCCCCAAATGCCTGGGTGATACCCACCTCTTGCGCCACATGCTGAGCGGATTCAGGCCGATCACCTGACAACAACCACACGTCGATATGGAGGTTTTTCAAGGCTTGCACGGTTTGCGCGGCATCTGGGCGAACGTCTTCGGACAGTTGCCAACTCGCCAGCCATGCCTCTGCCGTGCACAAGTGCACCTGGCAAACCGCAGCTTCGGCAGGTATGGCCCGGGTCTTTGGGGCGCAAAAGGCAGCTGAGCCCAAACGGAGTAACTCAGGGACACGGCCCTCTAGCCCTGATCCAATTTTTTCAGACACCTCCTGCGCGGACAGGGTGAGGCCGAGCGCTGAGGCTTCTTGCGCCTTGACCAACGCGCGTGATAAAGGATGCAGAGAATGCTGGGCTAAGGCCGCCGACCACCGCAAAGCCTGATCGACGTCAACCCCCTCGGCCGTCATGACTTGGGTGATGCGTTGTCCGTCTTGAGTGAGTGTGCCCGTCTTGTCAAAAATGACGGTGTCTATCTCAGCCAAAGACTCCAGGGCTTGCAGGTGACGCACCAGCACACCGTGACGGGCCAAATTGCCTGCAGCGGCCAACATGGCCGCTGGGGTCGCGAGCGACAACGCACACGGACACGTCACCACCAACACCGCCACCGCCACCATCAACGCGTGGCCGGGGTTGGTGGGCCACCAATACAGTGCTGACAAGGCGGCCAACACCAACACGCCAATCAAAAAGGGTTTGGCAATGCGATCCGCCAACTGCGCCAAGCGCGGTTTTTGCAGCGAGGCGTTTTCCATGAGAGACACAATTTGCGAGAACTGCGTGCCCTCTCCGACTTGCACCACCCGCAACGTGACAATGCCGCTCAAATTGTGACTACCAGCAACCACCATATCCCCCACACCACGGACTTGGGGACGTGACTCGCCCGTGAGCAAAGCCTCGTCTGCCAAAGTCTGGCCTTGCAAAATCACGCCGTCCGCGGGAAAGGTCTCTGAGGGCAAGACGCGCACCACATCACCCACCATCACTCGGCGTACAGCCACGCGTTCAAACTCACCGCTGCGCAACTGACGCTCCACGCTATCGGGCAGTCGGTTCATCAAAGCCTCGAGGGCACCCGCCGTGCGGTCGCGCACACGCAACTCAAGCCAGCGGCCTGTGAGCAAGAAAAACACAAACATGGTGAGTGAGTCGTAGTAGACCTCGGCGCCAAACAGTCCTTGGGGCTCAAACGTGGCGGCCGAACTTAGCAAGAAAGTGATCACCATGCCGAGGGCAACTGGCAAATCCATGCTCACGCGCTGCGCACGAATGTCTCTCAGGGCGTTGCTCAAAAAAGGCCCGCAAGAAAACAGCACCACAGGCAAGGTCAACACCCATGATGCCCATCGCAGCAAAAACACCATATCGGGGCTTATGTCACCGTCTTTGGCCACATAGGCGGGATAGGCATACATCATCACTTGCATCATGCAAAAGCCAGCCACCAGCCAACGCCAAAGTGCCCGACGGCCTTCTTCCTGGCGCGCTTGACGCAAGCTGCTGTCTGCTGCGGGTAAGGCGCTGTAGCCCGCCTTGGCGATCGCAGCCATCCATGCAGAGGGCTTGACCAAATCGGCAGACCACACCACTTTGGCGCGGTGCGTGGCCGCATTAACTTCAGCCGAGTGGACGCCAGGCACAGCCAGCAGCGCCTCTTCCACAGCAAAAGCGCAAGCGGCGCAGTGCATGCCTTGAATCACCATATGCGAATCCCAGCTGTCTCGATTGGCGAGGGAGGGTGAGGCTGGGTGCGGCTGGCTGAACCGCAACCACTCTTGGCGGTCATCTAACAGCTTGAAATTTGAATGATCTGCATCCATAAGGCCCTTAGCCTAACGGGTTCAGCTTAATAAAGATTGACATGGATCAACCCATCTTGTGTCAAGGCGAGTAAGCTGAAAGTCAAATCAACCAAAGGGGTAATTTATGTACCAACGAATTTTGGTCGCCACAGACGGCTCCAACTTGTCAAAAAAAGCCATTGCAAGCGCCATCGAGCTGGCCGCCCTCAGCGGAGCGGAGCTGATTGCTGTGAAAGTCACGCCACGTTACCCCCAGAGCTACTTTGAAGGCGCCTTGCCCTTGAGCGCCGCAGAGGTTTCAAAAATCGAAATGGGCTGGACAGATGGGGCTCAAAAAATATTGGACGCTGTGCTCAAAGCAGCCAAAGCCAAGGGCGTGATCGCCAAGGCCGTGGTGGTGAAATCGGACATCGTGTCGGACGCCTTGATTGCAACAGCCAAAAAGCACAAAGTCGACTTGATCGTGATGGCCTCGCATGGTCGTCGAGGCATCAAGCGTTTGCTGCTGGGCAGTGAGACGCAACAAGTGCTCACACACGCCCCTGTGCCTGTGTTGGTGCTGCGCTGAGTCAAGAGTTCTTGGTATGCTCAGTGAATGGCATGCGTACCAAGACTTTTTCGGGGTTTGTATAAGACGGCTCAATGGGCTGGCTTGTGTTGGGTGTTTGTCTGCCACACCGCGATAGCGGACGAACTCGCCTCCCTTCAGAAAATTTCACCTGCAGAAGCGCAAAATTTGCGCGCGCTCCTTCAGCAGACGCCGCCTGAAGGGATGACCCCTCAATCACTCAATCAGTGGTATCGAAATCAAGATGCGATGGCATTCAAGTTAGGTGACCCCAACGAGCAAGAGCGCAATCTTCGGGCTTGGTTTGCGGCGTCACCCAGCATTGAAGCCAAGTGGCCACTTGGCTCATTCCTGATATCTAACTCCAGCAACACGGCGGAAGGCTTCTCGCTGTTGGAGGATATTCTTCGCGAGCAAAAGCATCCCGTTCACATGGTTCGCATCCGTTCACGGCTGGCCCTGGCCTATCTTGATGAACATCAAATCAAAAAAGCAGCGGCCTTGCTTCAAGAAGCTGGGTCCATCATTCCCAGAGATTTCAGTCGATTCAGAACCAACGTCATTGGCTATTGGTCTGTTCGGGCAGAAATGGAATACCACAGAACCAAAGCACGCCTTCTGTTGCGACAAGGAAATTTTGAAACTTCGATTGCAGAGGCCAGCCGAGCCAAAGACAAAGGTTTGGAGCTGACCAAATGGGAGATGTATGCCACGCCAAAAGATATTCAAAATGGCAGATCATGGCATGTGGCCTCGGCCGTAGAGCTCGCGGTGTCGCTGATCGAAAGTGGTCGGATTTTCGAGGCCCAAGAGTCCTTAAGAGAAGCCCAGTCCATCCTGAACAAATACCAATTCACCGAAGATCAAATGGGCTTCTTCTACCGAAGAGTGGCAGATCTTTACTTTGCGCAAGGCCGCTATGACGACGCATTCAGAATCGCTCAAAAAGTGCGCCGTCTTGAGCTCGACATTGGGCTTGCAGACGCAACCGCCCAATCCATCTTCAGCCGTCTTCGCATCAACAAAAGTCTTGTGGCTCAAAAACGCTGGCCCGAAGCGTTGCAAGAATTCGAAAGCCTTGACAAAGCAGTTGGCGACAATGACCGACTCAAACCGATTGCGCGAATGGTTGATTTAAGGGGTCTCACACTCTTAAATAATGGACGCACCCAAGATGCTGTAAACATGTTTCGAGGCTCTTTGACCAACGCCGTCAACAACTTCGGCGCGGAGCATTACTTCACTGCCTTCAAGCGCGGGCTTTATGGCATGGCGCTTGCCAAAGACCCAGCTCGTCAAGAGATGGCCCTGAGCGAACTGGCCCAGGCGGCGCGCAACTTGAGCGCTCCTGACAGCCTATCCAACCAATTCGAAGAGTCCCCATTTCGCTTGGCACTGCGCCAAGACATTTACAAAACATACATCCGCTTGTTGGCGAACAACCAAGCGACGCAACCTAATGCAGCCGCACTTGCCTTTGCGGCGTCTAATCACCTCATGGTGTCGTCTGTGCAGCAGGCGATTTCAGATGCGGCAGCGCGCGCGGCCATCAAAAAACCAGGCTTAGGTCAAGTCGCCCGAATGGACCAAGACGCTAAAACTGAACTCAACACCCTTTATGGGTACATCACGGCCCAAGCAGGCGAGTCTCAACAACAAAAACTTAATCCTGAAGTGGTCAAGGCGATGCGTGAACGTGTTTCAGAGATTGAAACCCTGCGGCGCGGCTACAAGACCCAGATCCAAAAAGAGTACCCCGAGTATTTCCAACTTTTACAGCCCAAAGCGCCTTCACCTGCAGACATCGCCAGCCTCTTGGGCCAAGACGAAATCTTGGTCAGCATTGTTCCAATGGAAAACGACACCTATGTTTTCGCCATAGACAAGACTGGGCAAACGCGCTTACACCGCAGCGCCATCACACAACAACAAATTTCAGACGCCGTTAAAACGCTTCGCAGCACCCTAGACGTCGCCGACCGAGGCAGCAAAGCCCCACGATTTAGTTTTGAAAGCTCTTACCGCCTTTACCAACAGCTGCTGAGCCCCTTTGAAGACATGCTCTCGGGCAAGGAGCACCTGATCGTCGCCACCTCGGGGGCCTTGGGGCAATTGCCTTTTGCCGTGTTGGTCAAACAGCCTTGGACCCAAACCGATCATGCCCAAGCCCCTTGGTTGATTCGGGACATTGGCATCAGCCATGTGTCCTCGTCCAGCGCTTGGGTGGCCCTCAAAGCGCTCGCAAAAACACCCTCAGGCAAAAAACCATTGATGGCTTGGGGCGATCCCAGCTTTGCTGTCAATGCCAATTCGAGCAGTGGCAAATCCAATGTGAGGGCGATGCTCAACCAGCATACCGCCTATGCAGACATCGAGAAAAATTCGGTCAATCAATTGCAATACGCCTCTTTACCCCCACTGCCAGAAACACGGGACGAGGTGTTGTCTTTGGCCAAACTGCTGAGTGCCAACCTCCAAACTGACATTTTTCTGGGTGAGCAAGCAACCCGCGAATCCGTGATCAAGGCCAGTGACGATGCCAAACTGTATGACCAGCAAATTGTGGTTTTTGCGACGCATGGCTTACTCCCCGGCGATCTCCCAAAGTTAGAACAACCTGCCCTCGCCATGTCGGCAGTGACCGATCCAAACAGCTCCCCCCTGCTCACGCTAGAAGATGTGATGGGCCTGCGACTGAATGCTGACTGGGTCGTTCTTTCCGCCTGCAACACAGCGGGCGCTGACGGCAAGGTGGAAGAGGCGTTGTCTGGTTTAGCAAGAGGCTTTTTTTATGCGGGCAGTCGGAGTTTATTGGTTACCCATTGGTCCGTTGAGAGCGAAAGTGCGATGCGACTGACCACCCACACGTTTGAGCTTTACAAAACAAAACCTCAAATCAGCCGAGCCCAAGCCCTGCGTCAGTCCATGTTGCAACTGATGCAAACCTCGGCTTATGCGCACCCCACTTTTTGGGCGCCCTATGCCTTGGTCGGCGAGGGTGCACGTTAAGCGCAACGCATCAGCATGACTTTTCAAGCTCTACAACTTTTTTTGGCGCGACAAAACCATCTCAGGGTCCGCTGGGTGATTGTTTTTTTAATTGCAGCCCTGTCTGTCTTTCGTGTGATGCAACTCAACAGTGGCATTGGTTTTGACACGCAAAGTTATGACCAGCTCATCAAGCGCCGCGTCTGGGGGCCTGCGGTTGATCCTCAAATCGTCATTGTCGACATTGATGAACGCTCCCTCGACAAGATGCGCACAGAGTTTGGCCGCTGGCCATGGCCCCGAGAAACTTTGGCAGGCGCGCTGCAATGGTTGAATCAAAAAGGTGCGAGGGTGGTGGTGTTTGACATTTTGTTTGCAGACCCCGACACCTTGAACCCAGCGTCGGACATGGCCTTTGTAGAAGCCGTCCAGCAAAGCAGCAACAGCTATTTCCCTGTCCTGCGACTGCACCCTAGCAACGACACGTTAAGCCAAGTCCGCGCCGACCAACTGCCAGGCTTTGCCAGCCCCGTTAACCCCAGCCACACGCCGACACCGCCTTCTCTTGCCGTCGTCGCCCCCGCCTTTGACGCCCTGGTGCAAACAAAAAGATTGGGCTATCACAACATTTATCCAGATGAAGATGGGGTGAACCGCCGCTACCGACTTTGGGAGGACAAGGAAGGCTGGCGACTGTGGTCTTTGCCTGCCCGTTTAGCCCTTGATTTGGGATGGGCCGTGCCTGACCAACCCCAACAACTGATTGAGTTCACCCGTGAAAAATCAGCCTATGCACAGATTTCATTTTCCGAGGTGTGGGAGCTCAGTCAAAGCCTGAAAGGCCAAGGCAAAGACCCGCGTTTCGAAAATGCCATAGTGATCATTGGCGCCACGGCCACTAGCTTGTTTGATGTCAAAGTCACGCCGATCGACACCACCCATCCTGGGGTGATGGTATTGGCCAACGTCATTGACAACCTGAAAAATCAAAGCTTCTTAAAAACAGCGTCAGCATGGGTGCAATTGTTTGTGGCGTGGGCCGGTCTTGCCATCGTGGTCTGGGCCAGTACCAAAATTCGAGAAGACCAAATGAAATGGGCAGCGCCAGTAGCCCCCACCCTCTTTTTGGGGATTGGATTTGCAAGTTTGCATCTCGGCAGTCACGTGTATTGGGACTTGGCGCAGTCGGCATCCAATGCTTTGCTGTTTTTCACCATATGGGCGGTTTACTTAAACTGGCGGACAAAATTTTTCGCCCAAAGCACCTTAGATGAGTCCTCAACACAGTGGCGCAGTTCTGCGGTGGTTCAGGTGGACTTTTCTCACACCCATATGCAATCGGTGATTGATGCGCTGAGTCAGGGCAAGCACCCCCTCTCTGTCGCGCGTATTGGGGTGGTGAATCAACTTCCCCACTCGGGGCTAGGGTTGATTCACATAGCGCTGAACGATGAGGCCTCGCAATTAGAGGCCTTGATCAAGACCCTTCCCAATGCGAGGTCCGACCCATGGGTCAATGCCCGTCAGTTTGAAGCTTTAAACTGCGATCAATTCTGGGACCGTATCTGGTCCGACATCCAAATGGCTGAACAACACTGGAGATCGCCTCATGAACACCACTAAATTGATGCAACTCGGCGTGGCGACTGGGGTCTTGATAGGGCTTCAATTCATGCTGCCTGCGCCCGTCGTGGCCAATGAGACAGAGACCCAACGCATCATTGAAGCCCTGAAACCCGATGATGGGGCAAGGGTCAAAACGCGCGGTCTACGAAATTTGCAAGTGGAGCAAACTGAGCAACCCGCCAGCATCTCCCAAAAATTTGTCTCATTGACGATTGGCTTTAAATTCAATTCAGCAGAGATTTCCCCAGAAAGTGCCGACACGCTCAGTGCACTTGCAACAGCCCTGAAGTCTGATCAATTGGCCTCGCTTGAATTCATGATTGAAGGCCACACCGACGGCAAAGGTACGCCGGACTACAACATGAAGTTGTCCAACCAGCGCGCCAGCAGTGTGAAAACTTATCTTGAAAAACAAGGCATTTCAGCCAAACGTATCCGATCCCAAGGCAAAGGTGACACAGAGCTTGCCAATGTGGATGACCGCTTTGCTGCTGAAAATCGTCGCGTCAAGATCATCACACTGACCCCTTAATTGCCTCCCAACTGAGCCCCCTCCATGCATCTCTTTAACGCCATGCCCCCAGCAACGCGCTTCGCCCAATTAATTGCTGTCAGTGCATTGGTCTGGGTCTGTGCTCAGGCCTCGGCAGAGCCCATGACGGTGTTGCGGGCAACTGAACTCAAGGCGGATCGTTACATCGACGCCGCCAACTTAGGTCAACTCAGTGCAGGCCAATCTGTTGAGAGCCTCAAAATCGAGGCAGGATGGGTCCAAATCAAGTCGGGCAATCAACGCGGTTGGGTCCGCGCTATGGCGCTCAAAGGCGCTAGCTCGGTTCAGATTGCCACAGTTTCCGCCTTAGAGTCAGGCCGATCGGGCAACAACAACAGCCTGTCCACGACAGGCATTCGCTCGATCCCCAAAGCCTCTCGACATGCCCTGATCATTGGCATTGGCGAATACGCGGTGAGTGGAATTGCGCCTCTCAAAGGCGTGACGCATGACATGCAAAGCGCCAGAGTCATCTCGCAAGCCATGTCTATCCCAGAAGCCAATATCACTTACTTGCGAGATGGCAAGGCCACAGCCTCCGAAATTCGCCGTAGCATCCAAGATCTCGACGCGCGGGTGCGTCCAGGTGATCGTGTGTTCGTGTACTACTCTGGCCATGGCACGCGTTGGCTAGATACCTCAACCCCCAATAGCGGGCAGTGTATGGAAGGCCTGCTTGCCAGCGACGGCTATGCGGTGACCAACGCTGAAATCAGCGACCTGCTGTCCCCCATCGCCAAGAAAACAGACAAACTGATGGTGTTTTATGACTCCTGCCATTCAGGTGGCATTGCCAATCAACCCCTTCGCACGCGATCAATCAATCTATCGGGTAACACCCTCACCCCAAAATTTAGCAATCTCAGCCTAGAAGCGTGCGCGAAGCCTTCCAACATGCGCACACGCTCTATCAGTAACGAGTTGAGCAGCAAAGGAATTTTTCCAGAGAATATTGTTTCTATTGCGGCTTCACGTCCAGATGAGGTGTCATTTGACAACCCATTGACTGGTGGTATGGCCACAGTGGCATGGCGCGATTGCATGCTGGGCAAGGCCAAGGATTTGGATCAAAGCGGCAGTCTGAGCGTGGAAGAGATCACCAGCTGTGCACAGACCCAGTTGAGCCAATCGCTGGCAAACCAACCTGACATCTTGGGTCAACACATGACCATTGGTGGCAACAAAGCATTCATCCCCACCTTCCAAGTCGCCTCGATCGCTGCCGAGCCCATCGCACCGGCTCAAACCTCGCAGCAAAGTGCAAGCGCTGCACCGCCCGCCCCCCTCGCCACTCCAGCGGTGGTGTCGCCCCCTTCGGCGACACCAAGCTTGGCACAACCCACCACACAGGCGGTCAAGCCCAGAGACTTGTTGGCGCAAATCCATGCCCAGCGTGACGCTTCCCGACAACTTGTTGCCACGGCCAACCCCAAGGTGATGCGCATTTTGCAAGACCCCTTGCGTTTGAGTGTGCAGTCATCACGCTCAGGGTATGTTTATGTGGCACTGGCTGGGTCTGATGAGAAAAGTCTTTATTTGCTGTTTCCCAACAGCCTGGATGGCAACAACCGCATCGAAGCCAACCAAACCCTCGAGTTGCCCAAACCTGGTTGGCGCGTCACCGCAGCAGGACCCAAAGGCATGAACACGGTATTGGTCATGGTGACGGACTCACCACGGGACTTGTCACAACTGGACGGGGAGAAAGCAGGTCCATTTTTGAAAACACTGCTCAGCGCAGAAGGCAAAAACAAACTGCAGTGGCTACTCGCGACCTCAGAAAATCAAGACCAAGCTGTGTGCCAAACTGGTGGCAACAAACGTAATTTGGTGGTGAGCCAAGATTGTTCAGATGGCTTTGCCTCCGCCCTGGTTGAAATTGCAGAAGTTGAAGCCAAGTAATCTTCAGGGCTGGGATGCGGCTTTTTGATTAGGCACCAACCACTTGTAAAGTGGCGCAGATTTGATATCTTGAAGTGATTCATCCACATTGTCGATCAGCCGCTTCGCTCCACCCAAACCTTGCTGTGTTTGCACCAATGACTTTTCAAGCTCAACCAACGTGTCGCGCGTCTGAACCAGCACCGCTGGCAAGCCATTTTTCTCATCACCCTACTGCTTCATCGCATGGCTGGTTTGCTCCAGCGTTTGAAGGGTTTGCCCTAGAA
>Ga0114979_10001004_pt1 | contig 18737 bp, 10 predicted proteins | sample S_140625_EF_Meta_FD_87315 | JGI IMG/M metagenome (GOLD analysis project Ga0114979, IMG submission 87315) | Freshwater microbial communities from Lake Simoncouche, Canada to study carbon cycling - S_140625_EF_MetaG | ecosystem: Environmental > Aquatic > Freshwater > Lake | place: Lake...
CTCAATCGCTGCAACATGGAAGTCATCCTCATCGGGGATTCATTGGGTAATGTCATTCAAGGTCACACCAGTACAACTCCTGTAACGGTTGGTCAGATGGCCTATCACACCGAATGTGTTGCCCGCGCTAACTCACACGCTTTTTTAATTGCTGATTTACCCTTTGCTAGCTACGGCGATCCAGTACAAGCTTTGGAGTCTGCCGCAGAACTCATGCGCGCTGGTGCTGATATGGTCAAACTTGAAGGTGGCGATTGGCAAGTTGATATTATTCGATATTTAGTAGAACGAAGCGTGCCGGTATGTGCTCACCTTGGATTACTCCCCCAATCAGTCCATGTGCTGGGTGGCTACAAGGTTCAAGGTAAATCTAAAGATGCTGCCACTCATATGCTTGAACAAGCGATTGCTTGCCAAGAAGCTGGAGCCCAAATGGTGGTGTTAGAAGCCATACCCTCATCACTTGGCAAGAGAATCACTGCTGAACTACACATCCCTACCATTGGTATTGGTGCTGGCCCTGATTGTTCTGGCCAAGTATTGGTACTGCAAGATATGTTGGGCATTAGCCCCGGAAAACCACCAAAGTTTGTCAAAAACTTTATGGAAGGTCGTCACTCGGTAGAGGCTGCTATTAAAGCCTACATAAGAGAAGTGAAGTCCGGAAAATTCCCCGGACCCGAAAATGGATTTGCAGGTTAAAAGTTCATTAACTAAAAAAACTCTTTACGCCTTCGAACCAGCCTTTTTGTTGTGGACTGTGTTTATCCCCACCAGACTTAAGGCTTTCATCAAACTTTTGTAGTAATTTTCTCTGCTCATCCGTTAATTTAATCGGCGTCTCGACCACAACGTGGACAAAAAGATCGCCTACCATTGATGAACGCAAACCTTTAATACCTTTATTACGCAAACGGAATGTTTTGCCAGTTTGAGTTCCCTCTGGAACCGGAAACTCAACACGCCCCGATAAAGTAGGGACTTCAATTTCCCCACCAATCGTAGCGTTAGCAAATGAAATCGGCATTTGGACATGCAAGTCACTTCCATCGCGCTCAAATACTGGATGAGGTTTGACTCGCACTTCCACATAGAGATCGCCTGACGGACCACCATTAATGCCTGGTTCGCCATTTCCAACTGAACGCACACGCATACCATCATCAATTCCTGCAGGAATTTTGATCTCAAGGGTTTTTTGTTCTTTATGTTTTCCGCTACCGTGGCAAGTTTTACATGGCTTAGGAATGTACTCGCCCGTGCCGCGGCACTTAGGACAAGTTTGCTGCATTGAGAAGAAACCTTGCTGCACACGAACTTGACCATGACCATCACAAGTGGAACATTTTTCAGCTTTAGTACCAGGCTCTGCACCAGTTCCATGACAAGGTTTGCAATTGCTCCAGCTAGGCACTCGAATCTGCGTGGTATATCCCTCTGCCGCTTGCTCAAGAGTGATCTCCATGTTGTAACGGAGATCTGCGCCCTTATAAACCTGGGGGCCTGAATGACGCCCACCACCTTGGCCAAAGATATCGCCGAAGATATCACCGAAAGCATCTGCAAAGCCACCGCCTGCAAAGCCACCACCGCCAAAGCCACCCATTGAGGGGTCTACACCAGCGTGACCATACTGATCATAAGCAGCGCGCTTATTTGGATCAGTCAGTGTCTCGTAAGCTTCTTTTGCTTCTTTAAATTGAGCTTCAGCCGTTTTGCTGTCAGGGTTGCGATCTGGGTGATGCTTCATCGCTAATTTGCGATAAGCTGTTTTAAGCTCTGCTTCGCTAGCCCCTTTTGATACGCCAAGTACTTCGTAATAATCGCGTTTACTTTTAGGCACGGCCTATTCCTCTCCACAACCTGAATGACACAAGTCGGCACGAGGCCGACTTGTTGTTTAAGTACTTCAAAACTGCATCAAATAAATGTTCAATAACTCAATTACTTCTTGTCATTAACCTCTTTAAAGTCGGCATCAACGACATCAGCATCAGGAGCAGCACCAGGGGCGCCACCTGGAGCTGCACCAGGAGCAGCACCGCCACCAGCCTTAGCCTGCTCCGCAGCCATTACTTTCTCGCCGAGCTTCTGACTTGCTTTACCCAATGCCTCAGTCTTGGCTTCAATGATCGCTTTGTCGCTACCTTTGATCGCTTCGTCCAATTCCTTTAGGGCAGCTTCAATTGCTTCCTTATCGGCAGCTTCCAAGCTTGCGCCATGCTCTTCCAAGGCTTTTTTGGTTGAATGCGCCAAAGCATCAGCAGTGTTACGAGCCGTTACCAACTCTAAAGCCTTCTTATCTTCAGCAGCATTGGCTTCTGCATCTTTGACCATCCGTAAAATTTCTTCTTCGGTTAAACCAGAGTTTGCCTTGATGGTGATTTTATTCTCTTTGCCAGTCGTTTTATCTTTTGCAGTGACATGCAAAATACCGTTGGCATCAATATCAAAGGTCACTTCAATTTGCGGCATGCCACGTTGTGCTGGCGCGATACCCTCTAGGTTAAATTCACCTAACAACTTGTTTGCAACAGCCATCTCACGCTCACCTTGGTAGCACTTAATGGTTACCGCAGGCTGATTGTCTTCCGCTGTGGAGTAAACCTGTGAATGCTTGGTTGGAATCGTAGTGTTCTTAGGAATCATCTTGGTCATCACACCACCAAGAGTCTCAATACCTAATGACAATGGGGTGACGTCTAAGAGTAATACGTCTTTACGATCGCCCGACAACACAGAGCCTTGAATGGCAGCGCCAACAGCAACCGCTTCATCAGGATTGACGTCTTTACGTGGCTCTTTGCCAAAAATTTCTTTTACCTTGTCTTGTACAGCAGGCATACGGGTTTGACCACCAACCAAAATGACATCGTCGATCTCAGCCACGTTCACACCAGCATCTTTAATAGCTGTTAAGCAAGGGCCAGCAGTGCGGTTAATTAACTCCTCTACCAAAGACTCCAACTTGGCACGAGTCAACTTCAAATTCAAATGCTTAGGACCACTGGCGTCAGCCGTCACATAAGGTAAATTAATTTCGGTTTGCTGAGCAGATGACAACTCGATCTTGGCTTTCTCGGCAGCATCTTTCAAACGCTGCAATGCCAATACATCCTTGCTCAAATCAACGCCCTGCTCTTTCTTGAACTCAGCAATGATCCAATCAATGATGCGTTGATCAAAATCTTCACCGCCCAAGAAGGTGTCACCGTTAGTAGAAAGCACTTCGAATTGCTTCTCGCCATCTACGTTGGCAATCTCAATAATAGAAACGTCGAATGTACCGCCGCCCAAGTCATATACCGCAATCTTGCGATCAACTTTGTCTTGTTTGTCCAAACCAAATGCCAATGCAGCAGCGGTTGGCTCATTAATGATGCGCTTGACATCTAGGCCAGCAATTCGGCCGGCATCTTTAGTAGCCTGACGTTGGCTATCGTTAAAGTAAGCAGGCACGGTAATCACAGCCTCAGTCACCTCTTCACCAAGGTAATCTTCTGCTGTCTTTTTCATTTTGCGCAAGATTTCAGCAGACACTTGTTGTGGCGCCATTTTCTTGTCTCGTGCTTCAACCCAAGCATCACCGTTATCCGCTTGAATAATCGCGTAAGGCATCAAAGAGATATCTTTTTGTACCTCTGGATCTGTAAATTTGCGACCCATCAAACGCTTCACAGCATAGATGGTGTTTTTAGGGTTTGTGACTGATTGACGTTTAGCAGGCGCGCCAACCAAAACCTCACCATCTTCCAGATAGGCAATGATGGATGGCGTTGTGCGTCCGCCTTCTGCGTTCTCAACAACTTTAGGTGCATTGTTTTCTACAACTGAAACACACGAGTTCGTGGTTCCTAAGTCGATTCCGATAATCTTTCCCATAATGGCTCCAAAAAATTAAGTTACTACCTTGTTTTATATAAGTTCTATGTACGGCTTTGAATAAATCGATACTCAGTAAATGGGGTTTAAAAAGCGGAATTCAAGGGCTGAAATCGCAAAAAGGCAGAAATCTGCCTTTTTATGCTGTTTTTGGGTGTTTTTTGGGGATTTACCCCTTAAAAAGGTCTTATTTGGGGGCGCTAACAGTCACTAAAGCAGGTCGCAATACTCGATCAGCAACGGTGTAGCCCCGCTGGAGAACAGACACTACGGTATTGGGATCCTGCTCAGCAGGCACCGAGGCAATCGCTTGATGGTGGTGAGGGTCGAACTTATCACCCACTGTAGGATTAATTTCAGTCATGCGACCTTTTTCAAAGGCGGATAGAAGTTGCTTGAGTGTGATTTCTAAGCCTTCCTTAAACGCCTTTGCATCGCCCGCGTCGGTACTTAAGGCTGCATACAAACTATCAGTAACAGGTACAAGATGCTCTGCAAAACTTTCAATGGCAAACTTGTGCGCTTTAGCGATATCCTCAACAGCACGGCGGCGAATATTTTCTCCCTCAGCTTTGGCGCGCAAAAAGTTATCTTGCATATCGGCAAGCTTTTGATTGAGCTCGGCAATTTCTTGCTCTGGTGTCAAAGGTACAGCAGGCTCTGCAGACGCCTCAGGAGCTGCATCAGCGGCAGTATTGTCCTGCTCGGAATTGGGATTTTGATTTTCTTGTGTCATGGATGCTATTTCGCTTTTAAGAATAAATGACTACTGTCTGCCATATGGGGTTAAAAGTTTCAATTTCAAGTATTAGCGGCCTCGACTAATTCTGCCCTTTTATTTCGGGCAGCAAGCTCAGCCTCAGACTCAGTACCCAATGACCACCCCAATAAATGTTGGTGCGCAATATCACTTAATGCCTCAATCCATTTTGGATTGCTATTGAGACATGGGATATAACGATAATCTTTTCCACCATGCTCTAGGAAACTCTCTCTGGCTTCCATTGCTATCTCCTCAAGAGTCTCTAGGCAATCCGCTGGAAAGCCTGGGCAAAAAATATCGATACGCTGACACCCTTCTTTTGCCAGCTTTTCAATTGTGGGAGCGGTATACGGTTTAAGCCATTCTGCTTTTCCAAATCGAGATTGAAAGGTTACGATGTAATCGGTTTTCTCTAATCCTAATGCTTCACCAAGCAAGCGTCCTGTTTTTAGGCACTCGCAATGATAGGGATCTCCATTCATTAGATTGCGCTTAGGCAAACCATGAAAAGACATCACGAATCGATCTCCAGCAGCAAAGTTAGGGCGCCCATCCTTATCCCAAGCATTACATACTTGATCACGCAAAGCATTAATGTATGCGGGATTATCGTGATAGTTTTTGACTAAGCGTAATTCAGGTTGATCACGCCAGGTACTCAATACTCGGAATACTTCATCAAAGCTAGAAGCTGTGGTGGTTGCTGAATACTGTGGGTATAGAGGTAGTAGCAATAAACGCTCCATGCCTTGTGCCTTCAGGCTCTTAAGGACTTCTTCGGTAGAGGGTTGTCCATAACGCATCGCTAAATCAACCAAGACGGTATGTCCTTGATTGGCAAATACTTCGCCTAACTCTCTAGCTTGCAGGCGTGAGTAGTGCATTAGAGGTGAGCCTAATTTTGGCAACCAAATCGAAGCATATTTTTTAGCTGACGATGGACTACGAATAGGCAAAATAATGCCATTCAAAATGAACCACCAAATAAAGCGGGGAATTTCTACTACACGAGGGTCAGATAAAAATTCCTTGAGATAAGATCTCACCGCTTTGGAAGTGGGTGCAGATGGCGTGCCCAAATTGAGCAATAACACCGCAGTCTTTGAGGCTCTTAAGTGAGGATTTTGATTCACAGTAGATGTCTTTATCAATATTTTTTAAAATGCTTAAGAGCTAAGAGCACCTGATAATAATTTAGAAGTAATGTCCACAATCGGAATGACTCGGTCATAAGCCATGCGAGTTGGCCCAATCACCCCTAAGGTACCAACAATTTGGCCATCCACACTATAGGGTGCACTAATGACAGCTAAATCCTCATAAGGCAAAAGGTCACTCTCTCCGCCGATAAAAATCTGAATACCATCAGCATGACTAGACACGTCCAACAATTGCATTAAAACTGACTTTTGCTCCAACATATCAAACATTTTGCGCAGCTTATCGAGATTGGAGCTTAAATCCCCAACATTGAGTAGACGGCGCTCACCAGAAAGAACTACATCGCCACGACCTAGATCGTACTCGGCTACCCCAGCTTGTAAAGCTAAGGCCATCAAACCAGAAATGTCGGTACGTAGATTATCTAAATCTGCCTTGAGATGAGAGCGCACTTGATCAAAACTTTTTCCAGCAAACTGAGCATTGATGTAATTACCTGCCTCGATTAATTGGCTAGGTGTGTAATCTTGAGTTGTCGGCAAGATTCGGTTTTGTACGTCCCCTTCGGGGGTCACCATAATGAGCAAGATCTTGCCCTCGCCCAAACGCAAAAATTCAATATGCTTAAAGACTTGAGCACGTTTAGGAGTCATGACAACGCCAGCAAAATGAGTCAGATTGGACAGCATTTGAGCGGCGGAATTTAAAACTCTTTGGGGTGAGTCGGGCAAAAGTCCCTTTTCCACTTCTCGAGCAGCCATTTCTTCAAGAGGGCGAATAGTCACCATGGTGTCCACAAACAGCCGATAACCTCTCGGAGTCGGAATACGTCCAGCAGACGTATGAGGGCTGGTTACCAGGCCCATGTCCTCTAAATCAGCCATGACATTGCGAATCGTGGCGGCCGATAGGTCCAAGCCCGAGAATCTCGAAAGAGTCCGGGAGCCAATCGGCTGACCCTCCTCGATATAACGCTCGATGAGGGTTTTTAGTAAAGCGCGGGAACGTTCATCCATGGTGGAAGGGATTTTATGCCTATGGTTTAATCGTTATATGTTAAGCCCTTCCCCAAATTCCACCAATAAGGCCTTTAAGCGGGTTGCACTTGTCGGCAAATTCCAGGCCGACGGGATAGAGGAACGCCTCCAGGACCTAGCTAAACTGGTCGCAGGTTTGGGTTGTGAAGTCTTTTTAGAGGCTGCCACCGCCCAACATCTTGGTTTAACTGAATTTCCCATCAAAACAGCCGAGGATTTTGCTGGGGCAATAGATCTAGTGGTAGTTTTGGGTGGCGACGGAACCATGCTCGGAATTGGTCGCCAATTAGCAGGAAAGAATGTTCCTTTGGTGGGCATCAATATGGGTCGCCTTGGCTATATGACTGATATTCCCATCCAATCAGTCCAAACCATTCTTCCTCAAATTATTGCTGGGGAGTATGAGGCGGATAATCGAACGCTCTTGGACGCAGTCGTCTTGCGTAAAGATAAGGAAATCACCCGCGCACTAGCACTCAATGATGTAGTAGTAAACCGTTCAGGCATTTCTGGAATGGTGGAGTTAGCAGTTCGTGTCAATGGTTCATTTATGTACAACCAGCGTTCAGATGGTTTGATTGTCTCTACACCTACAGGCTCAACTGCTTATGCTCTCTCCGCTGGAGGCCCCATTTTGCATCCACGTGTTGCAGGAATCTTACTTGTTCCGATTGCACCCCATTCACTTTCGAATCGCCCAATCGTCTTACCGGAAGATAGTGTGACGATCATTGAAGTGATTGATGGTCGTGAAGTCATTGTGAACTTTGATATGCAATCCCAAACTGATTTACAAAGCGGGGACAAGATTGAAGTGCGTCAATCCAATAAAACAATTACTCTCCTACATCCTTGCAGCCATAGCGACTACAAAACTTTGCGCGAGAAGCTGCATTGGAATGAGTACCCATCGACATTCTGATGTCGCTTTCTTTGCTACGCTAATACATGCTTCACACTATCTCACTTCGTGACTTTGTCATTGTTGATCAGCTTGAGCTCGACTTTGCCAGCGGCTTTACAGTCCTGACTGGAGAAACGGGTGCGGGTAAATCGATCCTATTGGATGCTCTCAGCTTGGTATTGGGTGAGCGCGCTGATAGCAGTCAAATTAGAGAGGGCGCCAGTCGCGCTGAAATATCAGCCCTCTTCAGAATAGACTCCGAACAAATTCAATACTTCAATCAGTGGTTGGAAGAGCAAGGTTTTCCGATTGAAGATGGAGGAGAAAGCCTTCTTCTCAAGCGAACCATTGACGCTAATGGCCGTAGCCGCGCGTTTATTAATGGCAGCGTCGCTACAGTCACACAGCTTCGTGAAGCGGGGGATCAGCTGGTAGACATACATGGTCAACATGCGCATCAACTCTTACTGAAGAGTGGTGCACAACGTGAACTACTCGATCGTCACGCAGGATTATTACCGCTTGCATCTGAAGTAGCTCAAACTTTTAAGACCTTAAGTGATTCTCGTCGCAGATTAGAACAAGCAGAAAACGCTGGTCAAGATATTGAGCGTGAGCGTGAGCGCCTAGAGTGGCAGCTAGAAGAGCTGACAGCACTTTCTCCAGTAGAGGGCGAGTGGCTCAATATTCAAAGCGAGCATACAAAACTTGCAAATGGCGCCAAAATTATTGGGGGCTGCCAAGAAGTCATCGAATCATTGAGCGAAGCAGATAGTTCAGTAGAGGCAATTCTATCTAGAGCATGCGGCAATATCAGTGCTTTGGCAGAGCATGATCCAGTGCTCCGCAATATTAGTGAGGCCTTGGATTCTGCACAAATTCAATTAGATGAAGCGATTCATGGCCTCAATCGCTACTTGCAAAAGATTGAATTAGACCCAGCAAGACTGGAACAGGTAGAAGAGCGAATGCAAGCACTTCACGGAGCTGCACGTAAACACCGCACTGAAGTCGATGAGTTACCCAAACTATTAGTAGAAACTCAGGAACGCTTAGACGCATTAACCGCTTCACAGAATATTGAAGCCCTTCGCGACAAGCTGAAGACTGAAGAAGCTGCTTACCAGAAAATTGCCAAGCAACTCTCACAAAAGCGTAGTAAAGCTGCAGCTGAACTAGGCAAGTTAGTGACAGATGCAATGCAAAATCTTTCTATGGCCGGCGGTCAGCTGGAGATTGCCCTCACCCCACTGAATGAAGGTGGTTCGAATGGCCTAGAACAAATTGAGTTTTTAGTCGCTGGTCATGCAGGTAGTACGCCGCGGTCTTTAGTCAAAGTAGCATCAGGTGGGGAATTAGCGCGGATTAGCTTAGCCATTAGCGTCATCACAAGTAAGGCCTCATTTACGCCCACATTGATCTTTGATGAAGTAGATGCCGGAATTGGAGGAGCTGTCGCTGAAACCGTTGGAAAGCTATTGCATCAACTTGGCCAATCACATCAAATTTTGTGCGTCACTCATCTACCGCAAGTAGCAGCCCAAGGCAACCATCATCTGAAAGTCAGTAAATCACAAAGTGCGGATAAGACCGTCTCTCAAGTCCAGACTCTAGGCAGATCAGAGCGGGTAGAAGAGGTAGCGCGCATGCTGGGTGGCGCAACGATTACTGATACTACGCGTCGTCATGCTAGGGAACTTTTGGGTCAAAGTTAAATTGACCTAAGAGTTAGATGACTCCCTAAAGACCTCTTTCCAGAGCGACACCACAGCATCTCTTGCTAAAAGCATTTCCGGATGTGCCTCAATAGAAATACGGGTCTTTTCTGCACCATCTAAACGAAGGCGATGTTGCAAAGCCCTGAGAGAGCGATATGCATTACCCACTGCATGTGCGGCTTTTGCGGGAATCAAGCCTAACTCCCCTGCAATACGCAGCAAAGCAATATTGCCTAAGTTACCAATTAATTGGGGATATTGATGCGAATAAGCCAGCACTAAAAACTGTACTATAAATTCGATATCGACCATGCCACCAGCATCATGTTTTAAGTCAAATTCACCGCTTATATTCGGATGGCCCGCATGGACTTTGCGTCGCATTTCTAGAATTTCATTGCGCAACTGATCAACATGACGCTGCTGACTTAAGACCTCAGCCCGAACATCATCAAACACTAAGCCTACTTCGGTATTGCCAGCCGAGTAACGCGCCCTAGTTAGGGCCTGATGCTCCCACACCCATGCAGCGTTATCACCTTCACGAAGTTGATATCTTCTAAATGCTTCGCTATTGGTTACTAAAAATCCAGCTGAACCATTAGGGCGTAAGCGCGTATCAATTTCAAATAGGCTCCCTGTAGAAGTAAAGGCAGTTAACCAATTAATCATGCGCTTGGCTAAAAGTCCATACACCTCACTAGCAGCATAATCTGTCTCATCTGCTTGATATAAAAATACCAAATCCAAATCGGAGGCATAACCTAACTCTTTGCCACCTAACTTCCCATAAGAAATAATGGCAAATGGTGGGTTGCTACTTTTAGGTAAATTAAATTTTTCCGCAACACTGGGCCAGACCCGCTCAAAAGTGATTTGCAATATAAGATCAGCCAATGCAGAAAGATGATCACTAACCTTTTCTACGGAAAGCGCCTGTCTAACGCCAATCCCCAAGTCTGCTAATAGGGTAATGAAGGTTTCGGTGTGATGCGTCACCCGCAAAATATCCATTGCCTGCTCTGAACCATCTCCATCAGCCATGACATCATCAAGTCGCAGATTAAGATTAGCTTTTACTTCTCGCCAATATTCATCTGGGTTTTCAATCAGTAACTCCTCAGTTCTAGAATTCAGAAGATGATCTAATAAATGAGGGTGCTGAGTAAGGTATTGAGCACCCCACTGAGAAGATTTCAACAGAGCCAGCACATTTGATAAAGCCTTAGGATATTCCGCCAGAATAGAGATATAAGCACTACGACGCGCAATCGCTTCTAGTAAATCAAAAAAACGCAATAAAGTTGTGTCAGCGTGCGCGAGCGAAGCATCATCGCCTTGAATGCTTTGGGCAGCTTGGTGCATTAAGTTATAAAAAATAAGACGGCTCTTCTCGGGCAATTGCTTTTGCTTAGGGCTTTCAACCCACATTTGCCATCTAGCTAAGGTTTCCGGAAAAACAACTGCATCAGGCCCCCAATCAAGAGCTAAGGGAGCTAGATCTAAGCGAGCACTATGGTCAAGTGAAAATGCTTTTTCAAATAGCCGCGCTACGTTATTTTGATGGCGATCTAACTCCGCTAAAAACTGATCAAGATCCAGGTTTTGCCCTGACTGCATCATTGATTGCGCTAAGCGCGTTCTGCTTTCCTCGTCATCAGGAAAGTAATGGGTTTGTTGATCATCCCAAACCTGAAGCCGATGCTCTAAGCGCCTAAGAAATATATAGGCAGACTGTAAATCCTCAACCTCATTTGCAGGCAGAATCCCGCGCTGCGAAATCAAATCGAGGACCTCTAAAGTGGGTCTCACTCTAAACCGAGGATCGGTACCTCCGCGCATTAACTGGAACATCTGCGCTAAGAATTCAATTTCCCGAATTCCACCGCGACCCAACTTAATATCTCGAGAACGGCCTTGGCGTCCCGAGGATCTTTTATCTGCTTCCAACTGAATCTGTACATGAAGGTCGCGTATTGAAGCAATCACTCCATAATCAAGATGACGGCGATACACAAAAGGACGGATCAGTTGTTCTAACTCTTTTTCACAGTACAGGTAGGCTTCTGTCCCAGGCAAAGGTGCAATCAGTCGACCCTTGATCCAAGCATAGCGCTCCCATTCTCGACCCTGTACTAGCAGGTACTCCTCCAGCATGTCTAAGCTACACACTAAAGGCCCAGAATCTCCGTTTGGACGCAAACGCATATCCACTCGAAATACAAAGCCGTTAGCATCGTGCTCAGCCAAGAAGGTGATCAAGCGTTTACCCATGCGCGTAAACCATTCATGGTTCGATAAACTTTTTTCTGCTCCTACCGTCTCACCCTCATGCTCATATAGAAATATCAAGTCAATATCAGATGACAGATTGAGCTCAAGCCCACCCAACTTTCCCATGCCAACAACCATCAACGGCATTTCAGTATTAGTGACTCGACTCCAAGGTAATCCAAAGCGAGCCTGCAGATCTGAACGAATCAAGGTAATCGCTTCTGAAACAGCAAGTTGAGCAAACAGGCTTAGGCTATGAGTCACCTCTTCAAGGCTAGCCATACCATTTAAGTCTCTAAAAGCAATCCACAACATCAACCTCTGGCGAGCTAAGCGCAATTGGGCCATGAATTGCGCCTCATCAAGCTCACCACTCTCCTTGGTCTGTCTGCAGGCGCTCAATAGATCTCGAATATCTTGGGCTTCAATTTTTTTCTGGCCGCAGCTATGGAGCCACTCCGCCCAATCCGGGCGAGCACTAAGCCAGCGGCGCGCATAAGTAGAGTGCCGCTCTAATAAGTCCATTTGCTTAGAAAAATCGTTCATTCCCCCATCTTAATCTGTCCCCAGAACTTGATATACCGAAGCTTGGCGGTCAACCTTGGGCTGACGGATAATAGGGGTCATGCTGGAAAAAATCATCCCGCCTCGTCTCAAGGGCGCATTTACTAAAGACCCTCAAATCTCGGGCAAAGCTTGGCACAAGCGCGCCTTGATTTTGATAGCCCTAGTGGCAGCTGTATTTGTTATTGGGCACCTCGGAGTCCGTTTCATTATTTGGCCTCAAATTGAAAAATCAAAAGCAAGCATTGAAAAATTGATTAGTGCTCGCATTGGAGCCAACGTTTCTATGGATAAGCTAGAAGTCGCTTGGATTGGCATTCGACCCAACTTTGAAGTTGAAGGGCTACGCTTTAACGGAACTGATCCATCTAAGCCCTTATTATTTATTGAAAAAATTAATGGTGAACTCAGCTGGAATTCTTTATATCACCTTGCACCCTATTTTCATGAGCTGAACTTAAAGGGTGCGCAAATTTATGTTCGTCGTGATAACAAAGGGCTAATCTCTATAGCGGGATTACCGATTCATAGTCAGCCTAATGATTATTCAGCAGAAAACTGGCTATTCGCACAAAATGACATTCAGATCAATGATGTCAAATTACTTTGGGATGACCAAAAAAGTCAAAAACAGTTAAGCGCTATTGATATTGAGAACCTCACCCTAACTAATGGCTTCCGCAAGCATCAAGGTGTGCTGACCGCTACTACGCCGTGGACTACTGGCCCAGTGGACATTAAAGTCAATTTTGTGCAACGCCTTACTGGGCAAGCGGGTAATTGGCGCCATTGGATTGGCGCTATCGAGTGGGACTTCACGAATCTCAATCTCACTCAAATCGCTAAGGAGTTTAAGCTTCGTCCTAAAGCTTTAGAGGGTAGCGCCAGCTCAAAAGGAAAATTAAATATTGATAACGGTAAGCCAGACGGTGGAGAGGTTTATTTTGCTGCTGATAATCTACTAGTGCAATTATCAAAAGAAGAAAACGCCATTATTTTTGGAAGGGTAGAGACTAATCTGACTCAAGAAAATATTGATGGCATGATTTCTATCAGTACGAAAACCCTTGCTTGGAGGGATGCTCAGAGCGCTAAAAATACTTCGCTAGAAAATCTTAGCCCAATGACATTCCGCTGGCGACCACCTGGGGCTGATGGTGAAATCAAGGAATTTGGTTTTTCTTCTCCAAAAATTTTAGTAAAAGATGTTGCTTTATTTGCCCTTAATCTTCCGCTCTCTAAAAAAGTACAGCGTTGGATCAAAGACTCTCAGGCTAATGGTGAGCTCCAAAACTTAGACATCAACTGGTCAGAAAGCAAATCGGCACTTTCCACTTTCAAGCTACCCGGCAATTGGTTTAAATCCAATAAATTAGATTTCACGGTCAGCGGCAATCTCATTAATCTAAGTTTCACGGGCGTGAATAAATCCATGCCTTCGGTAAGCAATCTTTCTGGATTTATTTCTAGCAATCAAAATCAGGGTAGCTTTACCGTCAACTCGAATAACCTAGGATTACAAGTCAATGATCTGCTTGCAGATCCTAAAATCAAATTGGATCTTGCCAAGGGCCAAATTTCTTGGGTGAAAACAAAAGGTAATTGGGTTGTGACTGCTAAAGACCTAGCCTTAAGCAACTCAGAAATAACAACGAAACTAGATCTCAATTATGTGCTTGGAGGCAAGGGTCAAGCAGACCTGATGTCTTTAGATATGGACTTTCCAACAGCTAAAGTCGCTACTGCCTACCGCTATCTTCCGGTCGATATGGATAAAGATACTCATTACTATCTGAGCAAAGCGTTTACTGCAGGCGACATTCAGAAGGGTAAGCTGCATATCAAAGGTGATCCAAACAAAATTCCTTTCCCTAAAGGCAGCAATGGAGAATTTGCTTTAAATCTACCGATAACGGCGGTGACCTACAGCCCTCTACCTACCCTGCCAAGCAATCAAGGGGTTTGGTCTGCATTTACTAATGTCAATGGACTCATTGCTATGCAAAATGAGTTATTTACCGTAGATATTACTCAAGGTAATTACAAACAAGTTGCAATGAGTAAATTTCATGCCGAAATTCCAAGTGTTAGCGCTAAGCAATTAGTGCTCTCAGTCACTGGCAGCGTCCAAGGCGAGGCGCCTCAAATGCTGGAATACTTATACGCTTCACCAGTAGGGAAAAAGCAGGCCAGCCTTGAAAAGAATTTGCGCGTCACTGGCAATAGTAATCTTGACCTAGGCTTAAAAATTCCACTTTCAGGCAACGAGGACACTAAAGTTGATCTCAAACTGAATCTGTCTGGTAATAAAGCGCAATGGGCAAATCTTCCGCCCCTTGAAAACCTTAAAGGGAAAATTCGGATTACCGATATCAACCCTGAGTTTGAAGATTTGAGTGCCAAATTCTTAGGAGGCAATCTAAAGATTGCTACAGCGCCTTCATCTGCGGGTACTAAGAACTACAGCATTGTCGGCGATATTTCTGCTAACTTTATTAAGGAATATTTTTCTGACGTGGCGAAGTCTGAATCTGTTTCAATGCTTGATGCAATGAGTGGTGCTGCTAAATACGATGGTGTACTGAGTTTTAATAAGTCAGGAAGCGAAACTAACCTCAAATTTGATCTGCGCGATTGGGCAAGTACTGCACCAATGCCAGCTCAAAAACTGAAAGGGGCTCCCCTCTTGGGTCAAGTCACTATTAAAACCAACCCCGTAACTCAAGCGGGATCTGCGGGTGTTAGTTGGATAGGTAAAATTGGAGACATCTACGCCATACAGGGAGAACTCAATCAGGATGGTGAGGTACGCTCTGCCCTTGGAGTTGGCGCCCCTGCCATGCTTTCGCAAGAAGGGTTTAATTTAAATTTAGTCGCTAATGAACTGGACATAGATTCTTGGATTGATTTTTTTGGGCGTCAAGATAAAACGAATGTTCCAGTCAAAGCAACTGATCCCAGCACTAATAGCCTACAAATAACAGCTCAAGTTAAAAAATTAACCTTGATTGATCGAATATGGGAAGATTTGAGTATATCCGTCAAACAGCAGACCGGTGCGTTACAAATGCGGATCAATGCGCCACAGATTAATGGCCAGATTCAGCTCCAAGGCCCTAGCCAAGTCAATCCCAATGGAATACTTTCCGGAACATTCAGCCGCCTACGGGTACCCGATGTGCCCACTGAAGTGGTTAAGTCCACTGCCACCAATACTTCAAATAAAAAGATGCGTAGTCCCGATAGCATTCCTAGCCTCGATTTATCTATAGAGGATTTTTCCTGGTTCAAGGCACAGCTTGGTCAATTCAAAATCAAGACTATTTCAGCTAATAATGCGCTCAAGATTGACTCTATTCAAACTATTAACCCCGAAGGTGAGTCCAAAATTACTGGCCAGTGGAATGGTGCTAGCCAAAATCAATCTGAGCATACCCGGCTTAACTTTGATATGGATGTGAAGAATGCTGGACAACTCATTGCTCACTGGACTGATAAAAAATCGGTTGATGGCGGGCAAGGTAAAGTAAAAGCATCGGTTGAATGGAATGGCTCACCATTTGACCCACAATTCGACTCTTTAAAAGGTAGCGCAAATTTAAATCTGATAAAAGGTCGACTGTTAGAGGTCGATACCACTGGCGCTCAACTTCTGGATGTTTTGAGCTTACAAAGTCTACTGAAATTCGCCACTCTTGATCTACAAGGCAGCGTTGGAAATATAGCGACTAAGGGAACTAGCTTTAATTCCATTAACGGTAGTTTTGACATCAATCAAGGTATTGCGCAAGCAAAGCAAGTCACAATGGAACTTGATCAGGCTCGTGTCGCGATGAACGGTCAAATCAACATTCCGAAACAAACTCAAGATTTACGAATTACCATCTTCCCTACCATCGATGCAACAGCTGGTTCATTAGCTGCCTTTGCGATCAACCCTATTATTGGTTTAAGCGCTCTCATTGGGCAATATTTAATTACTAGTCAAATTAACCGCAATCTTCAATCAGACTATTTAGTTCAAGGGTCTTGGAAAAATCCTGAAGTGATTCCCCTAGATCAACAAGGAAAACCTCTCGATTCAAAGGCTATGGATAGGATTCGTAGTAAGGAACTTTTAAAAGAGCAAAGCAAACCCGCATCGAACAGTTCGTCACCTCCATCATGAATCCTAGTAAAAATATAAGCAATATTCGGATCGCGTCTATCCAAATGGTATCTACTCCCGAACTTCAGGAGAACCTCAATACAGCTGCTAGATTAATTAAAGTTGCAGCTGAAGAAGGTGCTCAGCTTGCTGTCTTGCCTGAATATTTTTGCTTGATGGGCTTAAAAGATACCGATAAGGTTCGAGCTCGAGAGTCCTATGGCAATGGCCCTATTCAAGAACAACTGTCGGCAATTGCAAAAGATAATGGCATTTATTTAGTTGCAGGAACTATTCCCTTAGAAGCTGGTGATCCACAAAAAGTGTTGAATACGACTTTAGTCTTTAACCCACATGGTGAGACGATTGCGCGTTACGACAAAATTCATCTATTTGGATTTCAGACTGAAACTGAGCGCTATCAAGAATCTGAAACGATTGAAGCGGGCAATGAGCCAGGCATACTCAAGATTGCTGTCGGCGCACAAGAGTGGATTTTTGGACTGAGTATCTGCTATGACCTGCGCTTTCCAGAGCTTTACAGGGCTTTAGGTCAAGTGGATTGCCATATTATTCCGGCGGCTTTTACCTATACGACGGGTAAAGACCATTGGGAAATTCTGCTTCGTGCACGGGCGATTGAGAATCAATGCTACGTTCTGGCTTCAGCCCAGGGTGGTACCCACCTCAATCAACGGCGTACATGGGGGCATAGCATGCTGATTGACCCTTGGGGTGATATTTTTGCCAATCTCCCAGAAGGTGAAGGTTTTATTTCTGGGGTATTGTGCAAAGATAAACTAAACGAGGTACGCTCTAAGTTACCTGCACTGACCCATCGAAAGCTTTAAATCACCGAAAGATTTTTCCAATCAATGAATGCACCAGAAGCACTATTTCCAACTAACTGGACCAAAGCTAAAAAACAAGCTGATCTCCTGAAAGTAGCAAAATCAATTTTGCTAGAACCTACGGGACTCACAGAACAAGATCTTCATCGCACTTTTGGCGATATGTTTACACATCGCCTAGATGATGCTGATCTGTACTTTCAACATACTCGTAGCGAAAGCTGGAGCCTTGAAGAAGGCATTGTGAAATCTGGCAGCTTCAATATTGATCAAGGCGTTGGTGTACGTGCAATCTATGGCGATAAGACAGCCTTTGCTTATTCTGATGAAATTAATCTAGAGGCACTCAATAAAGCAGCGAAGGCAACGCGCGTTATTGGACCAGAAGGTGGTAAACAAGCCCTTGCTAGCAAACACTTTCATCCCCTCTCTAATAAACTCTATTCCGATATTAATCCTCTAGACTCTTTGCAACCCAAAGAAAAGATTGCGCTTCTTGAAAGCATTGAGCGACGTGCAAAAGCGCGTGATCCTCGGATTATTCAAGTGATGGCAAGTTTGGCTGGTGAATTTGATGTGGTCTTAGTTGTGCGTGCTGATGGATTGCTTGCTGCTGACATTCGTCCATTAGTCCGCGTCTCAGTTCATGTTATTGCTGAACAAAACGGTCGGCGTGAATCTGGCTCATCTGGTGGCGGAGCGCGTCACGATTATCAATACTTTGATGCTGCACTCATCAATCGTTATGTTGATGAAGCAGTAGATGGTGCCCTAACGAACTTAGATTCACGACCTGCTCCTGCTGGCCCGATGACCGTAGTCATGGGTCCAGGTTGGCCAGGCGTCTTACTCCATGAGGCAGTTGGTCATGGTCTGGAGGGTGACTTCAATCGCAAGGGTTCTTCCGCTTTTGCCGGACGCATTGGTCAACGCGTGGCAGCTAAGGGCGTCACTGTAGTGGATGATGGCACGCTCTCAGGTCGAAGAGGCTCGCTCAATATTGATGATGAAGGCACGCCTACCCAATGCACCACCTTAATTGAAGATGGTATTTTGAAAGGTTATATTCAAGACAGTCTGAACGCGCGCCTGATGAAGATGCCACTTACGGGCAATGGTCGCCGAGAAAGTTTTGCTTCATTACCGATGCCACGCATGACCAATACCTATATGTTGGCCGGCAAAGATGATCCACAAGAAATTATTGCTAGCATTAAGAAGGGGCTTTATGCGGTCAATTTTGGGGGTGGTCAGGTGGACATCACCAGCGGAAAATTTGTTTTTTCTGCATCTGAAGCCTATTGGGTAGAAAACGGAAAAATTCAGTATCCAGTCAAAGGGGCCACCATCATTGGCAGTGGGCCAGAGTCCCTGAAACAGGTTTCCATGATCGGCAATGACCTCAAATTAGACGGCGGCGTGGGGGTTTGCGGCAA
>Ga0114979_10001005_pt1 | contig 18735 bp, 14 predicted proteins | sample S_140625_EF_Meta_FD_87315 | JGI IMG/M metagenome (GOLD analysis project Ga0114979, IMG submission 87315) | Freshwater microbial communities from Lake Simoncouche, Canada to study carbon cycling - S_140625_EF_MetaG | ecosystem: Environmental > Aquatic > Freshwater > Lake | place: Lake...
CAGTTTCGAATTTACAGATTCGGGCGAGTCGATTATCAAACTCCCGACCGATGTATTGCCCGATCCGCATATTCGCGAAGTGTTGCACGGTCTATATTTGGCCGCCGATGAGATTATCTATGGCGAAGACTTGGGTGATATTGCACAAGTGGTCGAGGTGAGCGAGTCACAACGGCGGTATGGTATCGAAACCCAGGTAAATGATATGATGGACGAGTTGCTGTCCGATATACCCAACTCCCGACGTACCGAGGCCGTCTTGGCCAATATTCACTTGCTCATCAACCGTTTCAAAGAACTCCGACGCGAATTCTCGACCTTTGACGGAAACGGCAATATAAACGATGCAAAAACGTTTGGTCCTACGCATATACCCATTGTAGACCGCATTGCACACTTGCAGAGCAGTTTGAAGTGGATCATCCCCGTCGTTGCTCTCAAACGCAAACTATATGATTCCGACCTGGAAAAAGAGGCCATTGTTGATGTATCTCCAAGCAATACATTAGCCGACATGACTCAACTAGAAGCCATTCAAACGGATTATAAAGAAAATCGCGTACAAAGCGACGAGCCCCGATATATTCGCGAGGCGCAACGTCAGAATCCGATTTTGACACCCTTTGACGCACCTCAATCGGCCGAACAATACCTTTTGCCCGATGGCTCGGTCGGAGACAATATCGAAGGCATCATCAGCACTATGGAAGACTTTTACAGTACCGTGGTCTATGGTGCCAACGCAGCGCGCCGACGATTCGTGATCCAGCGCTATAATTTGGGCGCAAACTATTTGACAAAACCTCCCGGAAGACATACAAACCAACTCGTGAAACTGACACCCGATGACAAAATGACAATGAAATCGCTAGTCTTGATGCCCGAGCCCGTTGTCCGTTATTCTCAAGTATCCTTGCCGGGGTCGTCCATCATGACAAAATCGGCGTTGGCACAACGCGGCCTTTATCTATTCCGACTCTTTCGCAAAAATACGGAATTGTATCAGCATGTCATTGACGATTTGGACAAAGAATTGGATTACGAAAAATGGGAAGGCGAAACCAAGATGAAATTCTTGTCAGTTATGCAAGAGTTTGTGCTCGACGAATCGCTCTTGAATGAACCCGACCGTTTTCGCCGGTTTCTTCGCGTCATTATGCCCGCGACGCGCATCTTGATCAAGCTGGTGAAAAAATACATCCGTAACAAACTGTCGTTTTACGAGGTGTCGCAAACATTGGAACCCTTTATGGTCTACGGAAAAGACATTACATACGGGCAATATATGGAAATCCGGCATTTTATCAAGGGTCGTATTCAGGAGTTCAAAAAACTCTACGCGGAACAGGGTCAAAAATTCACGTTTTTGCGTAATACTAGCTATGATGTGGTCGAATTGCAACAGCGGTTCGAACGCATGATCTTTGAAAAACGCGACATGTTGGAGAACATTGTCGATCTATATCGCTTGGGCAAAGACAAGAAACACAGTGCGAGTGAATGGCTGTCCAAGGTCTTGCGCGCGGATCAGGGTCGGACCTTTTCAACTCTCATCCAGTTTATGATGGTGACGCTGATTACACCGGAAAACCTATTAAATGCTCTCTTGGAAAAGGATGGCGAAGACGGCTTCGCAGGTGAAGCCGATGAAATGTCCAAATCGGAACGCCTGTTGGCCAAAGATTGCGCGAGGCGCGTTCTCGCCAAGAGATATTATAAAATCGGGGATATGCAAAAGGACAATGGCTCGGCCGAAGTGTTTTTCGACAAGGAATTTGACGAAACGCGGTATGAATTAATGAAACTATATAAATCCGATCAGCAACGATTGATGCCAACCGAGTTTGTCGATTTCTTGGCGGAAAACCTCATTGTCAAACATGGATATCCGGAAGAGGTGGCCAAAGAAGTGGCCGTTACGCTCATTGCCGGAAAACGCGCCGTCTTGGAAGGCCAATATGCTATTGTGGAGCTTCGCCCACGATTGGCTGAAGGCGTCGATACCTCGAAAATGAGCGAGCGCGAATTAAAGGACATGGAGAGCGAATCGGAGATTAAGAAAAAGATCCAATATTATCGCCGTGTAAAAATGCACTGGGTACACGATGCCAATGTGGGCGAAGAGACCTTTATTGATAACAATACTCTATTTTGCAATATGGCCGGTATGACGACCCGAGGAAAGGTCGATGGTCGCTGCGCCAAGAATGAGACAACGGCGGTTTGTGAATCGGAAAAGACGGCCGAAGAACGCATGCGCGACATTGCGCGAAAACGGACCCTCGGCGAATTTGATAAACGCTATGATGCCTCTGTCGATGGTTTAAAACAAGGCTTGGAAAATAAGATAAAAGAGACTGTACGTTTGTTGCAGAAAATGCAAATGCTGCAAGACATTCAGTCGAGCAGGGCAAATGATGTAGCCTATCAATTGGGCAAATTTGCATCGGCTGATTTGCCCGTACAATCGCCCTATATTTCACTCGTCAACCTGGTTCTTGGTCAAACCGACTTTATCAAACGTCAATCCGACATTATTCGGTTAGTCGTCAAATTTGGACGCGATCCCATGGTCGAAGAATTGGGCGAGGATGCGCATTGGGTCTATTGCAAAGAGACCAACACGAAATTGATTCCACGATTCTTGCATGATCTCGCTGCGGAATATACATCCGGTGGGAATTATTTGCAAAAGTTGGATGAATTGTGCCGAAAACAGGGCGCCATGAGTGATGATGGCGATGCCATTGTCGACCGATATAGTGGATTTGTCATCCGAAAGATTGATTTTGCAGACGAAGAGGGATTTGACGAGGCAGGATTCCGTTTAGTCACCCATGAAGTTATGGAAAAGGATGCGGGGGCGGCCATGATGGATGTCTTGGGAAAACGCAAAGATCGCGTCTTTGAGAATGAAACAGCAGAATTAGTGTTTCGCGTCTACGCCGCCTTGGCAACCAATATAGGTATTCCTCTCGATTCCGTCGAAGATTTCGTCATTCGCATTTCTTCGGAATTGATTGCCAAGAATGTCATTAGCCAAGAAGCCTATGAAAAACGTGCGGCCAAAATGGAAAAGGAAAAGGGAAAACGGCCAGTAAATTACGATATTTATCGAAATCAGACCTTGCTCGCCATTGTTTCTGCGGTGTTGCTCTTGGCGATTCAAACAGCGACACCGTCTTTTCGATTGCGAAAAACGTTTCCTGGATGTACTTTGTCTTTCGAGGGTTATCCCATGTCGGACAATGAGGCGACTGGATTGCAATATATCGCCTGTGTACTAAACAAGACCAAAAGTTCGATTGCGCCTTGGAATTCGATTGAAAAACTCTCAGTTAGCACATTACAAACTCGCATTCGCGAAATCTTGGAAAAATACGTCGTTACACGTGCAGATTTGATGGAACTCTATGTACAAAAACGCGAATATTTGGCCATCCATCCCGACGTGGATTCGGTTCCCAAAGAACATCGCTTGGAAAAGTGGACACATTTTTTGCCACCCGTTGTGGCATTTTCCATTGTGAAATCGTTGCGTGGTCTTTCCAAAGAATTTAAAGATGAATTGTTTCAGCAGATGCGCCAAGGAACGCGTACCCAGCGCGATCTCATCGGTACCGCAACGAGCAAAGTAACCCAATACGGGTACGGATTGATCGAGGCCATCAATACCATTGTTACGAAAAAAGACTTGCTCTTGAAAACGGCGAGCAAGGTGCTCTTTATGGAGAATGCCTGTTGCAACGAATTGGCGACAAAACGCCCGCTCGATTATTTTGTAGCGGAAGACCGTAATATAGAACTCTATGATCAGATTACGACCAAATGGGCGCTCGTTTTAGCCAGCATTCGTGAACAAACACGCGCGCCCATGTTTTATCACGATGAATTTACGGGCATTCAGTATCCACCCGTACCGACGGAACATTTCGAAGAAAACGTCTATTTGGCCTATATTCATTATTGCAATTTTGACAATGCGAGACCGATTCCGGAAGACTTGCGACCACTGTGCGCCGAAAAAGTGCCCGATTATGATCCGCGCGCAACCTTGGTCGAAAAGATGGAGTTTTTGAAGCGCAACGGCAAGCGATATACCTTGGCCAGTTTGCAACACTTGATGGAAATTGTGAACCGGCGCAATCTTGCCGGGGTCGTACAAACACCCAAGGTCGTCTCGCCCGTCTCTGCGACGGAGGATTTTTTGCAATATTTGGACAATAAAGAATCGACGGTCATTGAACGACCCATTCGCGAACACTTGTCCGCCGTCTTGCGCCAATATGATGCGACCAAGATGCGCAATGAAGATACGGAAGAAATGATGCGCCTGAAGAATTATGTGACAAGAGCCAATGGCGAAATGTTTACCTATATTTGCAATTTCTTGGAAAAACATGGGAATCTTTCGACGAGGGAGTATGGAAAAGTCGTGGACTTTATAGAAAATGTGTGTACCATGACGGATCGCGACAAGAGCGACGCTACCTATTCGTCGTTTCAATTCATCAAGAATTCGGTGTATACCATGACCAAGGTATTTCCTGAGATCATTTACAACGATCATGGCGAGTGTCAGGCTCCGCCCAAACACTGGGGTCTTTCTTCCAAACAGCACGTGCTCGATGTGAAACAATTCATGAAAAAATACTACGAACCCTTGCAAAAATTCAAACACGATTCCATTTTATCGCGACTCTTGGCAGAGATCCGGCTTTCGCTGGTTGATCTTCATATTCTCATTCAAGAGATTCCTATTCCTGCGACAATACGGAAGGAAGACGCCACGTTTTATGCAGTCTATGATACGCGCACGGCTTGTATGTTGATGACTTATGGATGGTATTCCGTACTATATGAATATATGCGAGCAACGGACAATGAGGATTTGTTGCGTGCCGACGTACAAGTGGCCAAGGGTGCCCGTCGCGAAAAGATTGCGAAACTTCGGAATACGATGGAGCCCGCAGAATCAGCTGACTTGGGAAATGACGATGAGGATGAAGTGCGAAATGAAATCCAAGACGATTTAGCCGAAGTTCAGATAGACATGGGAAATGTGGCGGAATTGAAAGATCGCGTGGCCGGTTTGGTCTTGGCATTTTTGACTATGGAAATGGAGAGCAAAAAGACGGTGGATCTATCCTATGAGGAGATTAACAAGAATATGCGCCGTTCGCGCCAACAGGAGAAGAAAATGATTACGGATTTCTTGCGTGATATGGATTCTGAAGAGCGCAAGACGGAAGATTTGAAAAAGTTGTTTAAATTGGGTCGCTGGGGGGTGGGTATGCAAAAAGGTTTGGTCAAGTACGATGCCGGAACCTATGAACGCGAACGCAGCGAACTCATTGCGAGGTTAGCAGGCGAGGGGGCGGAGGGTGACGAAGAGGATCGCATGATGGTTCGCGAAGTCGGCGATTTGGATCACGAAGCAGAGGCGGCGGCCGACGCCGAGGGCGAGGCAGAAGCGGGCGAATTTGACGAGTTGGATGAGGATTATATGGACGGGTACCACTATGGCGAGGATGCGGTCGACGATGCTTTTTGATCGATCGATTCAATTCGCGAGAATTTTTCACATAGTAATATAGCCAGTTTATAGATTCATACATACTATATGTACGCCTTTTCCAAGAATTTTATTCGTCTTCACCAAGCCAATTATGCGATTGCCCTCTTTCTCATCTTGTTTGCTATGATCCATATTACCAAACCGGGACTCTTATATACGGAGCAGGGTGGGTTCCGACCCTTTGGTTTAGGATATCGCAATAAAACGGTGTTGCCTATATGGATAGCGGCAATTGTCTTGGCCATCTTTTCTTATTTAGCCGTTTTGGTCTACGTACAATATATGTAATCGTGTTTCTCTATTTATGATTCTCGATTCATGATTCTCTACTTATGATTCTCTATTTATGATTCTCTATTCATGATTCTCTATTTATGATTCTCTATTTATGATTCTCGATTTATGATTCTCTATTTATGATTCTCTATTTATGATTCTCTATTTATGATTCTCGATTCATGTTATTCTAATAAAAACATGAATTTACAAAAAACGTTACGTACTAATAATGGATGAAATCATGGCTACTAAAAGAGCGACCACGCCCGACATATTCATCCACATGTAATGACCCACTCGACTCTTTATATTGACCAATGTTTTCAATTGTTTTAGATATTTTGCGCGTCTCCCTTCCGCATCATCTTGATATAAACAGAAATCAAATTCCAGGTCGCTTCCTATAAAATCGCGTGGAAGGATAATGTCACTTTGTTCTTTAGCATTCAATACATTGATCATATCTTCCATTTTTCGATGATCCAGTGCAGTAATTAAAAAGGAAAAATCCATGGCATTTTCACCGTACGCCTTGGTAAAACTTTTGCTGTGAAACAATTGACCCATGATTTCCTGCAATGTTTCGGTTCCTGCAATGGTAGAACAAATTGGCGATTTTACAATCCAATATCCGAGTGTATTGGCGAAAATATTGATAAATACATCCTGATTCATATCGAAATTTAAAAAGGGGACCATGGGCATACCATAGACGATGACGACGGTGATGATCACAATGACAAAAGATAAAAGGCTTGTCATTAATATTTGACCAGCTTCGTAAATCGTTATTTTGCTAATAGCTGAACTGTCCGTGTCGGAGATGTATGCTTTTTTTGTGACAAAGGCGCGGAAAAAGAAACAATTCATCATGAAGATGAGTCCTAACATAATGACTGCTAATACTCCGAAATATAATGTTGGTCGCGTATAGTAATCAATTGGCAATGTGAAAAATAGTATGCCTAGACCTATTGAAAACCCGATACAGATTCCGAAAATACTGAGGGTTAGTTGGGCCATTGGATCGATCGGTGGTGGAGGTGGTATAAGAACTTTAGGCGCCATCTTGTATCAATGATTGTTTACTATACTCTACTCTATTATATTGAGATTGTATTTTTATTTCATGGATAATCTGTTGAATGGTCTCTTGAATGTTCTCTTGAATGGTCCGTTGATTTAGCCAAAAAAATGTGAGGTGGCAATTTATTAGGTGGCGCCATGGAATATCCGCGTTTGATTGAAGCAAGTGCTCGCAACTATATGCAAACGGCGTTACATACATGTCATGAGAATCGCGTCAAAATTTACTCGTATGCGTTAAATACGGGCGTCTTGGTATTATTCGTTGCGACAACGGCGGCGTTTCTCTATTATTGTTATCATCGGAAACCGACGGAATATGAGCGGCAACAGAAAATGTTGCGCGACCAGGAATATATTTTATCTAAAATCCGGTTTTTCCAAACGGATTTGAAGCGGAAAGCCGAGATTTCGTCGAATATTACGAATTTGCCTAATTTAGATACGCGGCCCATATGGTAAATGGTAATGATCAATGTGTATAATGCGGATAATCCATCTTAGTATACTATATAAGCATCATATATAGTATATTTTGTAAATGAATAGGTTAACGCGAGCAGCTTTAGACGCAGAACGAGAATATGCCATGCTTCCTGAAAACAATACTGCGCAACAAAGAATGATCGACGATATTAGTTTCATGGAACCGGGGAATACCCGCGGCTTTATTTTCACCAAACCCATGTACGGCGACCTCGATTTCGCCGAAGCCCAAAAAGAGGGATTTAAGCAAATTGACAGTATTGTTTTTGAATCGCCCGGAAAAATCACCAGTATCCGCAATTTGCCGCCCGGTATCAAAGTATTGGAATGCGCTGGACAATTGCTCACTGAACTCGAAGATTTGCCCGACAGCTTGGAAGAACTCGTCCTGACAAACAATTATCTAGAAACGATGGACCTGAGTCCTCTCGGTCGTTTGAAAAAACTCCATATAGCATTCAACGAGCTGAAAGAGTTGACAGAATTTCCTCCATCGATCGATACTGTTATTTGTGACAATAACAAACTGACCCTCATCGATTTAGAGGGCGTTAACGAGCTCAGGGTTCTACATTGTTCCAACAATCCCATCCTGGTGGTGCGAAACAAACCACATACCGTCGTCGATTTTCAAATGGAAAACAATCCACTCGTCGAATTGGATCGGACGCGCAATCACGATAAAAAATCGGAAGCAGAAGCCAATGAAAAATACACGTTTTTAGAGGCGCTCCGCCTATTTTTCAAATTGAAACACGATTATGAGAGCAAGGATCGAAAAAGACGACGCGATCTTTATAAACGAATCTTGGAAAAGGGGTCGAAAAAAGAGGCCGTCCGAATGACCCAATCAGCAGAATCGCCCTGTATCAACTGTAAGCGCAAAGTAGGGACGACTTTTTCTACCAAAAACAATAAATATATTGCTGTATGTGGAGACAAAAAATCGCCGTGCAATCTCGATATACAATTGTTTAGCGGATTTGTCTTTGACAATGAAATGCTCTTGGAAACTACGCAGTCTCATATTGCGAGTCAGCGCGAGAATATGATCAAAGAGAAATTGAATACTTTGTTTAATTATGTCAGCGAAAAAGAGGCCGTATCGCGGTTTAAGCGCGGCTTGGAACAATACACGAAAGATAACGACTCTTTGCGCGATTTTTTGCATCAATATAACGAGGTTCATGCGAATGCTGATCGATTGGCCCAATTGGCTGCGAAACAGCAGACGGTTTATGAAATACGAGATGATATTTCTCGCATCTTGGCGCAATATCGGGAAACGGGGAATGCGGAAATGGTGAAAGAAGCCGTCGAGATGCAGATCAATATTTTGGAACCCGCCATTGAAAATCTGCGATTGTTGAAATATCCTATTATGGAGGTGGATGTGGTTCAGGTGCCGGATACAGATGTCTTTATCAATACTGTGGTGCAACGTCCGACATCTTTGCAAAGCATGGATTATATTGTTGGTGAACCGTCGCGAGTCGTCAAGTTTACTAAAAAGTAAGAGAACCCTTGGTGCAAGAGAACCCATGGTTCTCCTGCCACCTCTCATTTGGGTTGTTTGTAGGGAGGCCTTTGGGTTGTTTGTAGGGAGGCCTTATTATGACAACGGAGGAGAGTTTTCACAAGTTCTTTGAAAAACTTGTGAAATTATGGTTTGCTCGTATTAGCACGAGTTATAATTACTCACTCCATCCCACATGACGTTGAACGAATTTGCCCACGCTTTTTGTCCACATAGGCTCGTACTTCCAAGACCGCTCCACCCTTTATCGTTGAAATTGATTGATTTATTATCTGAAGAAAGTCCAGGTAACGTTGCGGTGCCACCCTTTGTGGCTTTATTCGAAATACTACCCGCAGAAGACGATCCATACAGCGATCCCACATTGATACCAGTGATTGCTGGAATGACACAGCTACTTCCATCTACTGTCCAGTAGTCGGGACATGTGGTTGTCACCGGTGGATATGCTACACCTGCGCCGTCTCCCGTTTTGGGTCGTGTCATTAAAATACCAATAAACGTAAGAATCAAGATAAGAAAGACTACTGCTATTGTTAATACAATCCAATAAAAAGCTTCCATTGTTGATCAATTGTTATACATTGTTACGAGACTTTTTCTTTCTATCGGTAAACTATATATAGTTCATTTAGTTATTTAGTTATTTATCATGTCGGAATATTCAAATCTTGGTCATGTTTCCAATGCCGTGCCCATTACCATGGATACGACAAACCGAATCATTGACGTAAGCCGATATAATGGTCGCGTCAATATTATCGAACCGGAAGACCCCACCATTATGTTCAAAATGGCCGAAAAAATCGCCATCAAAAACAAGGCCACAGAATATCGCGGCGCGCTTTGTGGCAATTGGGAGGACAATGTTTTGGCCCAGGTCTTTTTTAGCGAAGGAAATATTCAAATCGTTCAAAATGGCCTGCGCGCGGGTGTTTATAAAATGTCCAGTGGTAAAATTGTCGTCCCTCCGCAAAACATAGATACGCTAAAAATCATCATGCGCAGCATTTATCTCCAATACGCCGAACACTATGAAACCAATATTACACAACAGGTCGAGGCATTGAACCAGCTCGTATGGGATTATGCAGTGCCTGATGTCTATGGCGAAGCCGTCGCCTATATACGTTATAGGGAGGATCAAAGCACACTGGTGGTGCCCCTACAAATTCCTCAGCATCATGATCGCGAGTACAAACAGTTGGAATTGAAACCATGGTGTTAGATTAGGGTTTGTTTGGTATGGTTTTGTTTTTGTTTAGTTTTTTGCCGTATAAATAGGCGAAATTAAATAGAAAGATACTATAATTGCAATGCACCAATATAGGGTATTGACCGAGGTCCCAATCATAGATGAAGCTGATTTGATTCGCGGCGAAGAAAATAAAATCGTCGGCAACTTTTATGTCATTAAAAAAGAGTACTTTATCAACCCGATCATGCGCGAAACCTGGATCTTTATTGCCAGGCTCACTGGCATGCAGTACAATACCGGATTTTCCAATGATGGATCGATGATTACCCGATATTATTTCAGTGATTACATGATTATTACTCGAAACGGACAAAACATTGAAAATAAATGTAAATATGCACCCATACGCTCACCTTATACATCCTATGAGCCGGAACAGCCAGGATCGCGACTTTTTTCGACGCAGTTTTACCCCGTCCGGTTATCCCCGGTCCCTTATTCAGTGTTGCGATCTGTACAACTGTACGCATTTGATTCTGTCAAGCGGGATATCGAACGCACAAAATCGGTTCCTTTGCATGTGTTGGAACACGTCGTTGCTGGATTTATTTAGCAATGGTAGTTGGTACGGCAAGAGCTGTTGGTCCGACCGGACATGTGGGTCCCGATGCACTAGTACGCACACTCATGGAAACCTGTGTATTCGAAGAACTCGAGGGACCAGTGGTTCCCGTACTTCCGTCTTCATATAAGATATATCCGCGACCTTCAGGTCCTCCCGACATGATTTGATATTTGATTCCGCAATCACTTGTATATGGATAAACAATTTTCGGTACACCAGGATCCATTATATAGTGCAATATAGTAGTACTTTATTAATTACTATATTGTTTTAATTCATTATTTGTCGAGTTAATGAGAGGAAACAATATGTTATTTGATATCAATACAAAGAAAAGGTCACGTATATCTAAAAAGATGGATTTACTGGAACGCGATCCTATTGTTGCGCCGGTCTCTACAAAAAAAACAGAGGATCCTATTAGTAAAAAAACTGATGTAAGCAATGAATCCGATTGTCTATTTGTCGCCTCGTATGGAATTATGAAATCGTGTGATATATTTAGTAAAACGCCCATCTCTAGTATTAGTCAGGTGATTGATACAGACTTGTCTGCTCTCATGGATGCAAACAACAATGACAAGCCGACCAAGACCCTTTATATATGTAGTCGTGCTGTCTCTTATTTTTTCACAAACATGTTCCCATCAATCGTTTGTCCCTTTATCTTGGTAACGGGCGATTGTGACGAATGCTGTCCCGTTGATGTATTTGCAGATGCCGAAGATTTTGTACGCTTCATTGAGGACAAACGCATCATTCACTGGTATTCTCAAAACTGCGTTGCTTATCATCCGAAATTGACGCAAATGCCAATAGGGTTAGATTATCAAACCATGGCCAGCCGCAACCATGAGTGGGGTCGACAGACAAGTCCTTTGGATCAAGAACGATTATTGCAAGCGATTCGCAAAATTATGGAACCGTTTTGGGAGCGCAAACCACGGGCCTATTCAAATTTCCATTTTTTATTGTGGACGCGGTTTGGCCAAGATCGCAAAGACGCTTTGACCCAAATACCGAGGGATTGTGTCTATTATGAACCGGAGAAATGTAAGCGATTGGATTCTTGGAAAAAACAGACGGAATTTGCCTTTGTAATTTCGCCGCACGGAAACGGGCTGGATTGTCATCGGACATGGGAAGCGCTTTGTTTGGGCTGCATTCCCATCGTGAAAACCTCGCCCCTGGATCCCCTTTTTGCAGACTTGCCTGTCTTGATTGTGCAGTCTTGGTCGGATGTTTCTTTGACATTGATGTATGATGTAGTTCAACTCTTTCGAGAGAGAGAGTTCAACTATCAAAAGTTGGAATTGAGCTATTGGATGGAGATGATACGAGGGGGTAAGCGCAGTGACTCGAAGTGAAAAGACTATGTGTAGCCAGTAAAAGCGTAGTGACTCGAAGTGAAACGACTATGTGTAGCCAGTAAAAGCGTAGTGACTAGAAGTGATACACACAAGTTTATCGTCTCATTTTGCGAGAACGACTCTTGCAATTCTTTCGTTTTCCTCCTTGACTACGTGTTTTACTAGTAGAGGATCTTTTTCGTTTTTTACTATCTCCTTTTAAAGTAGTGCCTAAAAATAGTTCTTTATATTTTTTATCAGTGTTACCTATAATACGTTCTCGTAAAATATCTTCAAATAAAATAGACCTTTTATATGGTGGTAATTCTTCAATAATATTTATTCCATTCTGTGGATCATATGCATTTAAAAATATCCATACTATATTATCTCGAACAAATTTTTTATCCATGTTACTAATAGATGCAGTACGTGCATAAATTGGATATTCTCCATAAAACTTACGCATAATTTTTTTGATGTCATCAACAAAACCTAATAGAACATCACCAGCAGAAGGTACATCTTTTTGTTGTCCTTGTGCATTCTCCATATCACGGAGACCTATATCATGCATTTCATCTGTTTGCCATGTACCTTCCATAATTTTATATTATATAGTAATAAATAAAATCGATTTCATATTTATTTCAAATACTTGAACATGCGATAATCCGTTTGAAACGCAGACCATTTTGTCGCTTTTATAATTTCTTTGAAATCGGGTGATGTGATCCGTCGAATCATCTCATCACCTTCCTTTTTCGTTTTGATGGGCAGGCCAAAAGTCAATTGGCTCATGCCATATTTTCCCAAGAAATCATTATAGGGATATTGTTGCTCGTTGAAATTGAGCAAGACCTTTGGCTGGCCAAACATGGCCGGATCGCGATGGTCGGCCCACCGAATTCCTAAACCACCCTTTTTGGTAATAGTATGTACGACAGGATATTGATATTTTGCCGTTTTCTTGGTAGAAAGATGACGCGCATCATACGTGCTCGAGTCATAGATGATCGCCGTCTCGCGGGGTTTCAATAATAAATGCGACTCGATCAAATCAAACGATCGGTTCGGCAAAAACGGCCATTTTCCAAGATCTTGGAAATGATGTGTTTTTCCAGTTTCATCGATAATAGTGCACGATTTTCCAAGATCTTTGGAAAATGCCGGTTGACCTTCCACTTTTCGAATGACAAACAAATCAAATCGGGTTTCTGCATGAAAGCGGTCGAGACCGGCCTGTTTGTCATACATGTGCAAAAATACTAACTCATTTTCTCGAGTCATCAAAGGATATAGGGCGGCCTCCGGCCTTCGCCAAAGAGCGGGCGTGATAAAGGCTAGATAGCCACTACTAGCGCTAGAAAGCAGCCTGTTTTCCAAGATGTCTTTAATAAAGAGTGGCCAAAGAGCGGCATTTTGACCAGCCGCGCCCTTGTACATTTCTTTTTTCGATCTTTGAAAAGGAGGATTTCCAAGAACAATATCAAATTGTTGGCGACCTTGGAACGCCGTTGACCATTTATTGTGCTCTTGCAAAAAATCTGCACAACAAATATTGGCCGATGGACCAAAGATGCGTTTTGCCAAGACAACATTCTTTGGATTCATCTCAACAAAAAACAACATATTGGTCAAAATGTGCCTTTTCCTGAGAAGGGGGCTTGGAAAAGCGCGGCGTAAGCCGCGCATCAGCCTCTCATACACGAACATATGGAAATTTCCGAATCCCGCTGCAGGATCGAGCCATGTGAGGCTTGGATTTTTCCAAACTTTGGCTGGTAGAGCGTCTAATAGTTCGCCAATGAGGTCCGGTGGAGTAAAGACTTCGCCAAAGTGATCGCGTTCTTTTTCTTTGATGGAAATGTTTTCCAAGTACCATTTTCCAAGATCTTGGAAATTCATGGATTCGATCAAGGGTTTATGTTTCGGATTTCGTTTTTGCGTTTTATTTTTGTGTTCATATAAGATTCTTTTTGTTGTATTCATATTGAATTTTTGAAAATACATGCTACCATATAGAGAGAAGATCTTGGGATGCGAAACCCTATCTAAATGTATAAGGTATAAGTTTGTTATGTTACGATTGATAAATTTGCGTATAAATATATCAATTGTGTGGATTAACTGCATGTTTTACTACAGTAGCTCTGTCGAATAATCAACGTTTCCATTGTTTTCATTGGGACAATCTTGATCCACCATGCGCTGTACCAATTTATCAAACGTAATCTTGGGTTGCCATCCGAGAACCGTCCGGGCTTTGGTAGCATCGCCCAACAACAAATCGACTTCGGTCGGTCGGAAATATTTGGGATCGATAAATATCAAATCGCGCTCTGTTATGACATCATACCCAATTTCATCCACGCCTTGCATTCGCCATTTAATCGCAATGCCGCGTTTCAGAAAAGCCTGTTCGATAAACTTGCGCACAGTATGAGTTTCTCCCGTGGCCAAAACAAAGTCGTCGGGCTTGTCTTGTTGTAGCATGAGCCACATTCCTTCGACATAATCTTGTGCATGTCCCCAGTCGCGTTTCGAGTCTATATTTCCCATGACGAGTCGGTCCGCTTTACCGGAGAGGATTTTGCCGAGACCGATGGTGATTTTTCGCGTGACGAAATTGTGGCCGCGGCGTTCCGATTCGTGATTGAACAAGATACCGTTGCATGCATACATATCGTAAGCCTCGCGATAATTCTTCACAATCCAATAGGCATAGAGTTTAGCGACTCCATAGGGTGATCGGGGATAAAACGGCGTCGTTTCTGATTGCGGTGTTTCTTGGACCAAACCATAGAGCTCGCTCGTCGAAGCTTGGTAAAATCGGGCGATTTTTTCGAGACCATTGGCCCTGATGGCCTCTAGCAATTTGAGTGTGCCAAATGCATCTGTATCTGCGGTGTACTCGGGCATTTCGAACGAGACTTTGACATGGGATTGTGCGGCCAAATTGTAGATTTCGAGGATGGTCATATTGGTTGCATAGAGGGTTTTGATATTGGCGAGACAGGTATAAAGACACGATCCGTCGGTCAAGTCGCCGTAATGCAATTTGAGCGAGGGGTGTTCGAAAATGTGTTCGATGCGTTCTGTATTAATGAGCGACGACCGGCGAATTAAACCGTGGACCTGATAACCCATTTCTAATAGAAATTCGGCCAAATAGGACCCATCTTGACCGGTAATGCCTGTTACAAATGCGACCTTTGTCATGTTGTCATTATACTGTGTTTGGGTTTATGTTATTTTCTTGATATTGTATATAGGTTCTGCAAATGGCATCTCTAAAAAGAAATTTTGATTCTGTTGTTGAGCCGCCATCTATAATGAATAATAAGCGCCCAAAAAAACTAAAAGAAGAGTGGACAGATACACACAAAGAACTTCCACCACCTCACGCTCGATCTTCATTACCGGCTGACGTAGTAAATTTGTACGCAGCTTCTACTAAGCCATTTGCAGATATTGCTTCTAAACGCTCTCATCCATTTGCAGATGTTGCGTCTGACCAACAGGATCATGTAATAAAATTACAACATAATGACCCAGTAGAAGCAGAAAAATTAAAAACATATCATAAAAAAAATAAAAGAGACAATCATAAAGAACAAATAGAATTATATAAAGATGTTGATATTGGTGAAAGTGAATCATTGTTAAAAAGTTATGAAACACAATTAAATAATATAACACTCCAGGATAATCAATATAATAGATTAATCAATAAAAAGAAACAAGAATATGAAAACGAAAGGGATCAATATTTTGAAAAAGGAGAAGAAATTAAAAAAAATATTGAAAAAATAAAAGACCCAGTGAAGCTTGCCGAAAAAATGAAGGACAAAAGAGAATTATTATTAAAATTAAAAAATGAATATCTAGCATTAAAAGCAGAACATGATACATTTCACGAAAGAGTCGCTAAAGAAACTAAGGCATTATTTGAAAAAATACATGAATTGCGTCGAATATTATCTATTCTTCATGAATTGGAATTAGATAAAATGTATCATGAAATACACCAAAGAATAGAAAATACAGTTTTACATGGAGACATAAAAAGTTTATCATATAGAGATTTATTATTATATTTACAATATGATAAAAATCCAACTGTGAATAGACAACCCACCTTAGCGAAAATATTTGAATATATTACATCACAGAACCTGCAAACGCTCAAAGATGATGGTGAGATCAATCGCTTAACCGCAATAATGCGGGGATATCGTAATAACGGATTAAGCACTGGCTATGGAACAAATACAATAAGAAAGGGTGGAAAATCGCGTAGACAAAAAAGTAGAAAATCTAGGCTATTTAGACGTTCACGAAAAGCCAGGAGATAAAATCGCACCAATATATAAGTAAAGATGTCTAGAACAAGATATAAAAAGAGTTATAAATCGAACAAAAACCGGTCTACAAAACATAAAAGAAAAACTATTACAATGAGAAAAATGTTTCCAAAGGAAGATATAAAACGATTTCAAGCCGATATTCTCAGTCTAATAAAAAAAAAGGATAATAGATATAATATCATTCAGGATCCGGAGGATTCAGATAAATTACTATTACGAGAAGACAGTAAAGAAATTGGACACATCACAGCATCCTATGAAGAAGATAGTCATACTTGTCACATTTCTTGGTTAGTAATTGAAGAAGGTTACAAACGTAGAGGGTTGGGTAAATTATTATTGATATATGGAATGCTACAGGCAAAAATTGATCATGCCGATTTAGAAAAATTTACACTAGATGATGATAGTGATGAATCTAAATCTATGGGGAATAATATTTATAACAAGGTAGGATTTGTGGGGGATGTATCACATATAGAGACATCTGCAACAGCTTCGCTATACGGACCTGAAAAGGAGGCTTTTTTTCCCAATTTTTTAGTTCGTGCTCTTCAAATGACTGGTCTATCCAAAAGTTACAAAGACATGTATAAAAATGCAGAAAAAGGTCAAGTAAATAATCGCGTTTTACGTCAATCTAGACATGCTATGGGCGGGCAGGAGCGGAGCAAGGCTCCGCCAAAAAATTGATCCATAAAATACTTAAAGATATCTTGATAAAAGTACAAGACATCTTTATCAACAATGACCGATTTTATCGCAGCACTTGACCACTCTACGCAAAAGACTACGGGGGAGAATGGACATGCCGAATATGCCTGGTCGAATGATCTTCGAGAGAAGATTGTCCAGTTCGACTTTCAGTGCGTCCGCACGACGCATGAGGGTATGAAGGAATTGTCCGCCACATTGTCCGAACTGTTGCACCGTCTCTCTGTCAAGCAGGCGACGGAAAAGTTGGAAGCAGAGCGCAAGCAAAACCTCATACTTTTATACAAGATCATTGGAAAGACGCGTGACATTCATGGCGGCAAGGGAGAGTATTCCCTATCCTATATGATGATTTTCACGTGGTACGATTATTTTCCCGCGTTGGCCCAGTATGCCCTCTCTTGTTTTGTACATCCGCAAATGACGTTAGATGACACAGAAAAGGATGAGGCTGCGCCCTATGGGTCATGGAAAGACATCAAATATCTTTACCGGTACGTCATTGTCTACACTAAGTATACTGGAAATCATCCTCTTCTCCAATATAGTGTTAAGTTGGTCAATGCACAATTGCGCAAGGATTATGCAAACTATTTGAAGTCGCTTGATGCCGAGGTGGTTCGCGATGTTCCCGGAAAAAAGGAACCCGTCTCTCTGTTGGCGAAATGGATTGCGCGCGAGTCTTCGAACAAGTTTGGAGTCATGTACGATCGATTTGCGACAGATTATTTCCAACATTATATCGATTCCGCAAAAACGGAAGAGTCCAAGACAAAGGCTCTGAATAAGGCCAAGATGGAATACCGCAAGATGTGCAGTTCCATCAACAAGTATTTGGACACCATTCAGATCAAGCAGGCGGGCAAACGCTGGGCCGAGATCAATCATGCAAAGACGACGTCGATTACTCTCGCAAAGCAGCGCAAGGCCATCATGAACTTGCCCAAGGGATCGGGCAAAGTAAAGACGGATGCAAACGGAGATCCTTGCAAGCGCAGCGAGGAACAGGATCGCATCCAGTGTGCCGCGAATTTCGATGCGTATCGCGAATCCTTGAAGAAGGAGGGAAAGGAACTCAAGGGTGGCAAGGTTTCGCTCGTCGATTTTGCGAAACAAGCTCTCACGATTTTGGGCGAAGAGGCAATGGATGCAGAAAAGGACGTCTTGAACTCGCAATGGCGCGACAACAATCGACAAAAGTCGGGCAAGTGTTTGGGAAATATGATTCCGGTCATTGACACGTCGGGGTCAATGGAGGGCGATCCGATGCACGCGGCCATTGCACTCGGCGTGCGCGTATCCGAAAACTCGGCCCTGCCAAATCGCGCATTTACATTCTCGGCGAAGCCCAAATGGATCAACCTGGATGGATGCGAGACCTTTATTGAAAAGGTCAAGGTGATTTCACGGGGCGACAGTGGTACCAATACGGATTTTGGAAAATTGCTCACCATGATTTTGGATACGATCGAAAAGGGCGAGCTGCCAGCCGAGTCGGTGGAGAATATGGTCC
>Ga0114979_10001006_pt1 | contig 18727 bp, 28 predicted proteins | sample S_140625_EF_Meta_FD_87315 | JGI IMG/M metagenome (GOLD analysis project Ga0114979, IMG submission 87315) | Freshwater microbial communities from Lake Simoncouche, Canada to study carbon cycling - S_140625_EF_MetaG | ecosystem: Environmental > Aquatic > Freshwater > Lake | place: Lake...
TACCCCTATTGACAAAGCAACATTCAGACGCTATGTCTGAATGTGGCAATAAAAAAGCCACCCGAAGGTGGCTTAGTAATGCTTTGGAGGATTTCATAAATCAAAACTAGGTTAAGCAGATTACGCCCTTGTGCGTTAAATGTTGTTTGCCCGTGTATATACATCTGCCATATATAGTTCACACAACCGTGAAAGGAAATTACTATGAAAGCAACTTCCGAATTAGTATAACCTAACTTACGTCAGGGAGCAATAAAAAACATACCATCTTTAAACTTGCACCCTATATGGCTATACCCCTCGCCTTCAGACAATACTTTAAACATAGCAAACTTCTCCTGAATAGCCGTAGGCAGATCATCGTAGTGTTTATAGTGCGTAATACTATCCTGTTCTAGAGAATATAAAACAAGACTACTGTCGGCTTTGACATTGATGCCGTAGCCTAGCTTAGCATCAAACGCAGTCTTCAAATCGTTCCAATTCTTATATATCTCACATTTGATATTGTGCTTTTTTATATCTTTATTAACTAAACTAAAAAAGGTAGATGACATAGAGATTGTTGGTTCTCCCCTAAGCCGTGCCTCATACCCAAGCATAGCCATAAGTGAAATCTCGTCATCAACACTAAAGTCCCACCGCACCTGATTCTTATGGCTATTGTGCATTGACGATATGTTATCTCGGATACTTTTACCGATTAACTCTTTTAACTCGTCGTCTAGTCTAGAAACAAGTGTCTTCTTTGCAACGCGTAAAGCTACCTTCATATCTTTGGCTTGCACAGCCTCACGATTACCCCTTTCTTTACGAATACGAAAGCTTTGGACTTCATAGACAGGTTCAGAACTACCACCACGATACCGAGTAGTAACTCCGATAGCACCCACTTCCTCACCATTCTCTACAACTTTAATGCGACGAATAAATCTACTAGTCGTTACCGTCGTTCCGTTGCCCGAGTTTTTCCGTACTTCAATAGTGCAATCGTTGTCGACAATAAAGTCATACAGAGGTTTAGCTTTATACAATGCCTGTGCAAACCCCTCTAGACCATCAATATAGGGAGCGTCTTTGTACTCTTGCTTTAAGTTTGATTTATTTATGTTCATATACTTCCCTTAAAAGTTAAACTTAGACAGAATGTCATCAACCTTAGCCTTGACTGTTTCTCTAGCAACAAAGCTTTCTCTGAGGTCGTCGGCATCATGGTTATTAATAGCGTTCTCCAACTCGGTGCGTGCCTGTTCCATGTTAGCGTCTTTGGTAAGGTTAAAGTGTTTAAGCAGCGACGTTAACTCCACAGCATTCTCTACTAGGGAGTCCCTAAATATTTTCTTCTCACCTTTCTCGTTGTCAGCCAGCCTTTCACTCATACGCATGAGGCACTCATGTAACCTAGTCCACGCATCTTTCATAGCGTTGTTAAGTCGCTCGTTGTAGATACCTTCGCATGACGCAATGATCTCAGCCTTAGCTTCTTCACCAATGTCAACTCGGAAATCCCCCGCCATCGGCACAGGCAAGTAGTTCACATTAAACTTAAACTTTCTCGCAATGGTGTCGGCTTCGGGATACTCTGACCTATCGAACAACTCGCCCAACTGAAAAGCGGCGGCACTCACTAGGTTAGGATATGCAATGATGAACTTATCCACTAATGCCATGTAGTTCTTCTCAAGCGTAGCCAACTGCGACTTATAGGTTAAGAAGTTACTCATCGGCAGTAATCGTAGTCCGTTGTCTGACCAAGGTAATGTTTGAGATAAGTGCCATGCTCTAGCCGTTGCCGCATACTTTGTTATGGTGTCAAGAAACCCTGTACCCGCTAAGAGGTTCTTGTTGTAGTTACCCGCACGAGTCTTCGTGCCCTTATCAAAGTCTACTTGCGTAGATACCTTCTTATCCAGTTTTCTAGCAGTCCATGTGCTTATGGACATCTCTACTAACATAGCTGATGATGCGATTGAGATACTGTTGTCTTGTTGCATGGTAATTCCTTTCGATTGTTGTGGCAACATTCAGACACGATGACTGAATGTTGCCGTTGGGTTTACTCTACATGAACTACTTTACCTACTACTGAATTACTATCAAAGCGGGAGTTGCCTTTGATGCACCACATGACGGGAGAGTTAATCACACCCCACGCAGATATATCCGAATCAATATACCCGTCGGTTAACATGATCACGCACTCAGGTTCAAGTGTTTCCTTTTGCATAAACTTAGGCACGCAGTCAGGATTAGTTCCACCACCACCCTTAGGCTTAGTCGATTCGGTTAACCCCATCAGTTCACTACCTTGATACACCTCATGCGATGCAACCCGAGTATCCCAATACAACAGATCAATCTTCTCGGGACTTACTTCTTCGCAGATGCACTTCACCTCGCTAAGAAACTGAGAGAGTTCTTCTACACCAATAGAGCCTGATGTATCAATACCTACTAATATAGAACCAACCTTCTCGTCGTAGCTTGACGGCATAATAATATCCATGCTGATGTATCGCTTGTGAAGACGCTTCCATGTTGTTTGGTCTTTACCTTGCGTGGTAGTTTTAACAAAGTCACGCAACGCTTCTTTCCAATCAACCTTAGGAGTGAGTAAGTCATGTAGTTCTCTAGAAACATCTCCGCCTAGCTTACCCGCTAAGATTGCCCCTTGACGCAATGCTTTCTCGACCTCGTTAGTGATCTCGTCTTTTTCCTCTTGGGACATTTCTTTTGCCCCTTCCCAATCGTGCGAATCAAACCCCTCGCCAGTTCCCTCTCCTTCTTCGCCACCATCACCGCTACCACCACCCCCACCGCCACCACCATGTTCTTCTTTAAGAAGTCTAAAGATTTGAGCCGCATCCATACCCCGATACTTCTCGTCAATCAAGCCCATGATTTCACCTTCCTCATCAACAGGCATTTCAGTATCGTGCCCATGCGGGTCGTAGTCACGGATTTGTAGATTGATAACATAGTCACAAGCGGCATTTGCCAAGCGTGGGTTTTCCTTCGCAAGCTTTTCCCATACAGTTAAGTGACGATAAGCCTTGTGCATATTCTCATGCAATATTAAGAAAGCAAGTGCCTTGTCAGTTAACCTATTGATAAACTTGCGACCATAGACAACATCAACACCATTAGTCTTAGCCGTTGGCTCATCGTCAGATACCGATACCTTGCCTACCATAAACAAACCCGAGAACATGCAAAAGTTCTTGTGCTTCATTAACTGCACATGGGTGCGTTCAATGCGTTGTTCTGCTGATAACTTGCTCATCATTTTCTTCCTTTTCTAAGTTTTTAATTCCATCTTCAAATACTTCAACCGCTTGACTAAACAAACGCAACAACTCAACCCCTGTCATGTTTGCCTGAGTAAGTGCCGTTGATACCAACATAGATACAAGGACAGATAAAACTACCTCGATCTCTATATTTTCTTGGGTAAATAAATCCCCCACCTTATCCGCTAACTTCTCGGCTTTGATTTGTATATCTGTTTGTTTCATGTACCTATCTCCTTCTTTCGTTTAGTTAAATACTTAGTGACACTACTAGCTACCACACGGCGATGACCCCCTCGGGTAATGAAGAACTTAAACTCACCCTCGTCTATCATCTTTTGAACTGTGCCTAATGATAGGCAGATAGCTTTTGCCACCTCCCTTGAAGTCATAAAGATTTCTTGTTTCATACTTCCTCCTCATCTAGCCAGTCGTACCAATCTGTGCCTACTACCCACTCTTCCTTAAAATCCCCCGAGGAATACAAAGCACTTGCCACATTGAACATCGTGTCAATCAACTGATCTTTACGAACTAATGTCCACTCCTCGGAGAAAAACCCATCAAAGTTTTTCTGTGCTTCTTCCCATACTTTATCCCAAGTAGTATCCCAGTCAGTCATGTCATACTCACCTACATAGTGACCAGCATCTTGCTCAGTACCAAGGGCATACCATTTAATCTTGCCGTTGTCATGGGGTATCCCACTTTCTTCTTTCCAGTTTTTCATATCGTTCATCATCTACTCCTTATTTATAACGCATCATTGGACAATCGGGAACACTAAAGCGAATCTTAGGCATACGCATACGAGCCGTATCTAACATATACTCGTTCAACCCACTTCTCAAACGATTAAGCCGTCTATCCATCTTGGCATAGCAACTAGCCCTTAAGCGTTTCAGCTTACGACCTTTCGGTCTTTTGTCAGGGTGTCGCATACTGTAATTGATGTAGGCTATCTTCTCTTTACGAACTCCCACTCCAGCTAATCTTCTAGTCATAATTTTTTCCTGTTCGATCAAAATATTCATCGGCATACTCAGTTACATCTTTCTTAAAATTCTCAATCGTATACTTCTCGTTGATTAAGTCCGTTAGTAAATCCAAGAAAGAGTCGGCATCTAAGTTATCACTACCCACCCAATCTTCTACCATTGATTTTGTTATGCCCCCGTGATACTCAGGGTTTTGAGTAAACAATCCATCTTTCATTTATTTCTCCTTAAAATAAGTATTGGTTTTCACGCATCCAAGTTACGAACGATTGGCTAGTAAGGAATAACTTTTTCTTCTCGTCATTCTTCATACCAGTCAAGCAGAACACAGACTGCAATTCTTTAGGTGTCCGCTTGAGATACTCAAAGAACTTACTGATAGTCGTGCGGTCTACCCGCTGAACTGCACTAAAAGCTAGTAAGCACAAAGCGGCGGGTGAGGCGGGGACTTTAGCGTTGTTGGGGTCTTTGCAGATTTCGTCCCAAGTCGGAAGCGAGTCGGCGACTTCAACATAAGCCATAAGGTCACGGGCTGCGGGTGCACCGATAGTCCCTTCTAAAGCACAAAGCGTTGCGTTAGTTGTTACACCTGCCCTGCTCTTAAGAATACTCGATGCTCTAGCAAGGGATCGTGGCGAAACAAAAGACTTCTGTGCTTCCTTAGGGTTAAAGATATACTTGTTACCCGCCTGTCCACCATCAAGGTAAGACGCTAATGCTTGCGGTGTTTCTTTAATCCATACTAGAACCTCAGGTGCGATGTCATTCTCGACAGCCCATGCACCCCAAGAGTCAGAGTCAATAGAGCCATCACCATTAAATCCCGCCGTAGGTTTCTTCACATTCACAACAGAGATACGATTACGGCTATGTGCCATCATGTTATCGCCAACACCATCGCCTGTGTAGTTACCCGCCGTTACGACAATATCTTCGGGGTGTAGTGGGATACCCATAATCATGCGTGGTTCGTTAAGCATAGGGTGTAACATATTCTTTACTGCGTTGTGTGCTTTCGTAAACTCGTCAATGAAGATAACCTTCGGCTCATCAAGATGGAAACCCCATTGCTCATTAGGGTAAATACGGGTGGTCTTGGTGCTATGGTCAGGGATTGGAATACCTAGTTCGCCCAGTTCAATATTCGGTGCGTCAATATAGATACCTTTAAAGCCTGTGCGTTTAACTATGTTCTTAAACATAGAGGTTTTGCCTACCCCCGGCTCACCCATAAGGTGAACTGTTCCGCTAGAACCAAGTGATATAACTAAGTCCTCGGCTTCTTTGAGGGTGGCGGTGCGATTTAAGAATACTTCTGACATGGTAAATCCTTTCAAGGTTTGTTTTGGTTAACACATTCAGACACTATGTCCGATTGTGGGTGCTACTTATTGCCGAAAATACTTGGCGTTCCTATCAAAAAAGTGATACCCGATAGGCATAGGTACTACTACAAATGCTTCTTCTTTAAACTGATACTTCAGTATTTCTGCAAATGCCTTGGCAAACTGAGAATTTGTAATGCGACCCTTGTAATCCCCAAACGCATGACCAATCCGCATGACTGCGTCGTAGGCTAACTCCAAATCCCCAGATTGGTTAAACTCATCTAGTTGTTTAAAAAGGTGTGTTCTGTTCTTAATGCACTTGTCATTACTCCAATGACTCCAAGTTAAGCCACTATCTGACCAAGTTCTACCGCTGACTTCTATCTTAGGGTCGATCAATAGCATGTTGCACCCATACTCGAGGAACTTCTTATACTTTCTGCGTAGTGCGTTAAGTGCCTTGCGGTTAGCGTTATACTTAAACTCTTGCACAGGGTTGACCACAGTAAAGGCGTTCATCATGCCCCCGTTAGTCTGAACCATGTTGCCCGTCGGCTCAAAACGCAGTCGGCGTTTATCTTCTGAGTCAAGGTAGTAGTCCATGCCATCAGCGTAGTTGCGGAAATACCATTTGCCGTCGAGTGAAGTGAATGTCCCAAGGCGGTTTTGAAGCGTGTAATTTATGAAGCTTTGCGTGGTCGGACTCCGATACCCGCCAGTTCCCACCTCAATAGAGCCATCATCGAACCATTCAACACAGTCGGTGCGATATAACCTAGCGGTATAAGTCTCTTGCCATCTACCCAAAGGGTTACCCACTTCCTCGACAGACTTCATGTGCTTTACTATGCGGTGATCTGCATAACGACGATTACTACCCAATGGACGCACATCTTCTTTACGCCCACGGATTGGCGTTGTATTTGCATACCAATCTTTTGCTTCTTTGAAACTACCGATAGGCTTTAAGCCTGCTGAATTACCAAATCCCCAAGTCATGGTCATACTCCTTCACTAAATAAATGTTTAACTGGATTTACTTCTACTGCGGGTGCTTGAATATCAAACTGCCTTATTACATCTACTGGATTCTCGTAGTCATAGGGGTTCTCACCCCAATTCTTTTCTTCATAGTCGTCAGCGTTCTCGCCAAGCCGTTGCATAGTTATAGCTAAGGATTGGTATTTGTCATGGGTCTGCATTTCCTCGAGCAAATTACCGAGTCTATTCAATGCCCTTTCGGACTCGTCATACCACTTAACCGATATAAAATGCCAAGTTAGTTGCACCACAGGGTCGTTGGACTCGATAGCCTCGTAGTAAAAACTAACATCAGCACTATTTAAATCGTCCCTATCTACCAACAAATGCCATGCCCCCGCAATCTGCTCGGTGGTCTCGGTTAGGCGATATGCGTTAAGCAAGTCTTTAACCTCTTGCTTTTCCCCTGTCAGGGTTACAGATGTGTTACTGTAATATCCCATGATTTACCCCTTAAAAACTAGATAAACTGCCCCTACTGCACTACCGAGCACAATCATTACCCAAAGAAAGCCAAGAATTGCATTGCCTAAGAAGTCTAGGGTTAGCTTCACATCAGACTTAAAGCTTTGTATTGCACAAGCATACTGTGCGTCTCGGTTGGCTTCGCTTACTGTGCGAGGGATTGGGGTTAAATTCTTTTCCATTGGTGTTCTCATTTGGTTACTCCACTTTCGGTCAGGTTGTCTGAATGTTCCACGCTTAAAAGGATAGTTATTGCCTCGTCCAGTTTTTTGCCGTAGATGCTTTTTAAATCAATGATGGTTTGAGCCGTCTTGTTGCGTAGCATGGCACTTGCCCCACCAGTTTTTACCTCAAAAAAGATACGAACCAAGGTCTCTTGGTCAGCCGTGCTATCTATCAGGTGTGCAATGTTCAGTTGCAGTTGTTTAAGTTTGCTCATACGATTGCCCCCATTCTTACTGCGTTGATTGCGTCCATCGGGTCGGTTGCCATCACTTCTATTACTAGGTGTTCCCATACCCCTGAGTCCTTGCGGTCAAACTCCACCTCATGCAAGGCGACTTCCTCGATGCTTTCTTTGTCTAGGCATCTAGCGGTCATGTTTTTATACTCGGTTGTGCTCATTACTTCTCTCCTTGTAATGCAGTTAGTTTCGCTTTTGCGAGGGCAAGCGATGTATAGCCCTGTGCTACTTCTTCATACTGTGCGTGTGAAAAGGGGTTGTGAATAGGGTCGGTGTCAGCAGTAATTAACTTAAGCCGTTGTTCCATAACCTTAATTAGTTCTAGCAACTCGCTGATGCGTTGCCCTTTGTAATGCGTTGTCATTTGAACTCCTTATAGGTTTTAACAATCTCACCACTCGCTTCAAACTCTTTCCACGCTTGGCAAGTCGGGCAAAGGCGGTCATAGTCAGGGCATTTCTCACCCCAATACTGAACCATGCCTTCTTCTGCATCGTCGGCTTCACATGCTTTCGCCCACTCGTGGTCTAACCACGCATCTAGATTTATACTCATAGGTCTTTATCTCCTGTAATTTTGTAAACAAAGCCCGCCAAGAAACCAGCGATATAGCCTTCTTTTAATGCGTGGTAATTGGGCTTATCTTCAGCCCGCCCTGTGCTTGGGTTATATTCCTGTGAAAAGATGTGAGCCTTGACGATTGTTAAACCCATAATGTTCGCCTGTACTTCATCGTCGGTGTCGTTCTCAAACTCGTACTGTTCCTCGGTCATTGCTCCACCTCCGTTGTGCGTAGCCGTTGCAAATACTCCCTTGCTTCCTCGACTGATGTAATGTGCTCGGGGGTTGTCGGGTTGCTTCGTTGTACCCAGTCGGTGTAGGTTTCCCCGTAGTGCGGGTTGGTAAGGGGCGAGCCAAAGGCATGGAGGTATGGGTTTCTCTCAGCGACTAGGTTAGCTTTGTCCTCAATGCTCAAGTCCTTGTTTTTCAATAGGTGGGTCAGACTGTTCTGATTGCGTTGCTCTATCAGGTTGTCCCTGTTGCGGGGTTTGAATGAGTAGTTGCGTGTCATGTTGTCCTCTTAGGGTTTAGTTGCTTTAGTTGGCTCAGGTCGGTGATGAGCATATAGTTAGACTTGTTCATGGGTGCTATTGTGTATTGCTTGAATTTAGCCACGGCATCTTGGTGTCCGCAGTTAAGACAGGTTTTGTAGCCCAGCTTGGTGTAGCGTTGCTTGGGTACGATAGGTTTATTACAGTTAACGCACTTCATGGTTGCTTCCTTTCGTTGGAACATTCAGACGGGTATGACTGAATGTGGGGGTTAAAAGAGGGTTACGAGATAAAGGGGGCAAGACTCAATACCAAGTTCAAGCATGTGCTCAATGTCATGGGTGTTGATAAGCCTTCCCTGTTCGAACAGAACTTCTTGGGTGTCAGGGTGCAATACATCTGCTGATAGCCTGTATTGGGTTGGGTTAGCATAGTGAACTGCTTTTGGTAAGACTTGCATGGTATTTCCTTTCGTTTGGAACATTCGGTCATCATGTCTGAATGTGGTTGGGTTGGGGTATCTCTAAAACATTTTTCATTCTATACATCTATTATACTCCTATTACTATACAATGTCAAGTTTTTGTGGTATTAAGTTTTGGTGTGTGTTCTTGGGAGCTGAGGTATGTAATGTTCCAAAAAGAGGGGTAATGTTCTATTTTGTTATTTTGGTTGGAACATTGCAAAAGCCTATAAGTTCGGGGGTTTGATGTTCGTTTTATATATAATGTTCTAATGTTATATTGTTCTATCTTTTATATATCGAGGGATAATTTTTTAAGCAATATTTCACTATGTGCAATATTGCACTATGCGAAGGGGGTCTTTGCTTTTCGTTTTCCCCAAGTACCTAAAAAGTCGGAACATTAGGAACATTCCGTACAAAGCTTATTCTATATAGGTTTGTGTTGGAACATTGCTTGGAACATTCGGAACATTACAAACTGAGGCAACTGCGTTGGTTTAAGCTTCTGCGTTGCGATATGCCTGACCAGTTCTTTGACTTGCGGTGTTGACTTTGGGTTTTTGATTTTGACTTTTGGTTTTAAGAATTTTTGGGCGAAAAAAAACCCCTTGCGGGGTTTGGTTAGAATTGCTCTGTTTGTTTTTCGCATAGCCTGATGTAGCTAAGTGTTTCTTTAGCTTGGCGTATTTCATTCTCGACCCATTGGCGGTTATGGTCGTTTTTATCTATATATCCTGTATTTAGGATTTCTTGCAAACAATCAATTAAATTTAATGCAGTATCTTCAAGTATATTTTTAGCCATGTCATTCTCCAAAATAGAATGGGGGGATTTCTCCCCCCTGTTAATTAAACCTTCGGCAACAACTTAGCAACTTTATCAAGCAATGCTTTATTATTGCAAGCCGACAACTGCTTACGGATTTCATCTTTCAAAGGCTTCAAGGCTTCGATAGCACCCTGATTTTCTTGGGCTTTTCTGCGACCCGCTTCTTTAGCCAATGCTGGAATAACTTCAAGATTACCCGATGCCATAGCTTCAGCCATAGCTTTTTTCAGGTCTGGAATCGCTTCCATTTTTTTCTTTTCTTCCTCACGCTTCTTTTGCATGGCGATAGCCTTAGGGTTATCAGCCTTGGGCTTCACAACATCGGTCTTTTCGAGCAGACGATTCCACGCACGATTCGCAACGGCAACATCGCATTTTTGGGCTAAAGCATAAACACCTTCCCAATTATTGCGAACCGCTTCAAACCAAGCAAACGGGATTACCTTATCGCCCTTAGACTTGAGCAAAGAAGCAATGTCAGCCGAAGCAGATTGAACCGCATTAGAACCCGCAATAGCTTGAGCTTCGCCACTTCGGAAAGTCGAAACCGACTCGCTAATGATTCCACGATCTTCGCCAGTCAAAGCCTCGGAGATAGCAGAGTCCAACTTGAAAGCGGGAACGATAACCGCACCATTAGAACGAACTAAAGATGAAGCGACGGAAGATAAAGCATTTACAACGATAGGCGTATTAGCCATAATAAAACTCCATTCACGCAGTTATTGAGTAGCACATTCAGACAACATGACTGAATGTAGCAAGAGAAAGCCAACCGCTAGAACGCCTTCCCTATGACTTAATAATACCCCAACCAATATAAATAGGGGATTCTTGGACAGGCTAAAGTGTAATAGAATCAACGGGTTAGAGCAACACCGACGACGATAAGCAAAGCCTAAAAAAAATCGACTTCGCTCGCTTCGCTCGGCTTACATTGTAGTAGGCTAGCATTGTGTAAAGTCAAAACCCAAAGTCAACGGCGGAAATCCAGTAGTCCGCAAACGCCAAAACCAACGACCCACTACTACCCGACCACCATATATAACGCAGTACATCAAGCAACTCACATATACACTATGATGTGCACAATCAATATCACTCCCCCAACTTTTCCTAAGAAATAAGGGTTTACCCCAATATACCTATGCTATATACCAAACACCCCCCGTCACTAAAATTTTACCTCCCACACCCCATAATATATTTATAAAAATCAAAGACTTACGGGTAAAAAGTGCATGAATTTTCAATAAAACTGATACCTATAAGTACTGATTGCGTATACATATTGATACCTATATGTATAAAAAACCCCAAAAAATGTACATATTAAATGTTGCAACGCAACAAAATGTATCGTATACTACACATTATTAACCCCTTATGGAGAAAACCATGTTTGAATTTGAAAAGCAGTTTAAGCAGTACGAAGAGCTAGCAGACCGCCTTAAAGAAATGAATGAGTTCTGGGTGCAAGCAACCCTCTCAACGGTCAAAGAGTTCTTCAAACTCTCAAAAACCAAGTAATACCCGGGGGCCTAGTGCCCCTTTTTTCATAGTAAAATACTTCTTCGGGGGTAAGGTTTGGGAAAATAGTCCAGACTTTTGGTTTCGAAACACCCCCACCACATTCATGGGAGGCTTGATGTATGAAATTCACGGTAAAGAAAGTCGACACAAGAGTCCCATCAGTTCGAACCACACTAAATTTTCTGCAAAAGAAGATACTGCCGGAGGATACTCCGTACCCGACAGACCGGGGCCATTGGTGGATTGCTTATGCGGAATGTGGAAAGCCTGTCGCTTTTGCGGGTATGGCACGTTCGACGAGATGGAGCGATACAGGTTATTTATGTAGAGCAGGTGTAATGGATGGCTTTACAGGTCATGGTTTGCAACTACGCTTAATTCAAGCACGCCTTCGAAAAGCAAAAGAATTAGGTTGGGCATGGTGTATTACAGATACAACAGATAACCCCGCTTCATCTAATAGTTTAATCAACGCTGGCTTTAAGTTATATACTCCTGCTAATCCCTGGGGGTTTCCCAGAGCGCTGTATTGGAAAAGGAAGATAGACCCTGATGCCGTACAAAGACGAGAGCGTAAAAAAAGCGTATCACAAACAACAGAGCCGTAAACATTACTTAGCCAACAAAGCAGAAGTAATAGCCAAGACAGCAAGTAAAAAGAAAGAGTTTCGTAAAGAGTGGCAAGAGTTCAAAGCATCTCTTAGTTGTACCAAGTGCGGGTTTAATCATCCAGCGGCATTAGATTTTCACCACGAAGACCCAAGCACTAAAGATGGGAATGTCCACCGATATGTATCAAATGGGCAATTTAAAAAAGTTAGGGACGAAATTAAAAAGTGCATAGTGTTGTGCGCTAACTGCCATAGAATTTACCACCACGAAAAAAGTCTGATACAATCGCCGTAATCTTTGCCACAAACCGCAAGAACAAATGACTATAGAAGTACAACCTACTATGGAACACCCACTGCCTATGCACGAACATGCGCATAGCATGGAGACTATTTCCGATCAGATTCGCGTAAAAGCTAATACTGCTGTCCTCTTAAAAGAACTTGATGCCAATATAGAAGTCACTCCCGAAGATGACGCCGCTGCCAAAGAACTATTTAAAAAGGTAGATGGAACAGATCCATCTAAGCCGACCAAGAAACAAGCAAAAGCGATTGCACAAACCCCAGGTATAGCCCTAGCGCTTGGCGGATATATTGCACATTACGACCAGCAAGTAGTCCACGACAAGGTCACCCTAAGAAATATAGCTATTAACCGCCTGCTAGAGATGAGCAAAGATGACGACATTAAGATTGCTATTAAGGCAGTTGAGCTTATTGGCAAGGCATCTGACTTATTTACAGAACACCAAGAAATTACCATTACCCATAAGAACAGTGCTGAGCTGCAAGATGCTATACGTGACAGGATTAAGTTACTGATGCAGATGAACACTATAGATGTAACGCCTAAGTCTGAGAAACTTACAAACAGCTTAGACGTTGAGACAATAGATATAGATGAGTAATCTTAGTCTTAGCGAACTCCAACATTTGGAGAAAAACCTAGGTCAGTTGACAGAAGCGCAGCTACGAGCACTCTTAACGGAATTAGATACAACAGTAGAAGCAAAAAACAAGGAAAATTGCCAAGAGAACTTCATGGATTTTGTCCACAGGGTGTGGCCTCACTTTATTGACGGGGCACATCACAAGAAGATGGCGGCAGCATTTGAAAGGGTAGCTCGTGGCGAATGTAAACGTCTTATTATCAATATGCCTCCGCGCCATACAAAATCTGAATTTGCGTCTTACCTTCTACCTGCTTGGTTTTTGGGTAAATTTCCAAAGAAAAAGATTATCGAAACAGCCCATACTGCGGAGCTTGCTGTTGGATTTGGACGAAAGGTCAGGAACCTTGTCGATTCAGACGTGTATAAGTCTATATTCCCAGGTGTTGGATTGCAGTCTGATTCAAAGGCAGCTGGTAGGTGGGCGACTAACCAAGGTGGAGACTACTTTGCTATTGGTATTGGGGGCGCTGTCACGGGTAAGGGCGCGGACATCCTTATTATTGACGACCCTCACTCAGAACAAGAAGCAACCTTAGCGGAAAACAACCCCGAGGTCTACGATAAAGTCTATGAGTGGTATACATCTGGTCCAAGGCAACGTCTACAACCAGGTGGGTCTATCGTAGTTGTTATGACACGGTGGTCTAAGAAGGATTTAACGGGTCAAGTACTTAAATCTGCGATGCAAAGGTCGGGTGAGGACTGGGAAGTTATTGAATTTCCTGCTATTTTGCCTAACGACAAACCCCTTTGGCCCGAATTTTGGAGTTTAGAAGAGCTACAAGCGCTTAGAAACGAACTTCCTAACGGAAAATGGATGGCGCAGTACATGCAGCAGCCGACTTCAGACGTTTCGGCTATTGTTAAGCGAGAATGGTGGCAGATTTGGGAGCATGAAGACCCTCCATACTGCGAATTTACAATACAAAGCTGGGATACAGCCTTTTTAAAGACCCAACGAAGCGACTTTTGCGCTTGTACGACGTGGGGCGTGTTCTATAAAGACAATGAAAGGGGCGTTTCTGTCCCTAATATCATCTTACTTAACTCTTTTAAGCGTCGTATGGAGTTCCCAGAGTTAAAGCAAACCGCCTTTGAGCACTATAAAGAGTGGGAACCTGATTCGATGATTGTTGAAGCAAAAGCTTCTGGGCAACCGCTAATATTTGAATTACGGGCGATGGGTATCCCCGTCCAAGAGTTTGTACCTAGTAAAGGTAATGATAAAATTGCGAGATTAAATGCCGTAGCGGACATATTTGCGTCTGGTAGGGTGTGGGTTCCTGCAACAAGCTGGGCAGAAGAGTTAGTAGAAGAGACAGCAAGCTTTCCATCGGGCGAGCATGATGACTTAGTTGACTCAATGACCCAGGCACTATTACGCTTTCGCCGAGGCGGTTTTATACAGCTAGATAGCGATGAGCAAGATGAAGTAAAAGAGTTTAAGTCTAATCGCAACCGCGGTTATTACAATGTCTAAGGATTATTATGTCGATTGAAAAAAGTTTATACGAAGCCCCAGTTGGGTTAGACGCACTTGATAGCGCTGAGCCAGCAATGGAGATTGAGATCGAGGACCCAGAAGCGGTTAAGATCATTACGGGCGATATAGAGATTGACATCGAGCCTAAAGAACCCAGTGACGAAGATTTTGACGCTAACTTAGCCGAGTACATTGATGAAAAGGACTTGGCGCAAGTTGTTGGTGATTTAATTGCTGACTTTGAGGATGATGTTGCTGCCCGCAAAGACTGGATGCAGACTTACGTAGATGGCTTAGAACTCCTAGGTATGAAGATTGAAGAGCGCATGGAGCCTTGGCCCGGCGCTTGTGGTGTGTATCACCCACTCCTCTCAGAAGCATTGGTTAAATTCCAAGCTGAGACAATTATGGAAACATTCCCAGCAGCTGGTCCTGTACGCACACAGATCATCGGTAAAGAGACTCCAGAGAAAAAAGATGCAGCAACTCGTGTCCAAGATGACATGAACTACCAACTAACAGATGTAATGACTGAGTATCGCCCTGAGCATGAGCGTATGATTTGGGGCTTGGGTTTATCTGGTAACGCATTTAAGAAGGTTTACTATGACCCAGCATTAGAGCGCCAAGTATCTATGTTTATTCCTGCTGAGGACATTGTTGTTCCTTACGGCGCTAGTAATTTAGAAACGTCCCCACGTGTAACTCACGTAATGCGCAAGACCGAGAATGAAGTTCGCCGTTTACAAGTAGCGGGTTTTTATCGGGACATTGAGCTTGGTGAGCCAAGTAATACTCTAGATGAAGTAGAGAAAAAGATTGCTGAAAAGATGGGTTTCCGTGCCACTACTGATGACCGCTATAAGTTATTAGAGATGCACATTGACTTAGATTTGCCCGGATATGAGGATGTAGATGATGATGGAGAACCTACTGGTATTGCCTTACCGTATGTGGTTACGTTGGAAAAAGGTAGTATGGAAGTTCTGGCAATTCGCCGTAACTGGAATCCAGAAGATAAATCAAAACACAAGAGAAACCATTTTGTCCATTACGGCTACGTTCCTGGCTTCGGCTTTTATTGTTTTGGTCTTATCCATCTTGTCGGCGCTTTTGCTAAGTCTGGTACTGCTCTTATTCGGCAGCTCGTGGATGCAGGAACCCTTAGCAACTTGCCAGGTGGCTTTAAGACCCGTGGCTTGCGAGTCAAAGGCGACGATACCCCGATAGCTCCAGGTGAATGGCGTGACGTAGATGTACCTTCAGGAGTAATGCGTGACAATATTTTGCCATTACCATACAAAGAGCCTTCACAAGTTCTATATAGCTTGCTTGGAACAATCGTAGAAGAAGGCCGTCGCTTTGCATCTGCTGCTGATATGAAGGTAGCGGACATGAGTGGTCAGGCTCCTGTAGGAACTACTCTAGCAATCCTAGAACGTACTCTTAAAGTAATGTCTGCTGTTCAAGCACGTATTCATTATTCAATGAAGCAGGAATTAAAACTTCTTAAAGGAATCATTGCCGATTACACACCAGAAGATTATGACTATGAACCAGTTGAAGGTAACCCACGTGCCAAGAAATCGGATTATGACTGCTGTGAGGTCATTCCAGTCTCAGACCCAAATGCGGCGACGATGGCGCAAAAGATTGTTCAATACCAAGCAGTACTCCAGTTGGCTCAACAGGCACCTCAGATTTATAACATGCCGCAACTACATAGACAGATGCTCGAAGTCTTGGGTATCAAGAACGCCTCTAAACTAGTACAACTTGAAGACGATGCTAAGCCACGTGATCCAATTACTGAGAACATGGACATCTTTAAAGGCCGTCCAGTAAAAGCGTTTATCTACCAAGACCACGAAGCACATCTCATGGCGCATCAGAACTTTTTGCAAGACCCTATGACAGCAGCAATGTTGGGCCAAAACCCACAAGCACAAGCTATTCTAGGCGCAGCACAAGCTCACATGGCAGAGCACTTTGGATTTAAATATCGCCAACAAATCGAGCAAGAATTGGGAGCACCACTTCCATATATTAAAGACGACCAAGAAGATGACGACTTGCCTGAAGAGTATGAAGTACAACTCTCACGTCTGGTTGCACAAGCTAGTACTCAGTTGCTGCAAAAACATCAACAAGAGGCAGCGCAAGCTCAAGCTCAACAACAAGCTGAAGACCCAATCATCCAAATGCAAAAACAAGAGCTGGATATTAAGTCTAAAGACTTGCAACGTAAAGTTCTTAAAGATCAAGCTGATAATGAACTTGAGAATCGCCGTATTTCTCTTGCCGAAAAAGAACTTGATATTAAGTCTGAGTTCGATGGTACTAAGTTAGGCGCCAAGATTGCTCAAGATAAAGAAGGCGCAAACTTTAAACAGCAGTTTGAGGGTACTAAGTTAGGTGCTAAGTTAGCCTACGATAAAGACAAACTAGACCGTCAAACAGGTTTAGATAAGGCTCGCTTAAGTATGGATATGGTTAAAACCGGGGCTTCTTTAGAAAAAGATTCACAACCTAAAGAAAAACCAAAAACTAAGAAAGATGAACAATGACTGGATTAGAAGTTCTTCTAAAACAGATTGACGAAAAAGTCCAACAACTACAAGAGTCCATAGTAAATGGAAACATTGATAAGTTTGAAGACTACAAAAAACTGTGTGGTGAGGTTCGGGGTCTACTGACTGCACGGGGATATACATTAGACCTTAAAGACAGATTGGAGAAATCGGATGAGTAACAAACTCGACTTAACTCAAGCAGTAGATTTAGCTGCATTGATGCAAAAGTCAGACGAAGACAAAGCAAGACAACTTCCAGACCCTACAGGTTACCGCATTTTATGTGCGATTCCCGAAGTGGAAAAAGAGTACGAAAGCGGGTTAGTAAAAGCAGACGCAACTATTGGATATGAAGAAAAGCTAGCTACAGTACTTTTCGTTGTTTCTTTGGGACCTGACTGTTACGCCGATAAGACACGTTTTCCTAGTGGACCTTGGTGCAAAAAGGGTGATTTTGTGATTGTTCGCCCACATGCTGGAACACGATTATTAATTCATGGTCGTGAATTTAGACTTATAAACGATGACTCTGTGGAATCTGTAGTCCAAGACCCGCGAGGAATTAAACGAGCTTAAGGAGCCGACATATGCCGTTACCAGAACTTGAAAAAGTAGAGTTTGAGTTTCCTGATGAAATAGAAGCTAAGCAACAAGCAGCTGATCAGGAAGCCGAAAAAGACACCGACGACTTTGAAATTGAAGTTGAAGATGATACCCCGGTTCAAGACCGCAACCGTGCCCCGCTGCCTAGAGAAATTGTTGAAGAGCTAGAGTCTGATACGCTTGATGACTATTCTGACAAGGTAAAAACCCGCCTCAAACAGATGAAAAAAGTCTGGCATGACGAGCGTCGCGAGAAAGAAGCCGCATCTAGGGAAGCTCAAGAAGCCCTAAATGCTGCCCAAAGACTCTTAAATGAGAACAAAGCCCTTAAAGCTAAGCTTTCTAAAGGTGAGGACTCACTTATTGAATCTTTTAAAGGCGCTGCAGTAACTGAGCTAGAAAATGCCAAGCGGGAATACCGTGAAGCATATGAGGCTGGCGATGCCGACAGGCTTATAGAAGCTCAGGAAAAAATGACTAATGCCAAAATTAAGGCAGAACGAGTCCAAGATGCTGAGCGCTTTAGAAAAGAATCTGCTTTACAATCTTCGGAAGATGATGTACAAATACAACCTATACAGGCACAAACCCCTGTTCGAGACTCAAAAGCAGTATCATGGCAGGAAAAGAACCAATGGTTCGGTCAAGACGATGAAATGACTAGCTTAGCTTTAGGGCTACATGAAAAGTTAGTTAAAGAAAACGGAATGGCGTATGCAACGACTGATGAATATTACAAGCGTATTGATCAGACGATGCGAAAAAGGTTCCCCGAAAATTTCGAGGAAGAAAAAACGCATGAGGACGATAAGCCCACCCAGCGCACAAAACCAAGTACGGTAGTAGCCCCGGCAACCCGTAGCACATCTTCAAAAAAGATAAAGCTAAACACTTCTCAGCAAGCGATTGCTAAAAAGTTAGGATTGACCAATGAGCAGTACGCCCGTGAACTTATTAAAATGGAGGCCTAAAATGGCTGAAAACAAATCTAGAATTGACCGTGCATTAGAAACTCGTGAAGTAACAGAACGTCCAAA
>Ga0114979_10001007_pt1 | contig 18724 bp, 15 predicted proteins | sample S_140625_EF_Meta_FD_87315 | JGI IMG/M metagenome (GOLD analysis project Ga0114979, IMG submission 87315) | Freshwater microbial communities from Lake Simoncouche, Canada to study carbon cycling - S_140625_EF_MetaG | ecosystem: Environmental > Aquatic > Freshwater > Lake | place: Lake...
AGTACTTGAGGATGCCGCCGTCGAGCTGCACCACGTTGCGGAATCCCGCGCGCTCCATGTACGGGCCTGCCTTCTCGCAGCGGATGCCGCCCGTGCAGAACATCACCACCAGCTCGTCCTTCATGCCTTCCGGCAGCTTCGCCACTGCGGCCGGGAAGTGCCGGAAATGGCCGATCCCCGCCGGCACCGCGCCGCGGAACGTGCCCAGCTCCACCTCGTAGTCGTTGCGCGTGTCGAGGAGCGTGAGCGGCCGTCCCGCATCGAGCCACTCCTTGAGCATGGCCGGCGCCACCTTGCGGCTGGTGGCGCGCGCCGGATCGATCCCTTCCACGCCGAAGGCGATGATCTCTTTCTTGATCTTCACGAGCATTCGCCCGAAGGGCTGCTCCTGGCTCTCGCTCACCTTGGGAGTCAGGTCCTCGAGGCCCCGCACCGCGCGCAGTTCGGCAAGCAGCGCATCGACGCCCGCGGCAGTGCCTGCCACGAAGAGGTTGACGCCTTCCGCACTCAAGAGGATCGTCCCCTTCAGCCCGCCGGCGCGGCAGACCGCGCGCAGCCGCTCGCGCAGGGCCGGCAGGCCCGTCAGCGGCGCGAACAGGTAGGCGGAGACGTTGGTGACCACGAACGGCAGTCTAAGGATGCACGCAGCGCAGTCCTTTAACCACGAAGCCCCACGGCTGGGCCGCAAACCGCGGCGCCCCGCCCCGCGGTTGACGCCAATGCATTGGACATTTGCGCAATTGCGGCTACCTTTGCCCCGATGCCCGCGACCCGCTCGACCATGCTGTTCCCGCGCGCCGTCGCGGTCGCCCTGCCCGCCGTGCTCGCCGCCGCTCCGGCGCTTGCCGACGGCGTCATCACGTCCTGGGGCGCCAACGCCTACGGCCAGCGAAACGCGCCCGCGGACCTGGGCGCCGTCACGCAGATCACCGCCGGCCGCTTCCACACGCTCGCCATCCGCAGCGACAGCACGCTTGCGGCGTGGGGATGGAACTTCGCGGGCCAGTGCAACGTGCCCCCGAACTTCGGCGCGGTGCTGCAGGCATCCGCCGGCAACGGCCACACGCTGGCGGTTCGCGCGGACGGTTCCGCGGCCGCGTGGGGCGACAACTCCTTCGGCCAGTGCAACGTGCCGGCCAACCTCGGCACGGTTCGCCAGGTGGCCGCGGGCAACCTGCACTCCGTGGCCCTCCGCGCGGACGGATCGCTCGCCGCCTGGGGCAGCAACGCGCTCGGCCAGTGCTCGGTGCCGGCGGGCTTCCCGGCGGCGCAGCAGGTGGTGGCGGGCGCAAGCCACAACGTGGTGGTCACGCCCGGTGGCACCGTGGCCGCGTTCGGCGACAACTCCAGCGGCCAGTGCACCGTCCCCAGCGACCTTGGCCCCGTGCGCGAAGTCAGCGCCGGCGACGCCCACACGCTGGCGCTCCGGGCCGACCGCAGCGTGGTCGCCTGGGGCGACAACGCCTACGGACAGCGCACCGTCCCCGCCGACCTTGGGCCAGTCCTGCGCATTGCGGCCGGTGGCAACCACTCGCTGGCGCTCCGCCAGGACGGCACCGTGCGCACCTGGGGCTGGAACTCCTCCGGCCAACGCGACGTGCCCACCCCGCTGCCCAATGTGGTGGCGCTTGCAGGCGGGTACCAGCACTCCGTGGCGCTCGACTGCACGTTCCGGCTGTCGGTACGAAGCTCCCCGGACCTCGGCAACTTCGGCGCCGCGCTTCCTCGCGAGCACCGCTTCACGGGCCTGCCGCCGATCGCCGGTGCCGCCGTGGAGGTCACGGTGGAGGCGCGCGGCGACCTCGACCTGGCAAGCAAGTTCCTCGTCATCACCGCCGATGGCCAGCCGCTGGGCAACGCCTTCACCGCACCGGGAACATCCACCGCGTGCCCGGTGGGCATGAACCGCGCGCTCCTGACGATGTCCGCCGCCACCTACGCCGCGCTTGCCTCCGACGGCGAGATCGCCCTCCGCGTCGAGCCGTCCGCCGCCGTCTCCGCGGCGCAGTGCCCCAACGGCGCGCTGGTGGTGAAGCTCGGTATCCCCGAGCCGTACAGCGATTGCGACGGCAACGGACGCAACGACGCCTGCGACATCGCCATCGGCGCAGCGGACGTGAACCGCAACGGCCGGCTCGACGCCTGCGAGATCGCCTACGGCGATTTCAACCTGGACGGCGCGGTGAACGGCGCCGACCTCGGCATGATGCTCGGCGTCTGGGGCGTGGCGAACCCGCCGTACGGCGACCTCAACGGCGACGGCACCGTGAACGGCGCCGACCTCGGCTTGCTGCTCTCGCGCTGGGGCCCTGTGGGCTGAGCCGCCGCTGCACCGCCCCGCCCGCCGCGGGATGCTCAGAACCAATCGGTCAGCAGCTGACCGAGGTCGTTCCCGCCCACCGTGCCATCGTTGTCGAGGTCGCAGCACACGCTTGGGCGGCCCCATTCGTTGAGGAGACGCGCAAGGTCGGCGCCGTCGACGATTCCATCCCGGTTCAGGTCACCCGCGCGGTACTGGACGGGCGACCGATACGTCACCTCCAGGCGCGGCCGCAGGATGAGGTTGCCGTTCTCGCTCGAGCGGATGTCGATGCCGTCGTCGTTGCCGGAGATGATCTGCGGCAGGATGGCAACGCCCCAGTTCGGCGTGCCGTTCACCCACGACTGCACCGTGGACGTGATGTCGATGCGGCGCATCGAGTCGGAATTCGGCGAGTTGTCGCCCGGGAAGGTCGCGACCGCCGGGCCAAGGTCCGCTCCCACGGTCAGCCCGCCGCTCAGCGAGTTCCAGGTGGAGGACTCGTCCCACGCGCGGATCACCGGATGGACGATGAAGTTCGGGTTGTAGAGCGGGGTGTCGATGTCATCCACCACGTCGAGCACCAGCGTGGCGCTCACGACCGTCGAACCGGCCGGAATCGCGCCGTTGCCGACGATCCCATCGAACCGCAGCAGCGCCTGTCCGCGGTAGTCGGAGAAGATCGAGTTCGACACGTCGTCGTCGGAGGTGCGCGTCTCGCTGTTGCCGTAGCTGGTGTTCGGGCTCTGCTGGTTGATCCACGTGTCCTGCGTGCCGGCGTACCCGGACACGCTTTCCTGGAATGCCTTGAACGAAAGGCCCGCGCCCAGCGCATAGTCGGCGAAGTTCACCGACAGCGTGAAGTCGCTCTTGGCCGCCGTACGCACTGCCTGCAGCGTGGGAGAGTAGGAATCCACGTCGATGGTGTTCGCCGCGGTATCGAAGCGCATGATGCGCATCCAGCCATTGCCGCCGTTCGGGTCATCCTGGTAGTCGGCCAGCACTTCCTGGATGGGCTTGCCTGCAACGTTGAGGCTCTGCTGGTGCCATTCACCGTGGAAGTGGCCGCAGGTCACCATGAAGATGTTGGTGTTCTTGCGCAGGAACCACTGGAAGAAGTCCTCGCTCTGGATGCCGTTCGGGTTGTAGAAGCCCTCCAAGGAGTACCAGATGGCGGGATAGCGGCCGTTCGGCACGACGGGCACCCCGGACGTGTAGGCCTCCGCCTCCTGCAGGTACTTGTGCGTGGTGATCATCGCCGGCCGGTCCTTGTTGGCATCCAGGATTCCCTGCGCCCACGCAAGCTCCGCGATCGGCGTGTCCACGTCGAGGTGGACCTGCAGGAAGTCGATTCCGCCCGCGCTGAAGTAGGTGTAGCTGGACATGCCCGATGGCGATGCACCGCCGTACCAGGGGCGCCCCGCGAAGCGCTGCGGGCCGAAGTACTCCCGATAGTTCTCCGGGATGTACGAGGTGCCCGAGGCGCCGGCAGGCGTCACGTCATGGTTGCCCGGGCAGACGCCGTAGATGATTCCGGCATCGTCAAGCACGCGCATGGAGCTGTCGGCGTTCTGCCACTGTCGCACCTGGTCGGCGTTGTTGGTGATGTCGCCGTAGTGCGAGACGTAGCGGATATCGAGCGGCGCACGGTTGTCCACCACCCAGTTGGTCTGTGCGGTGTAGATCTGCGGATAGCTGTTCGAGTAGTTCTGCGTGTCGGGAAGCCCGATCAGCGAGAATCGGCTCGGCACCATCGAGAAGTTCGCCGCGGCGCCCTGCACGTAGCCCGGGGCGGGCGCGATGGTGTCGAAGTCCGGGAGTCGGTGCGGACGGCCGTGGCCGTCGACCCCGTCATGTGCAAGCGCGGGAAGCGCAGCGGCGGAGAGGGCAGCGATGGGGAGGAGCACGCACTTCGTGATGGGCCGAATCATGGGAGCAGGAAACCCGTCGGTGCCACAGTTTCCGTCAACGGATCGTGAAGATCGCGCAAAGAGACCGAGCGTGACCGTCCAGTCGCACCCCGTGCCCGGCGTCACTTCGTCGCCCGGATCCCCGGCTTCGTGAACTCGATCCTCTTCGCCTTGAAGAGCGCGCCCAGCGCCTGCTTGAACGCCTTCTTGCTGGTGCCGAAGCTGGCGCGGATGAGTTCGGGCGGCGTGTCGTCGTCCACTGCCAGCGTGCCGCCCGCGGCGGTGAGCGCGGCCATCACCTGCTCCGTGAGCGGCGCCACGCGCTGGTAGCCGGACGCATCGAGGGAGAGATCAACCTTCCGGTCCTCGCGCACCGCGGTCACGAAGCACTTCACGCGCTGCCCGTAGGAAAGCCCGCTGGCGCGCTGGTCCTTGCCGCCGTGCTGGAAGTAGAGGAGCCCGCGGTACGCGTTGCCCACCACCGCGTTGAAGCCGAGCGGCGTGCGCGCGAACACCAGCGCCTCCACCTGCTCGCCCGCCTTGTACGGCGGCATGCCGTCGCCGAAATGCTTGTCCACCCGCGCACTGGCAATGATGCGGTTCGTGCGTTCGTCCATGCACACCGCCACCACCACCTTCTGCCCGATGCGCACCGGCTTGCCCTGCTCGCGGAACGGCAGCAGCAGGTCCTTCGGCAGCCCCCAGTCGAGGAACGCGCCGGCACGGTCGCTCACGTCCTTCACCTCCATGCACGCAAACTCGCCCAGCATGGCGCGCGGCCGGTCGGTGGTGGCCACCAGGCGATCCTCGGAATCGCGGTAGAGGAACACATCCACCTGCTGCCCATGCACCATGGCCGGCGTCACGTACCGCCGCGGCAGGAGGATCTCGCCGAGCGGCCCGGCGTCCAGGTAGATCCCCACGTCCGCCTCGCGGCTGACGGGAAGGAGGTTGCGCTTGCCGAGGACTGCCATTGGGCGGAGGCTATAGGCCAATGCAGGGCGGTGTGGCCGCGCCATATCGCGCGGTCACCGCGGAAATCCGGCGATTTCTTCCACCGTGCGGAAACCATGCCGGGAGCGTCCACGAACACTCTGGCGCAGCGGTTCGGCCGCTCGCACAGCACGTTGCCCCCACGAGAAGCGGCGCCCCGTCGAAAGACGCGTGGTGCCGCTTCACTTCACGCGAGCACGCGCACCGCCAGCCACGCACCCGCCGCCGCCAGCAGCACGGCAAAGATGCGGCGGAGCGCAACCTGCGGGATCCGGTGCTGCAGCGCACCGCCGGCGAAGCTTCCCACCACGCCGCATGCCGCCACGATGGCCGTCGAACGCACGTCGAACGGAACACCTTCCGCGGCACCGTTGAGCCACTGACCGAAGATCCCGGCGACCGCATTGATGCAGATCACCACCAGGCTGGTGCCGATGGCGGTCGCCATCGGGAGACCCTCCAGCAGCGCCAGCGTCGGGATCAGGATGAACCCGCCGCCGACGCCGATCAGGCTGGTGAGCGCACCGATCGCGGTTCCCCACGCCAACGACTTCCACGGGATGCCGTGCGTGCGCACGTCCTTCCGCGCCGGTGCCGTGGTTCCCGCGGACGATCCCCACATCCGGTACGCCGCCACGAACGCCACCAGCGTGAACAGCAGCACCTGGAGCCGCGGCTCCATGCGCACCGCCACCGGCGCCGCCAGCTGCGAACCGACGATTCCCGCGCCGCCGAAGATGACCACGCGCTGCCAGTCCACGCGCCCGCGCAGCGCCGACCACGCGCCGGAAGAGGCAGCCACCGTGCCGGTCACCGCCAGCGCCTCCAGGAACGCCGACTTCGACGGGTGACCGAGCACCACCCCGAAGACCGGCACGGTGAAGATGGCGCCGCCGGCACCGACGAGCCCCATGCCGGTGCCGACCCCGAGGCCCGCGGCAATCTCGATCCAGAGGTCATCCACCAGAGCACTTCCCGCATCCGCCGCTGCCGCAGCTGCCCGCGGCCGTCGCTGCGGGCGCCGCCGTCGGCAGCCCGGCCTTCTTCCACGCCTCGAAGCCGCCGGCCACGTTCACCGCGTCGAAGCCCAGCCGCCGCAGCATGCTGGTCGCTGCAGCCGAACGCCCGCCCAGCGCGCAGTGCACCAGGATGCGGCGATCACGCGGCAGCTCGCCGGTGTGCGGCATCAGGCGCGTGTAGGCGATGTTGCGTGCATCGGCCAGGTGGCCGATCACGTGCTCGGACGCACCGCGCACATCGAGCACGAACGCCTCGCCGCGCTGTGCGTTCGCTTCCTGCACGGTGACCTCGGGCGACGTGACGAGGTTCGCCGCGCCCATCAGCGCGTCCGGCGACACCATCGCCACGAAATGGTCGTAGCCGATCCGCACCAGGTCGCGGATGATCTCCTGCGCACGCGCCGGTTCGCAGACGAGCACGATGCGCTCCTCGGGCTTCACGTAGGAGCCCACCACCATCGGCAGCATCTTGCCGAGCGGCGCCTGGATGGCACCCGGCAGATGCCCGGCGCGGAACGCCGCCCATGGCCGCGTGTCGACGACCACCGTTCCCGGCCGCTCCCACTCGGCCGCATGCGCACGCACGTCCGTCACGGACGGCGGCGCCGGCAGCGCGCCCAGGAGCGGCACGCCATCGCGATTCAGCGCCTTCATCCGCGCGAAATAGAGCGGCGGCTCGGGCTGGCCGCTCAGGATGTCCTTCACGAAACCGGCCTCGTTTGCGACCAAGCGCAGTGCCGGGCTGTTGGCAACCTCGTAGCCCACCGTCGACTGCGGGATCGCGCCGAGCGCCTTGCCGCACGCGCTGCCCGCGCCGTGGGCCGGCCAGACCTGGAGGTAGCCGGGCAGCTTCACGAACTCCGTCGCGCTCCGCCACAGCGCATGCGCGCTCGGTTCGGCGATGCCCTGCTGGCCCGCCGCACTCTCGAGGAGATCGGGACGCCCAAGGTCACCGACGAAGACGAAGTCGCCGGTGATGATCCCCATCGGCTCGGTGGCTCCGCCGCCCACGTCGGTGACGAGGTAGCTCACGTGCTCCGGCGTGTGGCCCGGCGTGTGCAGTGCGCGGAAGCGGATGTTCCCCACCATGAATTCGTTGCCGTGGCGCAGCAGCGTGTGGCCGTATCCGGTGACCCACTTCGACTGCCACTCGGGGCCGCCTTCGCCACCCACGTAGACATGCGCGCCGACGCGCTCGGCGAGCTCGCGCGCGCCGCTCAGGAAGTCCGCATGGATGTGCGTCTCGGCCACCGCCACGATCCGCAGGCCCTCGCGTGCTGCGGCGTCCACGTACCGGTCCACGTCACGCTCCGGGTCGAACACGATGGCCTCGCCGGTGCGCTGGCAGCCGATGAGGTACGCGTACTGGGCGAGCTTCGGGTCGTCGATCTGGCGAAACAGCATGGGTGCCTCCTGGTGGCAGGTGAGAGCCGCGCGGCAACCGGGAGGTTCCCACGATCTGCGCCGCGCGGCAACCCGGAAAAGCACAGCCGCCCGCTGCACGAGGCAGTCGGGCGGAGGCGTGTGCTGCAATCCGGAACCGGGTTCCGGGATGGTTCAGTCTTGGCGGCGACGGCGCGCGACGATGCCGGCGGCGGCGACCAGCGCAAACGCACCGGGTGCCGGTACGTACTGCATGTCCAGGCGCACGGCATCGAGCGACATGCTCGGCGCACCCGCGGAGAACTCCACGCGGAAGCCGGTAGCCGTCAGCGGCACGCCGGCCGTGTTCCACGTGAAGGCCCACGTCTGCGCGGCGCCCTGCGGAGGAGTCGGCGAATCGGCGCGCAGCTCGCTGAGCGCGGGCGCGATCGACATGCTGTTGCCGGAGTTGTCGAAGAGCGAGAGACGGACGCTCGCGAGGTTGAGCGTGGAACCTGCGGTGGCCACGTTCATCACCACCTGCGTCGGCGTGGCGGCGTTGTTGAGCGTGCCGCCCATGATCATGATGTAAAGCGCGCCGGTCTGGCTGTAGATGTTGCCGCCGCCCGTGATGAAGGCGCCGGGGCCGAAGTTGAACAGCGAGAACGGCGATGAACCAGCCAGGTCAGGCACGTTCGCACCGCCCGAGGGCTGCGTGAACGAATCCCACTGCGCACGCTGCGTGTTCGCGCCACCGGACCAGCTCGGGATCAACGGATTGACGAGACCGGCGTGCGCGGACGTGGAGACCACGGCAACAGCCAGCATGGACGCGTAAATAGATCGCATGTTCCTTTTCCTCTCTCGAAACCAAGAACCGACTGGGCGCCGGACAGACAACCGTCAGGGCACATAGGAATAATGCCCCTGATTCGGCCCGGCGCATCCAATTGGCGCGGAATTTCTCTATAGAAACCGATTGTTTGCGCTAAAACACCAAATTATCGGAGAAAAACGGCTCCAAGGCACCCAAACGCCACCTGGATACCCACCGCGAGCGACGCTTATTGCCCAACTCCACCCGCGGCGGTGAGGCCATTGCCGAACCGACGCCACTGGAGCACACGGTGCCTGGCCCCCTCGCCGGAGGGGCAGTGGCGGCGCCATGCCGCCCGCCCCGCAAGGCGACGGGGCCAGTAGACGCGCGTCACAGGAACGTCGCTCAGCCTCTCGCCCGCGTCAGTACGACTTGCCCCACACCACGCGCCGCGCGCTCGGCCGCCCCGTGATCACGCACGTCCCCGGCTCATCCGCCCCATCGAGCGGAATGCAGCGCACGGTCACGCCCAGGCGGTTCTTCACGTCCGCCTCCACCACCGCGTCGCCGCAGAAGTGGCTGAGCGCGAAGCCGCCGTGGATCTCCGACGGCTGGTTCTCGTCGCCCGCACGCTTGGGCGTGAAGAACGCGTCGAACTCGGCGCGGGTATCGATGCGCTTGGTGTGCTCGTCGCGGAACGCCTTGGCGCGCGCGAACATGCCGTCCTGGATCTCCTGGAGGAGCGCCGCAGCGCCCTTCACGAACTCATCGCGCGGCACGGCCACCTTGTCCTTGGCGCTGCGATCGCGGCGCGCCATGAAGACGGCGCCCTGCTCGATGTCGCGCGGGCCGACCTCGATGCGCACGGGCACGCCCTTCTTCACCCACTGCCACATCTTGTCGCCGCCGCGCATGTCGCGCGCGTCGACCTCCACCTCGATGGCACGGCCGGCGAAGTGCTGCGCGCGCAGGTCCGCCGCCAGCTTCTGGCAGTAGTCGAGCACCTGCTGCGCGGTCTCCGGCTTGTGCGTCACGGGCAGGATCACCACGTGCGTCGGCGCGAGGCGCGGGGGCACCATCAGGCCGTCGTCGTCGGAATGCGTCATCACCATCGCGCCGATCAGGCGCGTGCTCACGCCCCAGCTGGTGGTCCAGGCGAACTTCTGCTGGCCGTCGGCGTCCAGGAACTGGATCTCGCTGGCCTTCGCGAAGTTCTGGCCCAGGAAGTGGCTGGTGCCGGCCTGCAGGGCCTTGCGGTCCTGCATCATTGCCTCGATGCAGAAGGTGTCCACCGCACCGGGGAAGCGCTCGCTGTCGGTCTTGCGGCCCTGGAAGACGGGCATCGCCATCCAGTTCTCCGCGAAGTCGGCGTAGACCTTCAGCATCTTCATGGTCTCCTCCACGGCCTCGGCCTCGGTGGCGTGGGCGGTGTGGCCCTCCTGCCAGAGGAACTCGGCCGTGCGCAGGAAGAGGCGCGTGCGCATCTCCCAGCGCACCACGTTGGCCCACTGGTTGATGAGGAGCGGAAGGTCGCGGTAGCTCTGCACCCACTTGGCGAACGTCGCGCCGATGATGGTCTCGCTGGTCGGGCGCACGATGAGCGGCTCGTCCAGCTCGCCGTCCGGGATGAGCTTGCCGTCGGGCCCGGCCTTGAGGCGGTGGTGGGTCACCACGGCGCACTCCTTGGCGAAGCCATCCACGTGCGCGGCCTCCTTCTCGAGGAAACTGAGCGGGATGAAGAGCGGGAAGTAGGCGTTCTTGTGCCCGGTGGCCTTGAACATGCCGTCCAGCACGCGCTGCACGTTCTCCCAGAGCGCGTAGCCCCAGGGCTTGATCACCATGCAGCCGCGCACCGGGCTGTTCTCCGCCAGGTCGGCGGAGCGCACCACCTGCTGGTACCACTCGGCGTAGTTCTCCTCGCGGGTGGGGGTGATGGCCGTCTTCGCCGCGGGGGCATTGCCGCCGCCCTTCTTCTGCTGTTGTTCGTTGCCGCTCATGGGGGTCACAGGGTACACGGGCGATGCCCGCGACTCAGCTGCGCGCCGAGCGCCCGCGACCGGTGGAAACCAGCTTGCGGATCTCGGCCGCCTTCGGCCGCAGCACCTTGGAGGCACGCTTGCGTGCGGAACGCAGCAGCTGCTCGCGCCGCTCCGCCACCTGTCGCAGCATCTCGTCAACCTGGCGTGGATCGGGGAACTCGGCGCGACGCTCCTTGAGGAGCTCCTCGAGCAGCCCAAGGTCGCGGTCCTCGCCGATGCGGGAGACCACCTGCCCCAGGTCGCTCGCCAGCTTCTCCAGCTTGCGGCGCGGCCCGAGGCGCGAGACCAGCACCAGCTGCAGCGCGATGCGCTGGCACTCCTTGCGCACCTCGTGCAGTCCGTCCAGGTGCCCGGCGTCCCATGGCACCGCTGCCTCGCGCCGTGCACGCCGCCACCTGCGCGAGATGGTCTCGGCGATGCCATCGGGCCCCACGGCGCGCAGGTCCACCGCGTGCATGCGCATGCGCATGGCCTCGAGCTGCCCGCGCAGGATCGCCGCGGCCTGCTGCCAGTCCGCCGCCGCGGTGGTGGCCTTCTCGGGCGCCAGCACCGCCACGGTGATTGCCTGGATGCTTCGGCGCGACTGCCCGGGGAAGATCTCGCAGACGCTCGCGATGGTCTCGATGAGGACGTCGCGGTCGCGCGTGGCGGAGAGGCGCTCGGCCGTGGCGCGCACCTCTTCCTGCACCGCGCGCACCTCCACCGCATCGACCGCGCCCTTGCAGAGGCTTGCCCCCGCGCGGAAGCGCTTCAGCGCACGGCGCATCTCGTGCACGGCGCGCCGGCGGCGCGGCTGTTCCCAGCTTGCAAGCCCGTCGCATTCCAGCAGCGCAACGTCGATCTCCGCCAGGAGCGCCTCGCGCAGCGATTCGCCCAGCTCCGCCGCGGGCGCGATGCGCGCCGGCTTGCGGTGCGCCTTCTTCGGCGCCTCCGCGAGCGCGTCATCGGGCGTTCCATCGGTGTTGGCCTGTTCCGCCTTCTCCATTGGTTCACCCGTGCGATGCCACGATCGACGCGATTCCCGCGCCGCCGAGCACCAGCGAGACCACGCCGTTGAGCGTGGTGAAGTGCTTGGCGAATCCGGCCGCGCCGCCGGTGGCAAGGAGCACGTGCTCCATGGCGATCACCGCCGCCGCCACGCCGACCGCCACGCCGAAGCCGGTGCCGAGCGCCGCGTCCGCGCGCCAGAACGCCACCAGCATCAGCACCGAACCAACGTGCATCGCCCGCGAGACCCACGCCGCCCGCTTCATGCCGAGCCGCGCCGGGATGCTGTGCAGGCCGTCGCGCACGTCCACCGCCACGTCCTGCATGGCGTAGAGCACGTCGAAGCCGGCCACCCAGAGCAGCACCGCGCCCGCCAGGAGCCACGGCGCCGAGCCCGCCACTGCCTCGGGCCGCACGGCGAGGGCCGCAGCCACCGGGCTGATCGCCAGGCTCGCGCCAAGCCACACGTGGCAGAGCATGGTGAAGCGCTTGAAGAGCCCGTACGCGCAGATCCACGCCAGCACCGGCAGCGAAAGCGCCACCGGCCACGGGTTCGACTGCAGCAGCGCAAAGAGCGCGCAGCAGCCAACGAAGAGCGCGGAAGAGACGACAAGCGCGGCCTTCGCCTGCGCGGGCGCCACCCGCCCGGCGGGAAGCGCGCGGCCCGCGGTGCGCGGATTTCCCGCATCGATCTGCCGGTCAAGCAGCCGGTTCGAGACCATCGCCGCGGTGCGCGCAGTGACCATGCAGCCCACCACCAGCGCGGCCGTCAGCGCAAAGCGCGGCCAATCGATGGGCCCCTGCGGCAACGCCACGAACGCGCCCAAGAGCGCGAACGGCAGGGCGAAGACGGAGTGCGAAAGCTTGATGTCCTTGGCGATCTCGCGCGCGGCGGCGAGACCCGCAGCCGTCACTTCGAGGGCTCCTCGCCCGGAGCGGCGGCAGTGCCCTTCGGCGGCGTTGCGCCGGACGGATTGGCTGCCTCGCGCTCCTTGCGGAGCTTCTCGGCAGCGGCGGCACCGCACTGCTTCTCCACCACGTTCAGCGGCTGCTGGCACACCGGGTCCTTGACGGGCACCTTCCAGTACTGCAGGAAGTTGGGCTTGTAGCCGAAGCCGCCCGTTGCGCCGCTCATGTGGACGGTGACGGTCTGGTAGAAGCCGTCGCGCGACGGATACTCGATGTCCACCTGCGCCTTGCCGCCGTCGATGCGCACCTGGCGCACGGTCCACACGCCGGTGTCGCCGGGGCACATGGGCTTCGCGGGCGCAAGCCTGCGCTCGAAGGTGTTCCACGCCGCCACGTTCATCTCCGTGGGCAGGTTGTAGACCATCGGCTTGCCCTTGGCGATCTCGTCGTGCGCGTAGTTCAGCGCAGAGACCACCACGTCGGGCAGCGGCGGAGTGTCGACGGAGATGTCGGGCGAACCGCTCGCCGAGGGCCACGTGCGGGGCGCGGAGCAGCCGGTGACGGCCAGCCCGGCGGTGCAGAGCAGCGCTGCGGCAAGGATGCGGGAGAACGCGCGGGTTCCGGTGCGCGCAACCGAGTTCCGGTCCATGGAAATCGTCGACATGCGCGGAAGTCTAGCGGTTGCTCGCCGCGTGGCGCAGCGGCAAAAGCGACCGACCCCGCCGGAACGGCGGGGTCGGGAAGGTTGCATGGTTGCGTGCCGTGCGCGGGCTCAGGTCCCGGCCTTGGCCACCTGCCAGTACTCGACGTCGACCGGCACCTGCCGACCGAAGATCGTGACCAGCACGCGGACGATTCCCTTGTCGGGGATCGTGCTCTCGACGGTGCCCTCGTAGTTCTGGAACGGGCCTTCCTTGATCGTGACGGCGTCGCCTGCGGCGAAGTCCATCTTGACCTGGGGCATCTGCTCCGCGGGGCGGCTGTCGAACAGCATCTTCTCGACCTCGGCGGGGCCCATCGGGGTGGGACGGCCGGCGGTGCCGACGAAGTCGCCGACGCCCGTGGTCTCCTTGATCAGGAAGAACACGTCCTGCGGGATGCGGCCATCGGCCTCGAGGCGCATCTCGACGAACACGTAGCCCGGGTAGAGCTTGGTCTCGGTGATCTTCTGCTTGCCGGCCTTGAGGGTCTTGGTCTTCTCGGTCGGCACCATGATGCGGCCGACGGCCTGCTCGAGGCCCTCGATCTGCACCTTGCGCAGCAGCGTGCTGCGGACCGAATCCTCCTTGTTGGAGGCGACGCGCAGCACGAACCAGTTGAAGCCCGGCCGGAACATCGGCATCTCGGACTCGTCCTGCGGCGGCGCAGAGACCACTTCGGCGGCCTTCTTGCCGCGACGGGTGGGCTCGAGGGCCTTGCCGGTCTCGACGCCGAAGTCCGCGAGGCGCGGACCGGAGATCTTGGACATCGCCTCGCGGCCGCGCGACAGGGTCTTGCCGCCGTCGGAGCGCGTGCTGCCGGCATCTGCGCCGGCGTCCGCGTGGTCATGGGTTTCGTTGGTCAGGTCCATCGTTGGTTGCCTCTGCGCGCCGCGTGGGGCGCGCTCATTCGGATTCAAGGACGCTGTTGTCGAGCACGCCGATCTGGAGGAAGCTCCAGGCGAAGGCGCGGTCACAGACAAAGCAGAAGATCGCGATGGTCAGCATCGTGAAGATCACGACGCCGGTGGAGCTCATCACCTCGCGGCGGCTCGACCAGTTGACCTTCTTCATCTCGCCTTCGGTGGCGATCAGGAAGTCGACGGTGCGCGAGTTGCGGCCGAGCACCCAGAAGATCGTGGAACCAAGCCCTGCAAGGAAGACCAGCGCCAGGGCGGCGGCGACGTAGCGCGCGGTGCCCACGGTGCCGGCACCGAACTTGGTCCAGATCCAGAAGGTGCCCTGCGCCAGCAGGAGGCCGAAGCCGGCCGCGGAGACCATCCGCGTCCAGTACCCCTGCCCGCTCTTGTAGATCGCTTCGGATGCCATGGTTCGGTTCCTTCGTATGCGGGGCGCGCCGGGCCGACCCATGCCAGTTTCGGCGATGGGCCACGGACCAAACACGCCAGAGTAAGAACACGCCAGGAGTGACTTGAACACTCAACCTGCGGATTTGGAATCCGCTGCTCTGCCAATTGAGCTACTGGCGTCCGGGTCGCGGCTCGCGCAGGCCGATGGCCGGCGCGGGCCGCATTGGATCACTTGCGCTTGATCTTGTGCAGGGTGTGCTTCCGGAGGCGGGGGCTGTACTTCATGAAGCCCTCCTTCACCTTCTCGGAGATGCCGCCCTTCACGCGGATTTCGGTCCGGTAGTTCAGGTCGCCGGTCTCGGTGCACTGGAGCCACACGTATTCGCGGTCAAGAGCTCGCTTTGCCATCGGTCAATCCTCGTTGCTTGGGCTGCTTGCAGCCATGTATCCGGAGTCCATGCATCCGGCTGCCCACCAGCCGCTCGCGCCTTTCCTTTCCCCGCCGCACGGGGTTGCCGTGCGGCGGGGGAGGAAGGCGATTCAGTCAGACAGAAGTGACGGGTGCGCTTCGAAGCGCCTCACGCTTGCGCGTCAGGCGATGATCTTCGTCACGACGCCCGAGCCGACGGTGCGGCCGCCTTCGCGCACTGCGAAGCGGACGCCCTCTTCCATGGCGACGCCCTTGTCGCCGAGGTCGACGAGCATGGTGATGTTGTCACCGGGCATGCACATCTCGGCGCCCTTGAGCTCCGCGATCTGGCCGGTGATGTCCGTCGTGCGGAAGTAGAACTGCGGCTTGTAGCCCTTGAAGAACGGAGTGTGGCGGCCACCTTCCTCCTTCGTGAGCACGTACACCTGCGACTCGAACTTGGTGTGGGGCTTGATCGAACCGGGCTTGCACAGCACCTGGCCACGCTCGATGTCGTCCTTTTCCACGCCGCGCATCAGGCAGCCGACGTTGTCGCCGGCGATGCCCTGGTCGAGGGTCTTCTGGAACATCTCGACGCCGGTGATCGTGGTCTTCTGGTTCGGGCGGAGACCGACGATCTCCACTTCGTCACCGACCTTCACGATGCCACGCTCGATACGGCCCGTGCACACGGTGCCGCGGCCCTTGATGCTGAAGACGTCTTCGACGCTCATCAGGAACGGCTTGTCGACCTCACGCTGCGGCTCGGGGATGTAGGTGTCGATCGCTTCCATGAGCTTCGTGATGCACTCCGAAGCCTTGGCGTCGGCCGGGGTGGTGAGCGCCGGGAAGGCGGCACCGCGGACCACCGGGGTCTCGTCGCCGGGGAAGCCGTACTTGGTGAGCAGATCGCGCACCTCGACCTCGATGAGGTCCAGGAGCTCCGGATCGTCGACCAGGTCGATCTTGTTCAGGAAGACCACGATCTTCGGCACGCCGACCTGGCGGGCCAGGAGGATGTGCTCGCGCGTCTGCGGCATCGGGCCGTCGGCGGCGGACACGACCAGGATCGCGCCGTCCATCTGGGCGGCACCGGTGATCATGTTCTTGACGTAGTCGGCGTGGCCGGGGCAGTCGACGTGCGCGTAGTGACGGTTCGGGGTCTCGTACTCGACGTGCGAGGTGGCGATCGTCACGATCTTGGTCGGGTCACGACGGCCTTCCGACTCCGAGGCCTTGGCGACCTGGTCGTAGGCGACGGGCGCGCTGAGGCCCTTCGCCGCCTGGACGGCGGTGATTGCGGCGGTCAGCGTCGTCTTGCCGTGGTCGACGTGGCCGATGGTGCCCACGTTGACGTGCGGCTTGGTGCGGGTGAAGGTTCCCTTTGCCATGGCGGTGATTACTCCGAGAAGAAAGAGGTGTGCGCGCGGTAGCGCTTGGATGCTGGCCGCGCGATCAGAACGAGGATGACAGGTGCGGCCGCGCCTGCCAGACCTAAGCCACCGAAGGGGCTTGAACCCTCGACCTCACCCTTACCAAGGGTGTGCTCTACCACTGAGCTACGGTGGCCAACGATGACAACGCCGCCCGTTTCACGAGCGGCGAGTCAGGAATCCTACCGAAAAGGTCGGGGCAGTCAAGCCGAGCGAAACGCCTGATGGCCGTTGGCCCGGCATTTCTTAACCGGCGACCCGGTCCGACGATGACCGATATCGGGCTGGCTGATAAAGACCGCTCAGTTGCGCTGGTCGAGGCGCTCGACGCGCGTCTGCCGGTTGTTCTGGAGGTCAGCCAGGTCGATCCACTTGTTGGACGTGGTGACGTGGGCGTCCAGGAACAGCATGCAGCAGACGTCGCCGACGTAGCGGAACTCGACTTCGCAGTCGGTCTCCGCGGGCTTCCACGCGTTGGGCGCGACGGCCGGCAGCGGGATCGTCTCGCCGGCGCGGCTGTCGACGACGTACAGCGAGTTCGCCGGCTGGCGGATCATCGCGTTCGTGTACCACTTGCTGCGCGCGTCGAAGAAGTCGTTGGCCGCGAAGTAGCCGGGCTGTCCCTTCTCGCGGATGGACGCGCCGTTGCCGAAGGGGCGCGCATCGCCGCCCGTGTCGGAGAACGGCTTCACGATCGGGCTCTTCGAGCGGAACGGGTTGCTGTCCACCATGTCGGGGCGGTCGTAGGCCCAATAGTCGGGCGAGTCGTAGCGGTAGTCCCACGTGGGGCTCGGCACGTCGGTGCCGCCGAGCGGCACGATCGGCCCGAACTTGCCGAGCGTCCAGAGGATGTCCGTCCACGAACCCTTCAGCACCGCGCCGGTGTTCGGCACGGTGCCGGCGGGCGACGGCGTGCGCACCTGGGTCTTGCCGGCGGCGGCCGTGTAGTCGAACTGGCTGGGAAGGACGTGGTCGCGGTTGTCGAGCGAATACGTCGTCATCAGCGCGCCGATGGTGCGCAGGTTGCTCTGGCTGGCAACCATGTCCGCGTTCTTCCGCAGGATCCCGAGCGCCGGGAGCAGGATTCCCACGAGTGCCGCGATCACGGCGACCACCACCATCACCTCGACGAGCGTGACGCCCGCACGCATGCGACGCGCGTTCGACGGGCGGGGGGTGCTGCGGGGCGCGGACTGCGGGGCGCGCGTGGTGTTGGCTTCGTGCATGGCGATCCTCGTGCTGCGGGGTGCAGGTACCTATACGGGAGCGGCGGGCGTTCCTGTTGCCGGAACCCGCCGCGGCGCTCGCCGTGCGGGGCCGGCGCGCAGGTCAGCTGAGCGCCATCGTCATCAGGAACTCGGCGTTGGACTTGGTCTTGGCGACGCGGCTGCGGAGGAGTTCCATGGCCTCCACCGTGTTCATGTCGCTGACCACCTTGCGCAGGCGCACGATGAGGTCGTGCTCCTTCTGGTCCATGAGGAGCTCCTCGCGGCGGGTGCCGCTGGCGGCGATGTTGATCGCCGGGTAGACGCGCTTCTCCATGAGCTTGCGGTCGAGGTGCAGCTCGGCGTTGCCGGTGCCCTTGAACTCCTCGAAGATCACCTCGTCGGCGCGGCTGCCGGTGTCCACCAGCGCCGTGCCCAGGATGGTGAGCGAGCCGCCGTTCTCGATGTTGCGCGCGCTGCCGAAGAACTTCTTGGGCTTGATGAGCGCGGAGTTGTCCACGCCGCCCGAGCCGATCTTGCCGGAGCCCGGCATGGCGTTGTTGTAGCCGCGGGCCAGGCGCGTGATGCTGTCGAGCAGGATCACCACGTGGTCGCCGAACTCCACCATGCGGCGCGCCTTCTCGGAGACCATCTCGGCCACCTGGATGTGGCGGATGGCTTCCTCGTCGAAGGTGCTCGCGACGACTTCCACCTTGCCCTTGGTGTTGCGGCGGAAGTCGGTGACTTCCTCGGGACGCTCGTCCACCAGCAGCACGATCACGTGCACGTCGGGGTGGTTGGCGGTGATGGCGTTCGCCAGCTGCTGCAGGATCACGGTCTTGCCGGTGCGCGGCGGCGCCACGATGAGCGCACGCTGGCCGAAGCCGAGCGGCGTGACCATCTCGATGACGCGCGGCTCGATGCGCGCCGGTTCCGCCAGGTTCTCCAGGTGGATGCGCTTGTTCGGGTGGAGCGGCGTCAGGTTCTCGAAGGTGGGCAGGTCATGCAGCGACTTCGGGTCGCGGCCATTCACGCTCTCCACGCGCAGCAGCGCGAAGTACGTCTCCTGGTCCTTGGGAGGGCGGATCACGCCCTTCACCACGTGGCCCTTGCGCAGGCCGAAGCGGCGGATCTGGCTCGGGGAGACGTAGACGTCGTCCGGCGAGGGCTGGTAGCTGTACTCGGCGCTGCGGAGGAACCCGTAGCCGTCGTGCAGGATCTCGAGCGTGCCCTCGGCGATCATCAGGCCCTGCTTCTGGGCGCGGGCGCGCAGGACCTCGAAGACCAGCTGCTGCTTGGGCAGGCCGATCTGGTCCTCCAGGCCTTCCTTCTTG
>Ga0114979_10001009_pt1 | contig 18708 bp, 16 predicted proteins | sample S_140625_EF_Meta_FD_87315 | JGI IMG/M metagenome (GOLD analysis project Ga0114979, IMG submission 87315) | Freshwater microbial communities from Lake Simoncouche, Canada to study carbon cycling - S_140625_EF_MetaG | ecosystem: Environmental > Aquatic > Freshwater > Lake | place: Lake...
ATGGAGGGCGGCAACAAAGAACTCGAGGCGTTGCGTAAGAGCAACGCAGAGCATCCCATCGAGGTCACCGGCAAGAAGCTGCGCGACCTGATGAGCTGGGTGGATCGGCCGCTTACCGATACCGCGTAGCGGATGCGTTTTCCGCGGTGGCGCTGCTACGGCGCCAGCGACGGCACCTTCAGGCCGAACTCCCGCTTGAGCACGGTGCGCGCGGCGTAGTAACCGCTCATGCCGTGCACGCCGCCACCGGGCGGGGTGGCCGACGAGCACAGGTACGCCCGCGGGATCGGGGTCGCCCACGGGTTGACCCGCGGGGTCGGACCGAGCAGTGCGCGCAGCACCGCATTCCCGCCGACCCCGATGTCACCGCCGACGTAGTTGGCGTCGTGGTCGGCAAGTCGATTGGCCGGAATGCTGCGCGCGGAGACCACGATGTCGGTGAAGCCGGGCGCGAATCGCTCCATGATGGCGGTGATCGCGTCGCGCTGGTCCACGGTCGAACCCGCGGGCACATGCGCATAGGTCCAGAACGGCCGGCGGCCCCGGGCATCGATCCGACTCGGGTCGGCGATAAAGGACTGAGCGGCCAGCACCATCGGCCACTGGGCGTGCCGGCCGGCGACGATCTCACGTTCGGCGTGTGCCATGCGAGCGCGATCACCGCCCAGATGCAGTGTCGCCGCGGCGGCCAGTCGTGTGTCGATCCACGGAATGTCCTCGGACAGAACGAAATCCACCTTGGCGACGCCCGGACCGTATCGGTAGCGCTGCAATGCGCGGGCATAGCGTGCAGGAAGGGCACCGCCGTAGATGCTTAACAGCGCGGTGGGAGCAGTGTCGTACAGCACGACCCCGTCGGGCGGTGACGTGACTTCGGTGTCGGTATGTAGGACGCCACCGTGGGCGCGAAGATCGGCGATCAGCGCGTCGGCGATTGCCTGACTGCCACCCACCGGAACCGGCCAGCCCACCGTGTGTGCCAGAGTCGCCAGCATGAGGCCCGCGCCGGCACCGACAAACGACGGCATAGGCGAGATCGTATGTGCCGCAACGCCGGTGAACAGTGCGCGGGCGTCCTCGCCCCGCAGCGTTCCCCAGGCCGGGGTGCCCTGCTCGATCATCCGGCGACCGAGATGCACCGCGGCCGGGATATCGGTGGGGATCGAACGTTTGTCGCCGATCAGCAGGCCCACGACATCGTCGGCGTCGGCGACCAGCGGACCCAGTAGGTGACGCCATGAGTCACCGTGGTGCAAGCCGGCGCAGGTGCGGTCGAGGTCGTGGTAGGCCAGTGCGGCCGGCCGGCCGGGCAGTGGATTGGCATAGGAGATCTCCGGTACCACCAGACCGACGCCGCGGGCGGCGAGATCGAACTCCGCGAAGAACGGTGACGCCAGCGCCAACGGATGAATCGCCGAGCAGATGTCATGGCGGACGTCAGGGGAGTCGGGGTCGGGCAGGGTGCGGGAGCCCCCGCCCAGGGTGGGCTGGGCTTCGAGCACCTGGACCCGCAACCCGGCGCGGGCGCAGATCACTGCCGCACTGAGCCCGTTGGGGCCGCTGCCGACCACGGTCACGTCCATACTGATGATTAGACGCCATCACCGTGCCCATTACGCTGTCCGGGTGAGCCTGCCCGTTGTACTGATCGCCGACAAACTCGCCCAATCGACCGTCGCCGCCCTGGGCGACCAGGTGGAGGTGCGCTGGGTGGACGGCCCGGACCGCCCCAAACTGCTGGAGGCGGTCGTCGACGCCGACGCGTTACTGGTGCGCTCGGCCACCACCGTCGATGCCGAGGTGATCGCCGCCGCGCCCAGGCTGAAGATCATCGCCCGCGCCGGCGTCGGCTTGGACAATGTCGACGTCGATGCCGCCACCGCCGCGGGTGTGCTGGTGGTCAACGCCCCCACCTCCAACATCCACAGCGCCGCCGAGCATGCCATCGCGTTGATGCTGTCCGCGGCACGCCAGATCCCCGCCGCCGATGCCACCCTTCGCGAGCACGCCTGGAAGCGGTCGGCGTTCAACGGCACCGAGATCTATGGCAAGACCGTCGGCGTGGTGGGACTGGGCCGCATCGGCCAACTGGTCGCAGCGCGACTGGCGGCGTTCGGTACCCACATCGTCGCCTACGACCCCTACGTGCCGCCGGCCCGCGCCGCGCAACTCGGCATCGAACTGCTGCCACTCGATGAGGTGCTGGCCCGGGCCGACTTCATCTCGGTGCACCTGCCCAAGACCAAGGAGACCGCCGGTCTGCTCGGCAAGGAGGCACTGGCCAAGACCAAGCCCGGTGTGATCATCGTCAACGCCGCCCGCGGCGGCCTGATCGACGAGCAGGCACTGGCCGACGCGATCACCAGCGGTCATGTGCGCGCCGTCGGCCTCGATGTATTCGCCACCGAACCATGCACCGATAGCCCACTGTTCGATCTGCCGCAGGCGGTGGTGACCCCGCACCTGGGCGCATCGACGTCGGAGGCTCAGGACCGGGCCGGCACCGATGTCGCCGCGAGCGTCAAGCTGGCGATGGCCGGCGAGTTCGTACCGGACGCGGTCAACGTCGGCGGCGGGGTGGTCAGCGAGGACGTGGCGCCGTGGCTGGATCTGGTGCGCAAGCTCGGATTGCTGGCAGGGGTGCTCGGTACCGAGGCCCCGGACAGCCTCTCAGTGCGGGTGTGCGGCGAGATCGCCTCCGAAGACGTTGGGGTGCTGAAGCTTTCGGCGCTTCGCGGGCTGTTCTCAACGATGACCGATCAACCGGTGACATTCGTCAATGCCCCGGGCTTGGCTGCCGACCGGGGTCTGGGTGCCGAGTTGAGCACGGTGAGCGAGAGCCCCAACCACCGCAGCCTGGTCGAGGTCAAGGTGGTGGCGTCCGACGGTTCGGGGGTCACTGTCGCCGGCACGCTGTCCGGGCCGCAGGAGGTGCAAAAGATCGTGGCGATCAACGGGCGCAGCTTCGATCTGCGTGCCGAAGGTGTGAACCTGATCCTGCACTACGGCGACAAGCCCGGTGTGCTGGGCCAGATCGGCACGCAACTGGGTAGTGCCGGAGTGAATATCCTTGCCGCCCAGATGAGTCAGGATGCCAGCGGTCCGGGTGCCACGATGATGCTGCGGCTGGATCGCGATGTGCCTCCTGACGTTCGGGAGCGGATCCGCGCGGTTGTCGACGCCGGCACTCTTGACGTCGTTGACCTGTCTTGATGCTCGCTGGCGACGATGCAGAGCGAAGCGATGAGGAGGAGCGGCGCAGATGAAAACCGCTGGCGACGATGCAGAGCGAAGCGATGAGGAGGAGCGGCGCAGATGAAAACCGCCGGCGACGATGCAGAGCGAAGCGATGAGGAGGAGTGGCGCAGATGAAGCTGGCAGTGATCGCGGGCGACGGTATCGGCCCCGAAGTCATCGGTGAAGCCCTCGGTGTGCTTGACACGGTGCTGCCCGGTGTCGAGAAGACCCACTACGACCTCGGCGCGCGGCGCTACCACGCCACCGGTGAGGTGCTGCCCGAAGGCGTGCTCGACGAACTGCGCACCCACGACGCGATCCTGCTCGGCGCGATCGGGGATCCGTCGGTGCCCAGCGGTGTGCTTGAGCGAGGTCTGCTGCTGAAGACCCGCTTCGAACTCGATCATCACGTCAACCTCCGCCCGAGTCGGCTCTACGACGGAGTGAGCAGCCCGCTGGCCGGCTCGCCGGAGATCGACTTCGTCGTGGTGCGAGAGGGAACCGAGGGCCCCTACACCGGAACCGGCGGTGCGATCCGGGCCGGCACCCCGCATGAAGTCGCCACCGAGGTCAGTCTCAACACGGCGTTCGGCGTCACCCGGGTGGTGCGGTACGCGTTCGAACTGGCGGCCAAGCGCCGCGGGAACCTGACACTGGTGCACAAGACCAATGTGCTGACCTTCGCCGGTGGGCTGTGGTCGCGGGTGGTGGCCGCGGTCGGCACGGAGTACCCGGACGTCGAGGTGGCCTATCAGCACATCGACGCCGCCACCATCTACATGGTCACCGATCCAGGCCGGTTCGATGTCATCGTCACCGACAACCTCTTCGGCGACATCATCACCGACCTGGCCGCCGCCGTCAGCGGCGGAATCGGCTTGGCCGCCAGCGGCAATATCGACGCCACCGGAACCAACCCGTCGATGTTCGAACCGGTGCACGGAAGCGCACCCGATATCGCAGGCAGGGGCATCGCCGATCCGACGGCCGCGGTGATGAGCGTTGCGCTGCTGCTGAACCACATCGGTGAGGGCGCCGCAGCAGTCCGGGTTGATGCCGCCGTCGCCGACCACCTGGCCACCCGCGGTGATGTGACGCTCTCGACGGCCGAGGTGGGCGCGCGGATTCGGGACCGCCTCTAGCGCGAGCGTGCGTGTCGGCCCGCCGACACGCCGCCGCGCGGGGGTGGTTTGCGCACGTTCGCGGGGCAGATCGATGCGCCACTAGGCTCTGACGAATGCGCCTCGGTCGTATCGCCAGCCCCGACGGGGTCGCCTTTGTCAGCGTCGAAGGTGACGCGGATGCCGAAGTCGCCCGCGAGATCGCCGAGCACCCCTTCGGCACTCCCACCTTCACCGGCCGGTCGTGGCCACTGGCGGATGTCCGTCTGCTGGCGCCCATCCTTGCCAGCAAGGTGGTCTGCATGGGCAAGAACTACCTTGACCACGTCATCGAGATGGGCGGCGATGCCGCACCGGAGGATCCGATCATCTTCCTCAAACCCAATACCGCGATCATCGGACCCGGCATTCCGATTCAATTACCGGCCAACGCCTCTCCGGTGCACCACGAGGGCGAACTTGCGGTGGTGATCGGCCGGCCATGCAAGGACGTTTCCGCCGCGCGGGCAGCCGAGAACATTCTCGGCTACACGATCGCCAATGACGTCTCGGCCCGTGATCAGCAGCTGGCCGACGGACAGTGGATGCGGGCCAAGGGCCACGACACCTTCTGTCCGGTGGGGCCGTGGATCGTCACCGATCTGGACCCGTCGGATCTTCAGATCCGCACCGAGGTCAACGGTGTCGTGCGGCAGGACAGTCGTACCTCGCTGCTGATTCACGATATCGGCGCCATTATCGAGTGGGTATCGGCGGTGATGACCCTGTTGCCCGGCGATCTGATCCTCACCGGAACACCCGCCGGCGTCGGGCCGATCGAAGACGGCGACACCGTCAGCATCACCATCGAGGGCATCGGAACCCTGACCAACCCCGTGGTCCGGAAAGGCAAGTGATGAGTACGCCTGCGCGCGTTCGATTCTGTCCATCGCCGACGGGAACGCCGCATGTCGGTCTGGTGCGTACGGCATTGTTCAACTGGGCCTACGCCCGGCACACCGGCGGGACGTTCGTGTTCCGTATCGAGGACACCGACGCGGCGCGCGATTCGGAGGACAGTTACGCCGCGATCCTCGACGCGCTGCGGTGGCTCGGACTCGACTGGGACGAGGGTCCCGAAGTCGGTGGGCCGTACGGTCCGTACCGGCAGTCCCAACGCGGCGATCTTTACCGCGACGTGGTGGCGCGACTGGTGGAGGCTGGCGAGGCCTATCCGGCTTATTCAACGCCCGAAGAGGTGGAGGCACGTCATCTCGCCGCCGGCCGGAATCCGAAGATGGGGTACGACAATTACGACCGTGACCTCACCGAGGCGCACCGTGCCGACTACATCGCCGAGGGCCGCACGCCGGTGCTGCGCCTGCAGATGCCCGATGCGGACATCAGCTGGGGTGACCTGGTGCGCGGTGAGACGACGTTCGGCGCCGGAACCGTGCCGGACTTCGCACTCACTCGTGCCAACGGGGATCCGCTGTACACCTTGGTCAACCCGGTGGACGATGCGTTGATGAAGATCACCCATGTGCTGCGCGGTGAGGATCTGCTGCCGTCGACACCCCGGCAGATCGCGCTGCACCGTGCGCTGATCCGGATCGGCGTCGGCGAGTGCGTGCCCGAGTATGCCCATCTACCAACGGTTCTGGGGGAGGGCACCAAGAAGCTGTCGAAGCGGGACCCACAGTCGAATCTGTTCCTACATCGTGACCGCGGCTTCCTGCCCGAGGGCCTGCTGAACTACCTGGCGCTGCTGGGCTGGGGGATCGCCGACGATCACGACATCTTCAGCCTCGAGGAGATGGTGCGTGCCTTCGATGTCATCGACGTCAATTCCAATCCGGCCCGGTTCGATCAGAAGAAGGCCGACGCCATCAACGCCGAACACATCCGTCGTTTGAGCGTGGCGGAGTTCGCCGCCCGGCTGCGCTCCTTCTTCGACGTCCACGGGTACGACACCGGTTTGGATGAGGCGGGTTTCGCAACCGCCGCCGCGCTGGTGCAGACCCGCATTGTTGTGCTGTCGGATGCATGGGATCTGATGAAGTTCTTCAACGATGGGTGCTACGTCATCGACCCCGCCGCAGCGGCCAAGGAACTCGGTGCGGATGCGGCGGGCGTGCTTGACTCCGCATGTGCGGCCCTCGACGCTGTGCCGGCGTGGACTTCGGCCGGTATCGAAGAGGCGCTCAAGGCGGCGTTGATCGACGGCTTGGGCCTCAAGCCGCGCAAGGCGTTCGGCCCCATCCGCGTCGCGGTGACCGGGTCCACCGTCAGCCCGCCGTTGTACGAGTCACTGGAACTGCTGGGCCGTGACCGCAGCCTGGGCCGGCTGCGTGCGGCCCGTGACGGGGCGCGCTGAGAATCTTTGATAGTCTGCACTTCGTCCGTCGATAGCTGGTCTTGACCAGCTGCTATTGGTCGCCAATGGGGTATGGTGTAATTGGCAACACAGCTGTTTCTGGTACAGCCATTCTAGGTTCGAGTCCTGGTACCCCAGCAATTATGTCGGCCTATGCCGCTGCGATATGCTGGCTTACCGGCGTGCTTCGCGGCACTGTCGCAGATTGTTCTAGCCCCCGTCGTCTAGCGGCCTAGGACGCCGCCCTCTCACGGCGGTAGCGTGGGTTCGAATCCCATCGGGGGTACATTTTTCGCCTCTCCCTTGCGCGAGCAGACGCAAACTCTCATTCCTCACGGCGTGTCGGTGCGACTTTGCGTCTGCTCGCGGCAGTGGGGTTATTGCGCGGGCGCCGTCGATCCGGCCAGCGGCATGGCGGGCAGACCCAACTTGCCGTGATCCCAGGACCGGACCCGATTGGTGACGATGCGCACCGCGACGCGTTTGTTCATCATCATGTCGACCGCGGGTTTGAGGTCATCGGTATAGGGCCCGTTGTAACGCTCCCACACGCTGACGCCGACGGCGAAGATGGTGTCGGCATCGTCGAGGATCTCTGCGACGCCCTCGAATGACACGCCGCGCAGACCGTCGTAGGTCATGCCGTCCTCAATCAGAAAGCTCACCCGCGGATCCCGACGAAGGTTGACCACCTTCTGCGACTTGACCTTTGTCTCCACCCAGATCTCGCCGTCGAGGACGGCGTACCACATTGCCACCAGGTGCGGCTGGCCGTCCGGGCCGATGGTGGCCATCGTGCCGGTTCGGCTGCGCGCCACGAACTCGGTGATCTCCTCGTCGGTCATGACGATCTGATTGCGTTGCTTGCTTCCCATGAGTGTCAGTGTCTCAGGCCGCCGACGGTCACAGGCGTCGGGTCAGCGCCTCCGCGGCGGCCAGCAGATCCGCCGCCCATCGGTCACCCGGGCGCCGGCTCATCCGGTCGATCGGGCCGGATATCGACACTGCGGCGATCACCGCACCGTTGCGGTCGCGCACCGGAGCCGAGACGCTCGCCACGCCGGGTTCGCGTTCGGCCGCGCTCTGCGCCCAGCCGCGGCGGCGAACCTCGGCCAGGGTGCGCTCGGTGAACTTTGCTGATTCCAGCACGGACTGTCGGGTCGCGGCGTCGCTATAGGCCAGCAGCACCCGGGCGCCCGAGCCGGCCGTCATGGGCAGGCGCGCCCCGAGTGGGACGGTATCGCGAAGGCCCGCAGGGGGTTCCAGCGTCGCGACGCAGACGCGCGTGGTGCCCTCGCGACGGTAAAGCTGGACACTCTCGCCGGTGACCTCGCGAAGTCCCGGTAGAACCGCGGCACCGGCTGCCAACAGTGGATCGTTGACGTGGGCGGACAGCTCGGCCAGTGCCGGGCCAAGGATCCAGCGACCGGCATCGTCGCGGGTGAGTAGGCGGTGGAATTCCAGACCGGCAGCCAGCCGATGCGCCGTGGCCCGCGGCAATCCGGTGCGTTCGCAGAGTTCGGCCAGGCCACAGCCGGACTCGGTGACCGCGTGCAGCACACCCACCGCTTTGTCGAGGACGCCGATGCCGCTATTGTTTCCCACATCATCATTTCCCACATGAAGATACTAGCGTCCCAGATAGTGAGATAGCGAGCGTCAAGCAATGGCCTGTGAACCGAGAACCCTGCCGGAGAAGGTGTGGGCGGACCACGCCGTGGTGTCGGGTGGCGCGACTGAGCCCGACCTGATCTACATCGATCTGCACCTGATCCACGAGGTCACCAGTCCGCAGGCCTTCGATGGGCTGCGGCTCGCGGGGCGGGGCGTGCGACGGCCCGATCTGACGCTGGCCACCGAGGATCACAACGTGCCAACGGTCGATATCGACAAGCCGATTGCCGACCTGGTGTCGCGGACCCAGGTGGATACATTGCGGCGCAACTGCGCGGAGTTCGGGATCGAATTGCATTCCATGGGCGACCCGGAGCAGGGCATCGTGCACGTGATGGGTCCGCAGTTGGGTCTGACCCAACCCGGAATGACGATCGTCTGCGGCGACAGCCACACCTCGACCCACGGTGCGTTCGGCGCACTGGCGATGGGCATCGGAACCTCGGAGGTAGAACATGTGCTGGCCACCCAGACTCTTCCGCTGCGTCCGTTCAAGACGATGGCGGTCAACGTCGACGGGCCGTTGCCGCCAGGCGTGACCGCCAAGGACATCATTCTGGCGGTGATCGCCAGGATCGGCACAGCCGGCGGCCAGGGGCACGTCATCGAATACCGCGGGAGCACCATCGAGTCGCTGTCGATGGAAGGCCGGATGACGATCTGCAATATGAGTATCGAAGCCGGCGCGCGGGCCGGGATGGTGGCTCCCGATGCGACGACGTTTGAGTACCTGCGTGGTCGGCACTACGCGCCGACCGGCGCCGAGTGGGACGCGGCGGTCGCCGCATGGGATCGCCTCCGCACCGATGCGGGTGCGCAGTTCGATACCGAGGTCTACATCGACGCGACGACGCTGAGCCCTTTCGTCACCTGGGGCACCAACCCCGGACAGGGCGTACCGCTGTCGGCGGCGGTACCCGACCCCGAGATGATGGCCACCGACGGTGAGCGGCAGGCTGCGAAGAAGGCGCTGGAATATATGGACCTGCGCCCGGGAACGCCGATGCGCGACATCGCCGTCGATACCGTCTTCGTGGGCTCCTGTACCAACGGCCGTATCGAGGATCTCCGTGCGGTGGCGGAGGTGCTGCGTGGCCGCCGCGTGGCCGACGGGATCCGGATGCTGATCGTTCCCGGGTCGATGCGGGTGCGAGCCCAAGCCGAATCCGAGGGACTCGGTGAGATCTTCGTCGCAGCCGGGGCGCAGTGGCGGCAGGCGGGATGCTCGATGTGCCTGGGCATGAATCCCGACCAACTCTCGCCCGGGCAGCGTTGTGCGTCGACGTCCAACCGGAACTTCGAAGGTCGCCAGGGCAAGGGTGGTCGTACACATCTGGTGTCGCCGGATGTCGCCGCCGCCACCGCGGTGCGCGGCACGCTGTCATCCCCCGCCGATCTCGATATCTGAGTACGGAGAAAAAAATGGAAGCCTTTCGCACCCACACCGGAATCGGTGTGCCGCTGCGCCGATCGAATGTAGACACCGATCAGATCATCCCCGCGGTCTACCTCAAGCGCGTCACCCGAACGGGTTTCGAGGACGGTCTGTTCGCAGCGTGGCGTAACGATCCCGCCTTCATCCTCAATCTGAGTCCCTTCGATCGCGGTTCGGTGTTGGTCGCGGGGCCGGATTTCGGCACCGGATCCTCGCGCGAACACGCGGTCTGGGCATTGATGGACTACGGCTTCAGAGTGGTTATCTCGTCACGTTTCGCCGACATCTTTCGCGGCAATGCGGGCAAGGCAGGGCTGTTGGCGGCCGAAGTGTCCCAAGATGATGTCGAACTTCTCTGGAAGCTCATCGAGGGAAGTCCGGGGTTGGAAATCACCGTCAACCTCAAAGACCGAACCATCGCAGCCTCAACGGTGGTGGTGGGATTCGCGATTGACGACTACACCGCATGGCGACTGTTCGAGGGACTTGACGATATCGGCCTTACGCTGCGGAAACTTTCTGAAATTGAAGCCTTCGAAGTGGCACGTCCGAACTGGAAACCACGCATCACGCTCGACCACTAAACGGTTCAGCAAGCCCGCGAAGTTGTGCTTCGCACTGTCGCGACGACACCGAAATGTGCCCCCACGCGCGGCAAAACTTGTGAAAAAATTTTCGCGAGTTTTTGCTGAAATTGCGCGTGGCTCATGGATATCTGTGTTCTGAGGGTTTACCGTGTTCTGCAGTCGGTCCAGAGCGGACCACTGTTTCGGAGGAACTGAATGAACAAAGCAGAGTTGATCGAAGTTCTCACGGCGAGACTAGAAACCGATCGCCGGCAGGCGACCGACGCCGTCGAGCACTTGATCGACGCCATCGTTCGCGCTGTGCAAAAAGGTGAAAGCGTGACAATCACCGGTTTCGGTGTATTCGAACGACGTCGCCGTGCTGCTCGTGTCGCGCGTAACCCCCGCACCGGTGAGACGGTGAAGGTTAAGCCGACGTCCGTCCCCGCGTTCCGTCCTGGAGCGCAGTTCAAAGCAATTGTCTCTGGTGCACAAAAACTCTCGTCCGAAGGTCCGGCTGTAAAACGAGGCGCCGCTGATGGCGCAGTAAGGAAGAGCACTGTGGCTGTAAAGAAAGCTGTGAGGAAGGCTCCCGCCCGTAAGGCTCCGGCGAAGAAGGCCGCCGCCAAGCGGGTCGTCAAGAAGGCCGCCGCCAAGCGGGTCGTCAAGAAGGCCGTCAAGAAGGCCGCCGTCAAGCGGGTCGTCAAGAAGGCAGTCCGCAAGACGGCCGCCAAGCGGGTCGTCAAGAAGGCAGTCCGCAAGACGGCCGCCAAGCGGGTCGTCAAGAAGGCCGTCAAGAAGGCTCCCGCCAAGCGGGTCGTCAAGCGGGCTGTCAAGAAGGCTCCCGCCAAGCGGGTCGTCAAGAAGGCCGTCCGGAAGGCTCCGGCCCGCAAGGCCGCAGTCAGGCGTGTCGTGAAGAAGGCTCCGGCTCGCAAGGCTCCGGCCAGGCGTCGCTAAACCCACATAGCAAAATGCCGCGGGCCGTCAGGTCCGCGGCATTTTGTTGTTTACGGACACGACCCGGTTGCCAGTGGGCTGGCGAGATGGTCCGCTGCGATGAGCCGCCCGTCGACGAGCGACAGGATCCAGGTGCTGCCCTTGCGATTGCGGGATTTGTCCGGGGTGACGCCATCGCGGGTGCACCACCAGTCGATGAGATAGGGAATTACCCTGCCCTGCGTACAGATCACCGGTGTGCCGCCGCGTGCGGCGATCGCCATCACCTGCCGCCGTGCCGCCTTGGGATCCGCGCCGTAGGCCTCCTCGGTGAGTGTGGGCTCCAACGATATTTGCGCATCCATTTCTCGCGCCAACGGTTCGACGGTCTGCGAGCAGCGGACCCGGTCGGCGGCGTACACGTCGGACACCCCGAACGCCAGCAGTTGCGGGACGAGTGATTCCGCCTGGGATCGGCCCGTCGAGTCCAGTGGACGTTCGCGGTCAGGTCCCTTGTATCGGGCTTTCCGGCCCGCGGACCCATGCCGGACGATCAGAACGCTCTGGGTGTCGGCGGGAAACTTGGCGAACCGGGCGACGGTTTTGCGGTCAGCCGGGTAGCTGAGCCGCTTGGTGGCGTCGGCAACCGGTAGCCACAGCAATTGATCGACTTCGTTGCCAGCGACGAACGTGCCGCCGTGCCCGCGGGCAACCCAGTAGTGAACGATCTTGGTGCCGTCCGGTATTGGATAGGTCACCGTTGGCAGGCGTCGGCCCAGATGTGCGCGCTGGCCGGTCTCCTCGAAGATCTCACGGACTGCGGCAACCGGTTCGGTCTCACCGGGATCGAGTTTGCCCTTCGGCAGTGACCAATCGTCGTATCGCGAACGGTGGACCACCGCGACGCGGATGTCACCGGAATCGGGATCGGGCTGCCACAACACCGCACCTGCCGCCAGGACCGGTTCGGCGGGCTTCGCCTTCTTGGATGTCGTCACGGGTCAGGACTGGCGGTGTTTATCCATCAGCCACACCTGATGATCGCGAACCTTGTGGCCCTCCTGCGGTGCGGGCGTCCACTGTCCGTCGGGTCCCAATTCCCAGCAGCGGGTCTCCGGATCCATGGTGGAGTCGAACATCTCGCCGAGGTACGCGGTCAGCCGGCGGTCCTTGACCTGTGCCATCACCTCGACGCGGCGATCGAGGTTGCGGTGCATCATGTCGGCGCTGCCGATCCAGAACTCGTCGATCGCCTCGAAGTGCATGACGCGGGAGTGCTCCAGGAACTGTCCGAGAATCGAACGTACCGTGATGTTCTCGGAGAAACCCTCGACACCGGGGCGCAGTGCGCAGATTCCGCGCACCACCACCTCGACCCGAACCCCGGCCTGGGAGGCGCGGTAGAGGCCGTCGATGATCTGTTCATCGACGATCGCGTTGGCTTTTATCCGGATCCGGCCGGTTCGACCTTCGCGGTGTGCGGCGGCCTCCCGTTCGATGCACTCGAGGATTCCCTTCCGGATTCCCTCCGGGGCAACCAGCAGGTTGCGATAACCCACCTTGCGCGAATAACCGGTGAGGGAGTTGAACAGGTCGGTCAGATCCGCGCCGATATCGGGTGCGGCTGTCAGCAGGCCGACGTCCTCATACAGCCGAGCGGTTTTCGGGTTGTAGTTGCCGGTGCCGATGTGACAGTAGCGGCGAATGGTCGACCCCTCTCGCCGCACCACGAGGCAGGTCTTGCAGTGGGTCTTGAGCCCGACCAGTCCGTACACCACATGCACGCCGGCGTCTTCCAGAGCGCGCGCCCATTTGATGTTGGCCTTCTCGTCGAAGCGTGCCTTCAACTCGACCAGGGCCACCACCTGTTTACCGGCCGCGGCAGCCTCGATCAGCGCGTTGACGATCGGTGAGTCGCCGGAGGTGCGATACAGGGTCTGCTTGATCGCCAATACATGCGGATCGGCTGCGGCCTGCTCGATGAACCGTTGCACACTCGTGGAGAACGACTCGTAGGGATGGTGCACCAGTACGTCGCCGTCGCGCAGGGTGGCGAAGATACTTTTAGGGGTCTCGCGTTCGGCGAACGCGGGGTTGGTGGCCGGGACGAAAGGTGGATCTTTGAGTGCCGGGCGGTCGACGGCGTAGACCTGCCACAGTGCCGAGAGGTCCAGCGGTCCGGGCAACTGCACCACGTCGCCCGGGTCGACATCGAGTTCACGCAGTAGTAGACCCATCATGTGGTCGGACATGTCTCCGGAGATCTCGAGGCGCACCGGCGGGCCGAACCGGCGGCGGGCCAGTTCGCGTTCCAGGGCCTGCAGCAGGTCCTCGTCGCGATCCTCGACGTCCATATCGGCGTTGCGGGTGACGCGGAACGCATGGCGCTCAACGATTTCCATTCCTGGGAACAGCGCCGGCAGGAACGCCGCGATGAGTTCTTCCATCGGTAGGAAGCGAATCAGTTCGTTCTCGCCGTCGGTGCTGTTGAACCGAACGAACCGGTCGACGTTATCTGGCACCTTCACGCGGGCGAAGTGCTGCCCGCCGTCTTCGGGCGACCTGACCGTGACGGCCAGGTTCAGGCTCAGTCCGCTGACGAAGGGGAAGGGGTGGGCGGGGTCAACGGCAAGCGGTGTCAGAACCGGGAACACCTGCTCCTGGAAGTAATTCGACAGATCGGCGCGCTCGGTCTCAGATAGATCGGCCCAACCGATGAAGTGGATTCCGTGCTGGGCCAGGGCCGGCCGGACCGAGTCCAGGAACACCTGCGCGTGCCGGGTGGCGAGGTCGCGGGTGCGATCCTCGAGGCGACGCAGTTGCTCACGGGGAGTGAGCCCGTCAGCGGAACGCACCGTCAGTCCCATCTCGTCACGGCGCTTAAGGCCCGCAACACGCACCATGTAGAACTCATCGAGATTGGACGCGAAGATCGCCAGGAACTTCGCGCGCTCCAGCAGAGGCATCGAGGTGTCGGCCGCCAGGGCCAGCACCCGAGCGTTGAAATCCACCCAACTCAGTTCGCGGTTGAGGTAGCGATCTGCCGGTAGCGGGTTGTCGACGGCGGCCGCGGTGGCGGCCGGAGGTGCCGCGGGCGGGGCCGGGTTCTCGGGCCCTCTGTCATCGCCTGGTGCCCGGGTCCTGGTCTCCGTCTCGCTCATCGCACCATCATCCCCTATGCCGTCGATCCGCGGATCGCTGCCGAACAATCCGGGGTGAACTAGCAGCCCAGCTAGCCGATGATCGCTGCGGTTGCCGTTCCCACCCCTAATAGCCGCGCTTCGGCGAGATCGTCGGGCGTGTCGATATCGCAGCGCAGACCCGGCCAGGCGCCGGTGAGTTCCACCGCCCCGGAGTCCCGGTGCCGCGAGGCCGACTCCGCCCCGAACTGGGGTGCGGGTGCCACGCCGAGGGCGAACAGTGCCGCGGTACCGGTGCGTTGGCGGTCTGCGACGAAGCTTCGGGGGTTGCGTCGGGCCGCGGTCAGCGCCTCGCTGAGCTCCCCGCTCTTCAGGGCGGGTAAGTCACCCTGCAGTACAACGATGTTCGTCGTGGTGTGCGATAGCGAGGCGGACGCAGCCAGCACGGCATTGTTCAACGGGTCCGGGTGATCCGGCGGGGTGGGATCAAACAGTATGGCCGCTCCGAGTTCGCGCACCGCCGCCGCAGCCGTGGGATCCGGTGTCACGATGGTGATTGACGCGATTGCGGTGACGGCGCGGGCGGCGGTGACGGTGTCGAGGAGCATCGCCAGCACAACGCGTTCGCGAATGTCCGCTTCGAACAGTGCCGCCAACCGGGTCTTGGCGGCGGATAGACGTTTGACGGCGATGATCAGGCCGATATCTGGCTCACCGCTCATGGGTTCCATCCTGCCAGCGCCGCCGTGATTAGGGTGAACGGCGACGCCTTGGCGCGCAGAGGTGAGGTGGTGGGAGATGAGTGACTCGCTGGGGACGGCGGTGGTGATGGGCGCCGGCGCGTGGGGAACCGTGGTGGCCAAGGTGTTGGCTGAGACCGGCACCGAGGTCCGGTTGTGGGCCCGCCGACCGGAGACGGCCGATGAGATCAACACCTTCCGTACCAACGACGGATATCTGCCCGGTGTGGTGTTGCCCGCGTCGATCCGGGCCACCGCCGATCCGGCCGAGGCCCTCGCCGGTGCCCGAACGGTGATGCTCGGTGTGCCGGCGCAGACATTGCGCACGAACCTTGAATCATGGCGTGCGGAGATCGAGGCCGGAGCGACGTTGGTCAGTCTGGCCAAGGGCATCGAACTCGGAACGCATCTTCGGATGAGCCAGGTGATCGTTGATGTCACCGACGTGGATCCACGTCAGGTCGCGGTGGTCTCCGGGCCGAACCTGGCCGCTGAGATCGCCGCTGAACAACCTGCCGCAACCGTGGTTGCATGCACGGACTCCGGGCGGGCGGCGGCTTTGCAGCACGCACTCGATACCGGATATCTGCGGCCCTATACCAACACCGATGTGGTGGGTGCCGAGATCGGTGGGGCGTGCAAGAACGTCATCGCACTCGCCTGCGGAATGGCTGCCGGGGTGGGTTTGGGCGAGAACACCGCGGCCGCCATCATCACCCGCGGTCTGGCCGAGATCATGCGGTTGGGAATCGCATTGGGCGCCAAGGTAACAACGCTGGCCGGTCTCGCCGGGGTAGGTGACCTGGTGGCCACCTGCACATCACCGCAGTCGCGCAATCGAGCCTTCGGCCATCGACTGGGCCGCGGCGATGATCTTGCCGCCGCCATGCGCGCCACCGGGGTCCAGGTCGCCGAGGGTGTCACCTCCTGCACATCGATACTGCAACTCGCCGCGAGTCACAATGTCGAAATGCCGCTCACCGATGCCGTCAACCAGGTGTGCCACCGGGGTCTGTCCGTCGACGACGCGGTCGCGCTGCTCCTGGGACGCAGCACCAAGGCGGAGTGATGTGATGACCGAAAGCTAGGCGACCCAGCGCGACGGCGACTCGACCCGAACCGTGAAAGCGGTTGACAGCGAGGCGATCCCGGGCCAGCCCGTCGCCGCGGTACCGGTGCCGGTGGCGGCCCATCACACGTCCGATGACGAGGGTAGCGAACGGACTGATCTGAAATTACTTGGGCACGGCGAAGTTGCCGTGCGACACCAGGTGCCATTCGCCGTCCACGCGCACAAACGTGCTCAGGAAGGGACTGGGCGTTGCGGGGAACTTTCGGCCCTCGACGTGCAGGTCGGTGCTAGCGCTGTAGGTAGCGGTTAGGGTGTCGCCGAAGCGCCGACCGCTGATGGGCTCGAGCTTGTAGCCATCGAGGTCCGGCAGCGCGGCGATGAAGGCGGCGCGATCGAGGCCTCCGCCGATAGTGCGCTGGAGCATGAAGTTGGGTGCGAGGAACTTCCCCAAATCCGCCAGGTCCTTCTTCATCACGCCTTCGAAAAGGCGAGTGACCTCGGTGGTGGCTTCGGCATCGCTGGGGACGGCCGCTGCGGATGGGTCATAGGTGGGCGGTTTCGAACATCCGGTCAGTACCGCACTGGGAATCGCGATGGTGGCCATCGCGACGATGAATGTGCGCGGCAGCAGCGCGCCGAAGCGCCGGGGTCGGATTGTCATGGCGCCTACCGTAGTCACAGCGTTCTGTTGCGTCGGTAACCGGATGCCGCTGTAGCCTCTCTAGTTTGTGACTGCCCGTTTCGACCACGCCCGGATCCGCGTCGCCGTCGTCTACGGTGGTCGCAGTTCCGAGCACGCGATCTCGTGTGTGTCGGCCGGCAGCATTTTGCGCCATCTGGACCCGGACCGCTTCGAGGTGATTCCGGTCGGTATCACAGCCGAGGGGACGTGGCTGCGCACCGATGCGCGCCCTGAGGATCTGGCCATCAGCGACCGGCGACTGCCCGCGGTCACCGGTCGATCGGAAACACTGCTGGCTCCGGCCGCCGAGATTCTGGCCGCAGTGGACGTTGTGTTCCCGGTCCTGCACGGACCGTACGGGGAGGACGGCACCATCCAGGGATTGTTGGAGCTTGCCGATGTGCCCTATGTCGGCGCCGGGGTGTTCGCCAGTGCGGCCGGGATGGATAAGGAGTTCTCCAAGAAGCTGCTTGGCGCGGCCGGGTTGCCCATCGGCGACTATGTTGTGCTGCGCCCGAGGCAGGACAGCCCGAGCGCCGAAGATGTTGACCGCCTTGGTTTCCCGCTGTTCGTCAAACCTGCGCGCGGTGGCTCATCGATTGGGGTGAGCCGGGTCATCTCGGCGGGTGTGCTTCCGGCAGCGATCGCCCAGGCGCGCCGGCACGATCCGAAGGTCATTATCGAGGCCGCGATCGAGGGCCGCGAACTCGAATGCGGGGTGCTGGAGTTCCCGGATGGCTCGGTGCGGGCCAGCACCATCGGCGAGATCAGGGTGCCCGGGGTTGGCGTCTACGACTTCGATACGAAATATCTCGATGACGCAGCCGAACTCGACGTGCCGGCCGTGCTGGATGACGGCACCGCAGATGAGTTGCGCCAGTTGGCGATTCGCACCTTCACGGCACTGGACTGCCAGGGTTTGGCCCGAGTCGATTTCTTCCTCACCGAGCACGGGCCGGTCATCAACGAGATCAACACCATGCCGGGGTTCACCACCATCTCGATGTTCCCGCGGATGTGGGGTGCCAGCGGGGTGGACTATCCGACCCTGTTGGGAACCATGGTGGAAACCGCACTCGCCCGCGGCACCGGTCTGCGCTGAGGCCGGTCAGGCTGGTGGTCCGGGCCGTATCGGTAAGACCGGCATGGCGCGCGCGATGGCCTCGGACATGGTCTGGATCGGCGTCGGTCCGGAATCCGCCGGCAGGGTCAGTGCGATGTACACCGATCGGTCCACGCTGACCCAGGTGCTACGCCGGGTATCGGCGTCATCGAGCCGGAACCAACTGACGTCGCCGACCATCTGGAGGGGTGCGCCGACGACAAACTCGGCCGGCCGGTCCAGTCCGCAGCGCAGGATGACCGGATCGCCGTCGCCACGCCACGCCGCGGTGCCTGCCGGTGTGGGTTGGGCGGTCTCGGCGCGGGGCAGATCGCCGAGGGAGTCCGGCAGGGCAGCCAGTAACGCCTGACACTGCGGTGCCTGGGCCGCGGGCGCGGGTACCGCCGCGATGGCCACCGGCGGCACGCGTGGGCGCCGCATCGCGGCCAGCGTCAGAATCGCGCCCAGGCCCAGCACCGCCAGTGCGAGTGCTGCGATCACCAGGGCACGGGGCGGACCGTCGGTGTCCGAGCCGACAGCCGCAGCGTCGGTGTCCGAGCCGACAGCCGGGCCGTCGGTGTCCGAGCCGACAGCCGCAGCGTCGGTGTCCGAGCCGACAGCCGCAGCGTCGGTGTCCGAGCCGACAG
>Ga0114979_10001010_pt1 | contig 18691 bp, 18 predicted proteins | sample S_140625_EF_Meta_FD_87315 | JGI IMG/M metagenome (GOLD analysis project Ga0114979, IMG submission 87315) | Freshwater microbial communities from Lake Simoncouche, Canada to study carbon cycling - S_140625_EF_MetaG | ecosystem: Environmental > Aquatic > Freshwater > Lake | place: Lake...
GAAGGTAGCAATTTGCCTTCAATCAATGAACCCATATCATTGCTAGGCCTCATGGCTGGCATTGAGTCGGAAGCACGCGGACTTTCTGCTTCTAATTTGCAAGAGTTTGAAGCGCCTCAAATTTTACATTTTGAAACACCAGAAAGTGTTCGATTGAGTGGTGCCAACAAAGAACTTCATAGCGCCATCTCAAATTTGGTGAACAACGCTGTCCGTTATACCCCTTCGGGTGGTCGTATCACATCAAGCTGGACTTTGTTGCCAGACCAGAGAATTCAATTCAGTGTGACAGATACAGGTCCAGGCATTGCATCCGAACATCTACCCCGTTTAACGGAGCGCTTTTACAGAGTCGATCGCAGTCGATCCAGAGAATCTGGTGGTACTGGATTGGGATTGGCCATTGCAAAACATGTGATGCAACGACATGGCGGCGAATTGAAAATTGAAAGTGAAGTTGGAAAAGGCTCCAAATTCACTTTGATTTTTCCCGCCTCACGAGTCCTTCAAGAAACTGAATCTGTCTAGCGCTTTGCAACTCGGATCAGTTTTTTTCTTTCAAAACGTTTTAAGCCTAAAAAAGTCAAATAGCCAATGACGATGGATGCCGTGGCAAAGCCCGCATAGGCAATGGGCCATTCAATCCCTTGCGTCATCATTGAAAATTCGGACATACCGCCCATGCCTGCCAGGATATTGATCGGCATGAACACGACACTGAAAACCGTCAGTTGGTTCACTCGTTTATTTTGATTGATGTTAATGAAACCAATGGTTGCGTCCATTAAAAAGTTGATCTTGTCGAATAAAAACGCTGTGTGACTGTTGAGCGATTCGATGTTGCGCATCACTTGCTTGGCATCTTCAATTTGAGAATCTTTGAGCAAACGTGCACGAAGCAAGAAATTCAGTGCTCTTTGGGTATCCAAAATATTGCCCCGAATTCGGCCATTTTCTGATTCTTCTTCGGCAATGCTGGAAAGTGTCAAAGCAGCTTGCTCGTCACTCACATGTTCGTTCAGGACCATTTTGCCCACAGTATTAAGTGTTGCGTAAATTCTTTCCAAAGAGTCGGCTGAACATTCAACATCGGCTGCATAAAGGTCTAACAGTACATCGACACAATCTGTCACATAACCGGGTTGCGTTAAAGCGCGTCTTTTTTGCAATCTAAAAACGGGTAACTCTTCGTCTCGAATGGAGAAAATGATGCCGCCGTGCAAAATGAATGCTACGGATACGCTTTGAGCCTCACCTTGTCGCTCAAGTAAAAAATTGGAATGCAGGTGAATGGCATCTTTAGGGTCAATGAAAAACCGTGAGGAAACCTCAAGCTCTGTTTCTTCCAAAGGATCGGGAAGCTCTATGTCGTAGTGAGCGCCAATGAACGCACGCTCTGCTTTGCTCGTGTTCAGTAAGTCGATCCAAATAGGCTTGATATTCTCTAGGTCTGTACGGCCTTGTATGGGAATTTGTTTGAGTCGCCCATCGGCCAGTTCGAAAACACTGAGCTTGCTGTTTTCAAAGTCGGGCTCTCTTCCTTGAGCAAGTTGCTCTCGGCGCTCGTTTGACATTTCCCACAAAATTTCATTTTGACGTTTGGACGGAACCCTTGCCCAGACCCATTGGGCTTGTTCTAGGCTGACAGCTTCAAGCGTAGTAGCTAATTCATGCGAGGCGCTTGCTTGAATGTAGTTTTGCAACTCAGCATCATGTTGCTTGAGTAAAACAGTTTCAACTCTCTGCGAATGGGGGGAGGTTTGTTTTTTGACCATGCCGTCGATCAATTTTTGCTTGTCTAGGATGGCGACTAGTTTTTCTTTGGACATAAGGTCAGAATAACTCTTTGAATTGGAGCAATATTTCAATATAGCTCAATTAACCTGCTAGGTCTGAAGAAAAAAAGGGCCCCATTGGGCCCTTTTTGATATCTTGGACGCTTAGGATCCAAGATTGCCGCCATCCCTGCGCGTCACCACAACGGTGGCCGAGCGAGGACGCTTGATTGAAGTGGCTGAACTCTGAGCATCAGGCCAAGCGCTGGTTGGCTTTGCAAGCGTTCCATTTTCGCCAGGATGCTGAACGTTGAAGAACATGGTCTTGCCGTCGGGTGTGACAGCAATGCCTGTAATTTCACAGTCTTTAGGTCCAACTAAAAAGCGACGAACTGTTTCTGGTGTGGCATTCGCGCCTTTGATGGTGCTTGTACCCCCTGCTGCAGTTGCGGTTCCGCCATCGCCAACTTTGCCAGGCACAGCAGCCAACATCATGCAGTTGGTTACATCGGTGTAAGCGCCGTCGTCGGTTTGGATCCAGAGCATGCCGCGTGGGTCAAAGTACAAACCGTCTGGGCTGGCAAAGTCATTGACAGCAGTAAGGCCAGACAAATTGACATCGGGTTTGTCGGTGGCTTCTGCGCCAAACAAATAAATATCCCATGTGAATTTCACAGCGGCTTGGTTGGCAGCATCTTCTTTCCAGCGAATGATGTGGCCAAAAGGATTTCCCTTGTTGACTCTCGTAGAACCATCAGGGTTGGTGTAGGTGTCTTCGTAGTAACGGGGGTTGGCTGCATCAGGCTTCAGTTGGCTACCAGTCGGTGTGGCAGAGACAGGAACGCGATTGCTGTTGTTGGTGAGGGTCATGTAAGCCTCGCCATTCAAGGGGTTCACGGCACCCCACTCAGGACGGTCCATTTTGGTAGCACCAACAATGTCTGCGGCCAAACGAATGTTAATCAGCACGTCCGCTTGGTCTTCAAAGGCGTAGGTGGCGTTCTTTGAATCAAGGCCATTCTTGCCAAAGGCTAACTCAACCCATTGACCGGAGCCGTCTGCATTGAATTTGGCTACATACATGGTGCCTTCATCCAAGTACTTTGCACCAGCAGCCATGCCGCCGCCCACGTCTTTGGCATCCCACAATGCTTTAGAAACAAATTTGTAGATGTATTCATTGCGAGCATCATCGCCCTGATAAATCACGATAGGTTGACCAACTACAGCAGGTGCTGGCCATGCGCCTTCGTGATTGATACGGGCCAGCGCAGTCCGCTTGGCAGGTGTTGAAGTGGCATTGAAAGGGTCAATTTCGACAACCCAACCAAATGTGTTGGCAATGTTGCGATAGTCTTCAGAGGCTGAGGCGCCTGTGACGGTGGATGACCAGCGTGCATACAGATCATCAGCGCCAACTGAGTCCCAAAGGTAAGGGCTATTGCGATTTTCTGGCAGACCGTAGCGGTTTAATGCAGCCACTTCTTTGGCGGTGCGCTTGGCGTTATCGCCAGCTCCACGGCTCACAACGTTGAGCCAATTTTCTTCGCAAGTCAGGTAAGTGCCCCAAGGTGTGTAGCCATTGGCGCAGTTGTTGTTGGTACCGCGTGTTTTGGTGCCGTCGGTAGAGAATTTCGTTTTGAGTTGTGCACTTCCTTTTGCAGCACCTGTGAAAACCATTTCAGTGGCGGAAGTTATGCGTCGGTTGAACTTGGAGCCACGCACCATGCTCATGTCGTAACCAATGTTGCGCTTCACCTCAACCACGCTCACGCCGTGTGCATAAATTTCTTTTTCAACTTCGGATGCCATACGAGTAGCGCCTGCAGTCATGCCATTGGCGTGCAGGCCGTAAGGTTGAACTACATACTCATGGTTGACACAGAGCAAACCCCGATCTGAACGCTCAGCCTGGTAAGTGCCCGCATCGGACATACCAAAGTAGTACATGCCGTCATGGCCGTCGCCAATGCGGCGATTGTAGGATTCTGCGGTTTCTGAGCCATTGTCTTTCCATGACTCATCGCCAAACATCATGGGATCGCCTTGAGCATGCAAAATGCTGACTTGATAGCCTTCTGGCACCGTTACAACGTCCAGTTTATTTTTTGCAACTGCAGCAAAACCCAAATTCAAACCACTAGAGCTTACGCCACCGCATGCAGTCAAGCTCAGACCACCCAACAAGGTGGAGGCGGTGAGGCCAATACCACCTTTGAGTGTTTGGCGACGGCTTAAACGGATGGCCAACAGGTCATCCATGTGGAGGTTGGCTGATGAATTGACAATTTCGTTATCGTCGTAAGTGTTGTGGCTCATTGAGGAAGTCCTTAGTGGTTGAAAAGCTGAAATATAAAAAAAAAAGGATGACAGTTCTGTGAACCTGTCATCCAATTGGGGTGGATTTATAAGGGCTTTTGTAATCTTCAATGAGAATTTATTTGGTGTGTTGAACCATCACGGGCTCAATGTCAAAAACTGACTCGCGCTTGTCGTCTACAGTGACTTTGACCCAATGTAAGTTGGGGCTACCAAATGTTTGCAAACGTGTCAAATTAGGAAGAACTTTGCTGGGGCTGTAAAGTGGTTTGTCCACTTTGAAAAAGTGGGTGTCGCCATGGACCAAAAGGACTTGCCCTTTGTAATTTTCGGTCTCTTTCACCACTGCTTGCAAGAAAGCTTGGTAGCCACTGACATTGGGCGCCTTGCTTTCATCAATGTCCTCGGTTTCTGGCAAGTCAAAACCTGGATCGGCTTGAAAAGCAAGCAAGATGCCGCGAGCATTTTGTTCCTTGGCTTTTTGAAAGCTGGCTTTCATCCAGTTGATATTGGCTACATCCCGCGCAGCGTATTCGGCGTTGCCTTGCTCACACTGAAGTGTCGTACGAGCACTTTTGTTTTTGCAGTCTTTTTCATCCAAAATTTTGTTGTTGTTGCTGCCAGGAATATTGAGCGTGACAAACATCACGTTGTTTTTGCTGAAGCGCTTGTTTTCAATGTACATGCTGTCTTGATCCTTGGCGCTTTCCAAAGCAATTGCCCTAGGACCAAAACTAAATGGCTTGGTGAACATGACTTTTCGCAAATGGGCCAAACGCTCTTGAGAATCGTAGCCACCGTTGTTCAGGCGGTGGCAGTCCGTCCATTCGTTGTCACCAGGAATATAGACAACTGGGTGACTCATGCCATCGAACATTTTGATGGCATCTGTAAAGACATTGTCTGTGCACTTTGAACTGCCATCTTTGATATCGCCTACATAGATGCTGAAGTCAATTTTGGCGCTGTTCAAGCTGTTCAGGATGGCCGGCATTTTGGCAGCGTCTCCGGCTTTTTCATAAGGCATATCGCCCCAAAGACCAAATGAGAAAGACGAAGCTTGCGAAGAGAGAGACAGCGTCAGGGCCAATGCGCCCATGAGAGAAATAAACGGTGTTTTTTTCATAGTGTGATTCAGATTCAATCAGTGTTTTAATATTTCAATCTAGCAGATATATGTGACATTTTGAAGAACGGTTGTGGTGGAAAAATGACGTCAATTTTTTGTTTCATGAATTCGTCATTGAAGTTGTTTGAAATACGTGTTGCTTCTAATTTAGACAGCTTTTTTTTAACAAACTTCATCTCAATCATGAAAATCAAACACACTCTCTTGGCTGCGTCCATGCTTGCAGCAATGTCTGCACAAGCGCAGACGGCCTTCACTGTTTATGGCAACGCTGACATTGCCATCAACAATGACGTGAAAACAGCAACAACAGGCATCAAGACGGAAGAAACTTCGGTTGTTCCTGGCGGCTTGTCTACCAGCAACGTTGGATTCCGTGGTGAGCGCGAAATCGCAAAAGGTTTGAAAGCTACTTTCCAAATGGAATTTGAAGTTGACCAAACAACTGACTCCGGTATTGTCAAAACACGTGCTGGTTTGGTTGGTTTGGCTGGTGATTTTGGTGCCGTGACATTTGGTCGCCGCACAACTTTGGCCAAAGTAGCGATTGACTTTTTGGATGCCAACGACGCTGCCAACACGGCTGGCTTCATTGGTGACAATGCACGCGATTCACGTCGCAACGACATGATCACTTACTCCACCCCTAATTTCTCAGGTTTTTCTGCAGACGTTCAGTTGGGATTGGGCGCTCCTACACGCATCACCAGCGCTGCAGGTGTTGTCACTCAAGATGGCAAATCTGAAGATTCAAGCTCAGTTGGTTTGAATTATTCAAATGGCCCCTTGGCTGTGAAGTGGGTTAACGATTCCATCAAAAATTACAGCAAGTCTGTTTCTGTTGCTGGTTACAGCGTTGCCGTTCCAACGGCCATGGCAACTCGCAAAAATGAAGCATTTGGCGCAACTTATGACTTTGGTGTTGCCAAGCTTTACTTCGTTGATACCAAGCTGAAGCAAGGTACTGATGCGACACTGGTGACTTTTGACACACAAACTTTAGGTGTACGCGCGCCAATGGGTAACTTCACTTTGGTTGCTGAAGCTGGCACTGGCAAGGCAAAATTGACTAACTCACCTGTAAAAGCCGATATGGATGCTTTGCAGTTGGCCGTCTTGTACACACTTGCCAAGGACACAACATTGTTTGGTGTTTATGGCACAGAATCTATTGCACACCCCACTTTCTTAAAGAAGGCTGAGCAAAAGAACACGCACATTGGTATTCGCTACAAGTTCTAAGTTTTTTCCGTTTCCAAGGTACTTTACAGGCCCGCTCTGCGGGCCTTTTTTATGGACTTTGCACAATCTAAATCTGTTAAATTTCATCTGTGCTGTTTAAAAAACTCATTTGCCTCCACTTTGCACTTGGCATTCTGTTTGTCATGGGCTTGATGCTGTCATTCAATGCCTTAGCCTGGAATCTGTTCAGCATTGAGGAAGTTTCAGAAGTGACTTTGTCTAAAGCTGAACTTCAAAAAGTCAAAGTCAATGCGGGTTGGGCCAAAGGGGAAGACCAACCTCTGATCTTTGAGGTCACCAACGACTTGAAAGGCCCCATTCAGTGCAGTGCTGCCAATGTTGAACTCAATGACGGTAAAACAGTGAGCAAGGTTTTTGTGCCGAAATTTGCCATACCGGGTCAATCCACCCGAAACGCATCCATGCCGGTGGTCAAAGGCACAATGAAATCGTATGCTTTAACCTGTTCTTGTTTCAAAAAAAAGGGCTCTGACGCATGCGTCAACCCACTCAGATAAATGGCGTTGAAAAAATAATTGGGGTCAGATCAACATTAATTTCCAATCAAAGAGGTCTGAAGGCAAGGGGGGCTGAACGATTTCTGGTACGCCAGTATGAGGAAGCCCCCCTTGCCTTCAGACCTCTTTGATTGACAAAATTAATGTTGATCTGACCCCAATTATTTGACCCCAATTATTCAATTATTTAAAACTCGACAGTTTGTCCTTCGGTCATCACGATCACCTTGGTGTTGGCGCCTTTCATGGCTTCGACGAACTCGGCTGAAGTGCCTTTGGTGAGTGGGTTAGAACCGAAGTGCATGGGAATGACAGTCTTGGCCGGAATCCAAGTCTTCATGCCAAACGCAGCATCTTCTGGATCCATGGTGAAGTTGCCACCAATTGGAATCAGCACCAAGTCTGGCTTGTAGCGGTCATAGATGAACTTCATGTCACCAAACAATCCTGTATCGCCCATGTGCCAAATTTTGAATCCATTTTCCATTTGGATGATATAGCCCACCGCTTCACCAGCAGGGTGGGATTCGTTTTTGCCAGTGGCCGGATTGTTATGGACCAAGAGGGATGAATGCTCAGCTTGTACGGCAGTGACTTTGATACCAGGCAAGGGTGTCACGTGACCAGTTTTGTTGAAGCGATGGCCTAAATTGGCAGGCAAGATGCCAAGGGTGATAAGGGGCGTCACCATGTCTGCAGGACCATACAACACCGTATTTTGTGTTTTGGCAATGGCAGGCGCATCGCCAATGTGGTCGACGTGTGCATGAGTAACCAGCAACAAATCTACCTTGCCCAATGCGGCAATGTCAGTTTTGTAAGGGGCTGGCGTTTTAGGACCCCCTGTCAGCCAAGGATCAATCACAATGGTTTTGCCACCGGGTGTTTTGATTTTGAAGCCGGCTTGGCCTAGCCATAAGAGTTCTGTTTTGCCTAATGCTTGTGCCTGCGCCGAGGCGGAGCTTGTGGCAAGGCCAAAGCCAAGGGCCAGTGAGAGCGCTAAATTGATGATTTTTTGAAATTGAAACATGGTCTCTCCGTGTGTAGAAACTTCATGCTAATGGGCTTTTTCAACTTAAATACTAGGGTTTTTCATAGGCTCTCGGAAAAACTCTCATAAGACTTGAGAGCCAAGTTCTGACACACTTTCAAATAACCACTTGGATTGCCCAATGAAAACTGCCCACACTGTTTTTTTAACCACAGCTTTTGCTCTTCTCCAATTACTCATTCCCATGTCGTCCTCCAACGCTCAAACTACCAGCTCCTTAGCGCAAGCTTTTGCACCCACAGGCACTTTGCGGGCCTCCATCAATTTGGGCAACCCCATCTTGGCCAACAAAGATGCCAACGGACAACCAGTTGGCGTCTCGATTGATCTGGCAACTGAGTTGGCAAAGCGCTTAGGTGTGCCCTTGAGCTTGGTTGTCTTTGATGCGGCGGGCAAATCTGTCGATGCCATTACCAATGAAAAGGCCGACTTTGGGTTTTTCGCCATTGACCCTGTGCGCGGCCAAGGCATTGCATTCACTGGCCCTTATGTGCTTATTGAGGGTAGTTATTTGGTGGCCAACAATTCACCCTTGACCAGCAACGAACAGGTCGACAAAAAGGGCATTCGAATTGCAGTGGGCAAGGGCAGTGCCTATGACTTGTTTCTAACCCGTGAAATTAAGCATGCTGAACTACAAAGAGCGCCCACTTCGCCCACCACAGTCGACTACTTCATTTCTGAAAAACTAGAGGTCGCAGCTGGCGTGAAGCAACAATTGGAAATGGATGCCAAACGCTTGCCTAACTTGCGATTGTTGCCAGGCCGCTTTATGGTGATCGAACAAGCGATGGGGTTGCCAAAATCACGCAGTCCAGAAGCGCAAGCCTATTTGAAAAAATTTGTTGAAGAAATGAAATCTTCTGGCTTTGTGGCGGCTTCCTTGGCGCGGCACAAAATTGAAGGTGCTGCGGTGGCACCTGCTTCACCATAAGAACAAAAAAACGAGTTTCAATCTAAATACAGCGATTGCAAACGAAGCAGGGCAGCGGGTGTTAAGTTCAGCTCTTGGTTTAAATAATTTTGAACGCTGCCATATCTGGCATGAATTTCTTCTAAAGAAGCTTGCAAAAAGCTTTCTTGAACTTCCCACACAATTTTCAAAACATCTGGTGCTAGGGAGGTAGCGCCAATGCTGTTGCGCTTGTAGAGTTGGTTGGTCAGCAGATAGTCACGCCAAATGTCAGCCTCTGAAACGCCTAACGCGTAAAGCACCAAAGCAGCTGCCAAGCCCGTGCGATCTTTGCCTGCGGTGCAATGAAACAGAAGAGGCTCTGGTTGGTCTAAGAGGTGTTCAAACAACTGCGCAAATCGGCCAGAGTCAACTCGAACAAAATCGCGGTAGGTGGTTTGCATGGCATCCAAAGCATCTGCCGCAGTCAATGGTTTGCCAGTAAGGTGCTGAGCTTGCAACCTTTGAACCACGGTAGGCTCAATGCTCAAACTGTGACGTTGAATGTCGGGCCAATCGTAAGCCTGTGCCTGACTTTCTTGGACACCTCTGAAATCAAACGACCTTTTAATGCCGATGCTTTGAATTTGCTGCAAATCTTCTGCCGATAAATTAGCCAAATGATCAGAGCGGAAAATTTTGCGCCATTTGACAGGACGACCCTCCTGACCCACATAGCCACCCAGGTCGCGGAAGTTAGAGGCGCCACTTAAGGGAAGGTGACGTCGCGAGACGTCTTGTTTGGAATCCATCATCATGTGAGCGATGTTAACGTCATTATTTGACAATTATTTATCATCGAAGAATGAAAAAATCGCATTCACTTTGGGTGAACAGCAAAGTCAGCCACTGTGATCACGCATTCAAATGATTCGGCCAAATCTTGAAAAATTACGCAGGCAGGCAAACAATATGAAGAGCATGCCAAACAATGCGACATAAGACGTAATTTCACTCAGCGCTCTTTTTTCAAAGCGCAATCGATAGCCAAGTTGGTCGTAAATTTTGGTCAACCCCTCCGTGCTCTCGGCCCTGAAATAGTCAGCTTGTGTGATCGCTGCTACTTTCTTCAAGGCTTCGTCTTCAAGTTTGACGCGCATGCTGCGGCCTTGTATGTGCACCACATCACCTTCCGCCGTGCCAATGCCGACGGTATACACCTTGACCTCATGCGAAGCAGCCAGCTCGGCCATCTTGAGCAAGTCAGGCCCCATGTTGCTTTGGCCGTCGCTGATGAGTACGATGGCCATGTTGCGACCTCTGCTGGCAGAAGCCTCTGATTCTTTGGGCTTCTGAGCGTCCAAGGATTTGCCTGAGTCCGCTGGTTTTCTGGGCCCACCATTGTCTGAAGCTTCATTGATGATTTTTTGAGCGTCGATGCCAGAGCCAGGCAGCAAAGCCTCCAAGGCTATCAACAAGCCAGAGCCCAGCGCAGACCCATACTGCAAAGGTAAATTTTCAAGAGCCCGTCTGAGCGTGTCTCTTTCCTCTGTGGGGGCCTGCGCCAATGCAGCCGTGCCTGCCACCGTGACCAAGCCAACCCGCAAGCGCGCGGGTTTGCTATCAATGAACTTCAAAGCGGCCTGTTGAGCAGCCTCGATGCGAGAGGGTTTTAAATCTTTGGCGCGCATGCTGCCGGAAGTGTCCAGTGCCAGCATCACAGTGGCTTCTCTGAGTGGCGTCATTAAGACGGATTGGGGTCGTGCCATGGCGACGCAGAGCAGACACAAACCTAGACTCAATATGATCGGAGGGAAACGCTTGGTGACATAGGCGTAGGCAAGACCCAAGACAGGCACCAGAAGTAGACTGTACAAGACCATGGGCCATAAAAAACTGACGGAGCGAAGGTCAGGCACGCCAGAGTCTCCTTTTTCGCAATTCAGAAAATCTTAAAAGGGCCGCAGCAATGTCCTCGGTGGTTGAAAGTTCCAAGGCATCTACACCGGCCTGCGCAAATGTGGTGAGAAGCTGCTGTTCCCTTTCTTCTACCAAATTGGCATAGCGCAATCTGAATTTGGCATTGGCTGTGTCGATCAGCAATTGATCCGAAGATTCAGAGTCCTGAAGCGTCATTAGCCCCACATTGGGCAGTTGTGTCTCAACAGGGTCGAAAATTCGTACTGCAACGGCGTCATGTCGTCGGCCCAATTGAGAGAGTTCTTTGGCCCAATCAAATTGACCCATGAAGTCAGACACCACAAAGACAGAAGATCGGCGTTTGAGCAAGCCATTGGCTCTGGCAAGCCATTGGTTCAAATCAGTTTGATGTGGGGCTTTGGACACGAGGGAGGTTTGAGCGGTGTGCAAAACATGCAGAAGGTGACGTCTTCCCATTCTGGCGGGGATGTATTGATACCCCTCAGCTTCGTGAGGACTCAAGATCAGCGCGCCAATTCGATTGCCACGTTGCATGAGCAACTTGGCCATGATGGCCACAAAGGACAACATCATTTCGCGTTTGCTTTGACCCGTACTTGCAAAATTCATGGAGCCTGACAGGTCCAACAAAAACCAAGCGCTGATTTCTCGGTCCTCTTGGTGCTCTCTCACATAAGGCGTCTGCATGCGTGCCGTCACATTCCAATCAATGTGCCGAACATCGTCATGCGTTTGATACTCACGCAAGTCAGCAAGCTCCAACCCTGCCCCTCTGAACAAGGTTTGGTGGTCTCCCTGTAACAAGCCATCTAGCCTGCGCAGGACCGTCCACTCAAGTTGCTGCAACAAGGCTTCAGCCGACATTCGATGCCATGGGTTGGGTTGGCATGGGAATGGCCTTCATTACTTCTTGAATGATGCCGTCGGGTGTCTTGCCCTCAGCCAAAGCGGTATAAGAAAGTACCAGCCGATGTCTTAAAACGTCGGGTACCAGGTAGGCCACATCTTCGGGCAGTGCGTAGTCTCGGCCGCGCATCAAAGCCAGTGCTCTTGCACCTTCAATCAGTCCAATGCTGGCACGAGGGCTGGCGCCAAAGCTAATCAGAGTTTGGAGTTTCTCTAAGCCATAGCGTTCTGGAAAGCGTGTGGCAGAGATCAGTTTCACTGCATAGTGCACAAGGCTGGGGTCGACATAGCAATGCCGGCATTGCGCTTGCAGAGTTTGCAAGTCTTCTGGGGTGACCACGCCAGTGACTTGCGCGCCACCAGCGATCACGCGCTGAACAATGACGAACTCATCGTCTTCGGAGGGGTAGTCAATCAAAACCTTCATCATGAACCGATCGACTTGCGCCTCCGGCAACGGGTAAGTGCCTTCAGTTTCGATGGGGTTTTGCGTGGCCATGACCAAGAAAGGCGAAGGCACTCGGTGTGATTGACCCGCAATCGTGACTTGTCTTTCTTGCATCACTTCAAGCAACGCGCTTTGAACTTTGGCAGGCGCTCGGTTTATTTCATCTGCCAGCAAAAGGTTGGTGAACACGGGTCCTAAAACGGTGCTGAACTCGCTTGTTTGCTGATTGAAAATTCGCGTGCCCACAAGGTCGGCAGGCAGCAAATCAGGCGTGAACTGAATTCGACTGAATTGACCGTTCAATGTTTTGGAAAGAGTGTTGACTGTGAGCGTTTTGGCCAATCCTGGCACGCCTTCAATGAGGAGGTGACCTTGCGCAAGCAATGCAATCAAGACCCGTTCCAAAAAAGCATCTTGCCCCACCACCACACGTTTCACTTCATACATGACCCTTTGCATCAGCGCAGCAGCCTCCGCGGGGTTCTTGAGTTGCGGAGCTGAGTGTTGACCGCGCCAAGCTTCGTTCAATTGAGTCATGGGGTTCCCTCTGAAAATTTAAAAAGGTGGTAAGCCGACGGCAGAGCCCGCGCTTTCAATGGTGGTGGCAAAAGCAATGCCAATGAATGTTCTGGCCGATGTGGGGTTCAAAATGGCCGTGACAATGCCAACGACCTCGCCAGACATGTTGACCAAGGGGCCACCCGAATTACCAGGGTTGGCGGCTGCATCAAATTGAATCAGACCGTTGAGGTCTTGATTGCCATCGGGTGATTTGAATTTTCGATTGAGGCCAGAGACCACTCCCGCGGATACAGAGGGACCGATGCCAAATGGAAAGCCAACAGCTACAACTTGGTCGCCCGGTAACAGTTGCTGGCTGGAACCTAAAATGGCGGGTTCTAGGTCATCTGGAATTTTTTTCGGTTTGATCACAGCCAAGTCTTTGTCGGGCTGAACGCCAATCACAATGGCTTCTGACTCGGTGCCGTCAAAAAAAGTGACTTTCAATCTTTTGGCACCCGCAATCACATGAAAATTGGTCAAAATTGTGCCGTCATCTTTGATGACCACACCGGTGCCAACGCCACTTTCTTTGTCAGTGTCTTTGTTTTTGGGGTCTGCAGCGTAAGACTGGACATGAACAACCGCGCCTTGCACAGAGGCCGCCGCCTTTGCGCTTGCCGACGGCAGCTCTTTGTTTTGCAGCGTGTGCAAAACAGCGCCATCAATGTCACTTTGCGTGAGGCTTTTGGGCAAAGGATTCAGTGTGATGAAAGCTGCCATGGCAAGCAGGGTTAGCACAACGCCCAGAAAGAAGACGGCGGCAAAGTCCCACCTCCATTGAGAATTCCAAAATTGAAGTTTGCTTGTTGAGGGCGCTGAAGGCTGGGATGGCTTGGAGGCGGCAGAAGTTGAGGCAGGAGTTGTGGCAGACGAGGTCGCGGTTGCATCCGCAACAGGGTGCGAGACCGAACCCACAGTTCGCGGGCTTTTGCTAAAAACCGCCTCTCGTTTCATCAAATAACCATAACACAAGCTTCAATGGTAAATTGGGGGAACTTGCGAAAACCCTATTGGCTATGCAATTTCTACATCCTTTCATGCTTTGGTCCCTTTTGGTGCTGCCCCTTCTGCTTGCCGGCTATGTGTGGTTGTTAAGGCGCAAGCGACAGCAGGTGGTCACTTTTTCTGCGGTTTCTTGGATCTTGCAAAACATGGAGTTGCCGTCTCCCTGGCGGCGCCACATTCCTCCGGCCTTGATCGGGGTGGCCATTGCGTTGTTGTTGTTTGCCAGTGCCAGACCCATGGCCAGGGTGACTTTGCCAGCCGACTACATGACGCTCATCATGGCCATGGATGTCTCTCGAAGCATGTTGGCAGAAGATGTCGAGCCCAGCAGAATCAAGGCGGCGCAGAAAGCTGCCAAAGAATTTTTACAAGATCTTCCCAAAAACGTTCGGGTGGGAATTGTTTCTTTTGCAGGTAACGCTCAGGTGGTGCAGCATGTGTCGCAAGACAAAGAAGAGTTGGTGGCTGCCATTGATCGTTTTCAATTGCAAAGGGGCACAGCCACAGGCAGTGGTCTTTTGTTGGCCTTGAGCACCCTCAGGCCTGAAGCATCTATTGACTTGGAGGCGGCTCTTTACAACACCAATCCCTATGGCATGACCGATCAAAGTCAGTCGGGTGGTGCCAAAAGTTTGGATACCAAGCCAGCTGCAAAAGAGCGAACCCCCGAACCCCCTGGGTCTTACAAGGGCGGTGCCATCGTCTTGCTGTCGGACGGCCGCCGCACAACAGGTCCAGACCCCTTGCTGGCAGCCAAGAGGGCGGCAGATCTAGGTGTTCGTGTTTACACCGTTGGATTTGGCACACCGAACGGCTTTATTCCAGGCTACGAAGGTTATTCCTATTTCACACAAGTGGATGAGGAGGCATTAAAAGGCATTGCCAAGATCACTGAGGCCGACTATTTCAAGGCTGGTTCGGCAGAGGATTTGAAACAAGTCTACAAACATCTCTCGACCCAATTCACGATGGAAAAACGAGACACAGAAATCACAGCCTTGCTTTCAGGCTTGGCACTGATGCTCGTTTTCCTAGCCCTCCTGCTGTCTGCAGTTTGGTTCAAAATGGGCCCTCAGAATTCTTTTAAATCATTTAGCTAGGTCATTCAATGGTTGAAAATGGCATCTTGAAAATTGAGTCGATGAAAAATCGCTGTACGCCAGCAGAGTGGCAGGCCCGAGTTGACTTGGCTGCTTGCTATCGCTTGGTTGACCTCTATGGCATGTCTGACATGATGGCCAATCATGTGTCATGCAGTGTGCCAGGGGAGGAGGGCGCCTTTTTGATCAATCCTTACGGCATGATGTACGAAGAAATAACGGCCTCATGCCTGATCAAAATTGACATTCATGGCAACATTTTGGACAAGCCTGACTTCGGAGACCTGAACTACGGCATCAACAAAGCAGGTTACGTCATTCACAGCGCCATTCATGAGGCTCGGCCTGAAGTCAGGTGCATCATTCACACACACAGTTGGGCCTCCATGGCAGTTTCTGCACTTGAGTGTGGCTTGCTGCCCTTGACTCAAACGGCCATGCGCTTTTTGAAAATTGCCTACCATGACTACCAAGGCGTGGTTTTGAACAACGACGAGAAAGTGTCTTTGCTCAAAGACTTGGGGCAGGGCGAAGCTTTGATTTTGCGCAACCATGGTGCACTGACAGTGGGTCAAAGTGTGGGAGAAGCATTTAATTGGGCGCACAGATTAGAGTTGGCCTGCCATTCGCAATTGGCTGCCATGGCTTGCAACACGCCGCTGACCAAAGTAGCGCCAGATGTTTTAGAAGAAACGTGGAACAACTACCAGCCCAGTACTCGCAGGCCTTACGGCCTGATGGAGTGGCCAGCGCTGTTGCGAAAATTAGATCGCCTCGACCCTAGCTACCGAACCTAAATGGCTTTGATTCAATACACGCCAGCCAACTGACCGTATGAAGATATTGCTGTCTCATTTGGCATTGGATGCCTTGTTGCCAGACATTGCCAAAGTGATGGGTTCGCTGCCTTTTGAATGCGTGAGCTTTGAGCATGCTGTCAGCTCGGGGCGGCGAGATTTTGATGTGGCCTTTGTTTCGCGCGACGTCACTGGCTTGTCGACCAAGCATGAGCTGGCACCCAGCCTTCAGGCTTGTTACAAAGTTTTAGATGAATCGCCCAACTTGCGTTGGGTTCACATTCACTCTGCTGGCGCAGATCGCGAAATTTATGTTCGACTGAAAGCCAAGGGTGTTGAGATTGCCACATCTTCAGGCGCCAACGCCGAAGTTGTGGCTCAAACCGCCTTGGCTGGCTTGCTGGCTTTGTCGCGAAAATTTCCAGAATTGGTGCACGCCATGCATGCCAAAAAGTGGGCGCCATTGCTTGGTTCACAATTGCCGCCAGATTTAAAAGGTCAAACGGCGCTGTTGGTGGGCTGGGGTCCTATTGCACAAAGGGTGGCACAGTTTCTGTCAGTGTTAGGTCTTCGTCTGAAAGTGGTGCGCCAGAAATTACCAGCTCAACATGAAGTGAAGTTAGGCGCCGGTTCTTCGCAGCCAGAAATGCTGACCTTTGAAACCATCGACCAAGCTTTGCCATCAACCGATTGGGTCATACTGATGTGCCCCTTGACTGACACAACTCGCGGCTTGATCAATGCCCAAAGGCTGAACTTGCTGCCACCTGGTGCTGGCTTGGTGAATGTGGCTCGCGGCGAAGTGGTGGTTGAAAAAGACTTAATTGATGCGCTTCAAAACGGTGCCTTAGGAAGCGCTTATTTGGATGTTTTTGAGCATGAACCACTGGCCCAAACGTCACCATTGTGGAGCCTGCCGAATGTGATTGTGACGCCCCATTCCGCAGGGTTTTCTGCGGGAAATGAAGCCAGGGTGAGTCAAATGTTCCTAGACAATCTTGCGACATGGGCTTTGGAAGCGAAAAAAGCCGTGCTACAATCCGACGCTTAGCGGCTGTAGCTCAGCTGGATAGAGTACTTGGCTACGAACCAAGGGGTCGTGGGTTCGATTCCTGCCAGCCGCACCAAATGATCAGAGGGTTAGTAGATGAACGTCTACTAACCCTTTCGTCTTTTTGGCTTTGCTGATCGATAAGGCATGGGTCAGCGGGCGCTGAGTCTAATCCCAACAAATTCGGCATGATAAATGTTGACAGTGGCACGCAGCATTCTTTTGGTGCCAGCAATATCGTTGATGACAAGGTGGCATTCCAAACTAACGTCGCCCTCCTCGCCGTCCTCTCCTTTCAGCCAAGTCTTGCTACCCTTGCGACATGAGACCGGCAACCCGTCCAAGGTCAGGTTCATGGACAACAGCGTGTCGTCATGACTTCCCGAGAAGTCCGCCTTGAAATGGATTTGTTGCTCGCGTCCGGTGGAAGTCACTGGGCATCGATATTCTCGCCGTTTGAAGTTGGCCGACTGGGTTTCACAAGCCAACACATCCTCGGCATAAGTTGGACTTGCCGTGGCGACAATCGCTAAAAAAATACAGATGATCCCAGCGCGCTTATTCATTGACGATCCCTTTGCACCGGTTCTGCCGGCGTCATGACAAAACTCAAGCCTCAAACCCAATAGCGTAGCCCCATGCATCCAGCCGATCAGGGATGGCATTGAAAGCAAGGGTAATTCGCTCGGCCCCTAGGTTGACAGGTACTTCATGCAGAAGGTGGCTTGGAAAAAGAATCAAGTCACCAGGTTCAGGGAGTGGGGCGTTCCATTTGTCGGCGTTAAAGGGGCCTGACTTCATGCCCGCGTGCGTATTGCGAAATACAAACTCTGCACCGCCAAGCGGGCGGCTAAAACGGGTACACGCGGAAGTGTCGCAGGTGCTTAGATAAAGGACGCCAGATGCGAAACAGTTGGCATGGTTGTGAAGCGACTGGCTTCCATTGTGCTGAAGTACATTCACCCAAATCTCTTTCACAAGCCATCGCAGTGACTCACCAAAAAGCAGTTGACCGAACGCCTGCAAGTGAGGCCCGATCTGCCGGACGACTGCATCCAGAGTGGTGTCTTCGCCCGGCCTGAGGATGCGCGTGTGCGACAGTTGGGTGGATCGTTGGTTGGCCACCGAAGCCGCTAGAGACAAGCGTTGTCCCAAGGCAATGGCTGCTTCTGGAGAGAGCAATGCGGGTATGCGCAGGACCGGGGTGGGAAACAACTCAAAGATTTCAGACATAGTCTGTCAGCCCGCAATCACTGCGATGCGTGATAGCGTCCAAAACACCGAGATGCTGCCAATGCCGTACAAAATGACTTGCCGCGCGGTCGAGGTCCAAGTGTATTTTCGGGAAGTCAGAACCACCAGCCATGCCAGACCGATGACCACCAATTGACCAGCCTCCACACCCAGATTGAAGGTGAACAGTGCTATGTTGGCATGCTGTTCAGGCAGTCCAATGTCTTTGAGTGCACCTGCGAAGCCCAGCCCGTGTATGAGTCCAAATACAAAAGCCACAATGCCAGGCCAACGGCGGGTGATTGTGTCCTTTTGATTCAAGGCTTCCGCACTCACCAAAACAATCGACAAAGCGATGACGGCCTCTACAGGTGGTGGCCTTAGCGTCAATGCACCTAACGCACTGGCGGCTAGTGTCAGGCTGTGGGCAACTGTGAACAATGTGATGGTTGCCAAAAGTTGACGCCGAAAACCCACCAACAACAACAAGCTGATGACAAACAACAAATGATCAATGCCGCTCAGAATATGTTCTATGCCCAGCACAACATAAGTTTGCGCCACTTGCCATGCGTCGCGCTCGTCGCGCGCAGAGCCAAACAAGCGCGCTGCAGGTTGGTTCTGGGTCAAGGTAAACGTACTGCGTTGCTCTCCTTGCCAAGTGATCCGTAAAATGACGGCTGAGTAGTTCTTTCCTATGCCATTGACTGCCAGGCTTCC
>Ga0114979_10001011_pt1 | contig 18689 bp, 21 predicted proteins | sample S_140625_EF_Meta_FD_87315 | JGI IMG/M metagenome (GOLD analysis project Ga0114979, IMG submission 87315) | Freshwater microbial communities from Lake Simoncouche, Canada to study carbon cycling - S_140625_EF_MetaG | ecosystem: Environmental > Aquatic > Freshwater > Lake | place: Lake...
CTTTTGTGGTCACCGATCCATTGAGACGGTGAATCAAAACATACTGCTTACGTGAGTCGTTTGCCGCTTTTTCCCCTGGGCCACGGTTTGTTTCCCGATGGCAGACTGCAGCTGCAGATCTTCGAAGTTCGGTATCTTGATCTTATCCGGCGTTGCTTTCAGGATGGCACCGCTTTCGGCGTAGTCTGGCTATCGGAGGGCGATGAGGTCCAAAGGCCAGGGCAAATTCCAAGTGTTTTCCCCTGGGGTTGTTTGGCGCACATTAACGATCTCGTCACCGTGCAGCCCGCACTTTTGAGGGTCCGCTGTCGCGGTGGTCTGCGATTTCGCCTGGATGGAGTTGAAGCTGGACCTTATGGCGTTTGGTATGCAGAGACTGAGACGGTCGATGCAGATCCCGCCATCGATATCCCGCAAGATCTTCAGGGTCTGAGTGACCGGCTCGGGAAGTGGATTGCTCAAGCGCAAACAAAGGGTTTTGAGGACCGCCTGCCGATGGAGCCGCCTTATCGGCTCGACGAATGCGGTTGGGTCGCAAATCGGTGGGCGGAACTCCTATCGCTACCTGGCGAGCAGAAGCTGGATCTGCTGGCCGAGATGGACCCGCTCCGGCGCTTACGCGCCATCAAGGCCTGCCTTGAAGATCTGGAGGGCGCCTGAACGTTGGCGGTTCACCAGCCGTGATGGTGTCCGTGATGACGGCGCTGCATGTAGGCGGGGGCATACGTTGCTCCATAGCCTGATCCATACGCAGGTCCATACGCAGGTCCATAGTTCTGGACATACGCTGGTGCCACGCGATATTGCACGACCGGTGCAACTGCCTGTGGGTAGTAAGCAGGAGGGTAATAAGCTGGTGCCGGCGCATAAACCGGCCCTGTGACGTAGCCCGGCGAAACGCGGTAAGCGACACCGGGAGTTGCCATGTAAACCGCGGGCCCAACTGGCGCAGGGAATGCCGCCGCGCCACCAGCGACCTGAGCATTGGATGCAATCAGTCCGCCAATCAGAGCACCTGCCAGGGCGGCCTGTTCACGGTCTCCCCAAGCGTGGGCGCTTGGGATCAACGCCAGCGTTGCCAAGCAAAACGCCGCACTACGGATCGATTTTGATTTCATGACCGTTCTCGGTTTGGTTTCATAAACAACATGCTTACAAGCCCAAAACGCGGTTCGTGGCCCTCCCGTTGACGGCTGTCCGGGTCTGCGTTGTGCCGAGTTGTAACGAATTGTCAGACCGCTTCCGCGCTTAGCCCGCCGAGGCGCGCGTGAAGACGGCCCCGCGTCGCCACTGCTACTAAAACCAACACCTCATCGGGGTTCGGGCCGTCCGAAAAAGCCACGGTGACCGTATCGTAATGCGAACGCACGTAGAGCTCGTGCTTATGAGCCAGCGGAATGTCGATCGGTGTCATCGGACCGCCACGCTTTCCGGTTGATGGAATCCAGGCTTTGCCGCCACCCAGAATGTCCCTTAAGGGATTGGCAAATGCAGCGGTCAGGAACGCATTGCCGTGTTCGTATTCGCCGTTCAGTCCGACCAGGCAGGCTTTGCCGACGCTGGAATGGATGTCTCCGTCCAGTGCCTTCAGGATGCGGTTTCCGAATGCCTCTCCGAGCGCAGCGGATTGATCAACAACGGGGCTCATGTCTGGCGTGAATGAACCGTTAGCAAACGGATTGCGCAGGCAGGCGCCAATAACGATCTTCCTAATCGGATGGCCATCAGCAGGATGATGAATCTCGGTGGCCAGAATTTCTTCTTCGTAGGTGGTCCAGCGGCGGATCGAAAATGGGGTCGGTGTCGAAGGTTTGTTGATCATCATGGTTCGATGCTTGAGTCTGAAATCATCTAGTGGGCGGCGCCACCGAAATCCTGTGGCACTCGATTTTGCGCGATGCGGATTGATTTCATCGGGGCAGGGGTGTTTCGGCTGCGTCCAACAAATCGGGGTATGCCATCTGTGATGACGGCGGCCACTGCCGCGATGTCACCGTTCTCGAGGGCGCTCAACGCATCGTTTTTTGACCCGCCGACGCAGGCGTCGATCAGGACCACGTCGGCATCTTTACCAACCTGCAAGAATCCCGAATTCCTTCGATAAACCCGCGCATTGTTTCCGGTCGCGGCAGCAATCGCCATTTCGGGCGGCATATTTCCCAGGCTCGCCAGGTGGCTGATGGTGTACATCATGCCAAGCGGCATGATCCCCGAGCCCGTCGGGGTGTCCGTGGCAATCAGGAACCGGTCGAACTGCCCCGCTTCGCGAATCAAATGACCCAAAAGCAGAGTGGTGCGCAGGTTGCCAGCCGTACAGACCTGAAGTGCCATGGTGGATTCGTTAACGAGGCGCGGGTAGTCCGCATCGGGCATTGCAACCGGCCCGCCATTGGTATGGAACGACACGTCGGCCTGCATGGCGATCAGGTGGTCGGCCCAAATCCCGGAGGACCCCGGGATCGAAGAGCCCCCGGTATGCACCAGCGTGGTCATGCCATGTTTTTTGGCCCAAGCGATCATCGGAGCGTAATCGTACGGTGTATTGACCCCACCAAATCCAGCTTTGGCGAGCCACACGCCCTGCGCCGCGATCTCTTCAAAATCACGCTCAACCAGGCCCGGTTCAAGGATGACGGCTCCCGCCCAGACCCTCATGCCGCCCGGGCGGTAGTGCTCGAAGCATTTCATGGCTGCGACGGCCAGGGCCTTGACCCCCACGGGATCTTTTGGACGCCCAGGCACGTGGACTTCAGAGGCGCTGATTGCAGTGGTCACGCCGCCATGGACGTAGCTTTCCAGAAAGCCGACAGTCTTCTGGCGCGGGGTGTAGTCGCCAAATGTATTGTGAACCTGCGAGTCAATCAGCCCGGGAATAGCTGTCGCACGATCGGCATCAATGACCACGTCGCACTGGGCGAGATCGGAATCTGAGACCGTACCGACTTGGAGAATTTTTCCGCTATCCATCAGAATCGCGTCGCCCTCAACCCAGGGGGCTCGCCAATCACCGGAAACGATTCGACCACAATTTACAACGGCAGTTTTCATGAGGATCAATCGACAGAGTTGGGTGCCCTATGCTTTACTGCTGCAAAACAAAGGGAGATTTTTTGATGGCCAAAGCCTACTGGATCAGCGCGTACCACGCCATTCATGATGCCGACGCGTTGGCGGCTTACGCGAAACTGGCGTTGCCCGCCATCACCTCGGCCGGGGGCAAGTTCCTCGCTCGTGGAATGCCCGCCGCAGTAAAGGAGCAGGGCATCGCTCAGCGTACCGTGCTCGTCGAATTCGAATCGGTTGACGCGGCCCTGGCGGCCTACAACAGTCCTGCCTATCAAGAGGCGGTGGCCGCACTGGGCACGCATGCCGTGGTGCGCGACCTGCGCATTATTGAGGGCACCTAAGGTTGAGGACAGTTAAGGCGCTTCAGGATTTCATCGATCCAGGGGGCGCTATAGGTACCGGTAGCGATGGCGGCCATCATCTGACTCTCGACTGCGGCTTTCGTCCGAGCAGCTGCCAGTAAGGACTCAGCCTCAGCGTATGGCACGCAAAGCACCCCGTCGTCATCGCCGAGGATGAGATCGCCCGGATGAATCACCATGCCGTCGATCGCGATTGTGGTGTTGATTTCACCCGGTCCGTCTTTGTAAGGACCCTGATGGGTCACCCCGGCCGCGAATACCGGGAAAGTCCCTTCGCGGAGCGCCCGCGCATCTCGGATGGCACCGTCGATGACGATGCCAGCAGCGCCTCTCGAGATGGCAATCGTGCTCATGATGTCGCCAATTAAGGCAGTGGTCAGATCGCCGCCGCCGTCGACGACCAATACATCCCCCGGCGTGAGCAGGTCGAGCGCCTTGTGGATCATCAGGTTGTCGCCCGGGCGAACACGTACCGTTAGCGCAGGCCCCGCCATTGGGTTGCCCTGATGCATCGGGCGCAGTCGAGGGCCAGCCGAAAACATTCGCGACATGCAATCACTGACGTTGGAGACAGGAATCTCGAGGAATTGCTTCGCGAGTTCAAGGCTCACAGCCTGATGACGCTTCAGGATTTGAAGACCGAGCATGATGATTCCTCAGGTTTGAAAGTCGAGTTTGATTTTTGCGAGAAAGTCCTTCATGAATCGGGCTTCATCATTGACTCGGCGGTTCATTTCAGCACGCGTCAACATGAGCGGCTCAAGCCCATTATTTCTGAGTTTGGCCGCGGTCGCCGGACTGTTGATGGCGGCGTTGAACTGGACATTCATGGCGTCAAGGACTTCGGCAGGCATCGAAGCAGGCGCCCAGACTGCAATCCAGGACGGGATCGACTGACCCTTAAAAACATCGACCAGTGAGGGCACGCCGGGCAGGCTCTTGAGGGTGTTGGCCTGCACGACCGCCAACCAGCGTAGCTTGCCGCTTGCGACCATCGGACCGCCCACAGGGATGGTGGTGAATACCGCATCTAGATGCCCCCCCGCAGCGTCCGCAATCATGGGTGGTCCGCCCTTGTAGGGCACCATGATCAGGTCCAGATTGGCGGCCCGTTCCAACAAAAGCGCCGATAAGTGATGAGGCGTCCCGGTGCCGGCCAGACCGACCCGAAGCCGTTGTCCGGGCTCGCGGGCTTTTGCCAAAAACTGCTCGAGGGTCGTGACCCCTAGTTGCGGCGTCACCGCCAGCAGCAAAACCATATCGGCAATCGCGGCAACCGGCACCAGATCCTTGAACGGGTCCACCGATTTGGACGATAGCTGGGGGACGAACGGGTTCGTCGTGAGTACCGAATTCGATAACACCGCGAAGCTGTTCGTCTCTGCGCCTTGCCGAGCCACGTACTCGAGAGCGATGTTGCCTGAAGCGCCGGGTCGATTTTCGATAATGGACAGCGGTTGACCGCTCGTTGTCAGCGCTTCAGTGGTCGTTCGAATTGCAAAATCGACCACGCCACCGGCTGGAAAACCAACGATGAAACGGGCTTGCTTGGCGAGCGTGCCTTGGGCGCGGGCCAGGCCAGCCAGGGATGCGGCGGCTCCACCCGCCATCCAGGAAATGATCTGTCGCCGATCCATGGAATTCCTTTTGAATGATGTTTGTGCACGCCGAGCGTCTCACGGGAGGGCCCTCGGTTTGGCGTCGTTGGTCTACGGAAAAACCCTTGGGTCAGGGCCACGGCCTATTCGCCCGCGTCCAATGAAAACCGGGCGCTTGAGTCGCGCCCGATTAAGCGAACCAATTCGGGCAAGGCCTCTTTCAGCGAAGCATGCAGGGTGTAGGGCGGATTGATCACGAACAGTCCACTGGCGCTCAGACCGGGGCGGACACTCTCGGTGCTGGGGCGATCAGACGGGGTGTCGCTGCGGCCCACATCGAGGCTGCAGTTCAGCCAGGGACGCTTGCACCGGATCGAGAGATTCCAGAGTTTTCGGGGTAACTCCTGCGCATCGAGACGGGCGATGCTTGGGTACCAGATCACGTACGTACCCGTCGCGAATCTTTGTAGCGCATCCTTCATCATTTTGACGACACGGGTGTAGTCCGTCTTCATTTCATAGCTGGGGTCGCACAGAATCAGGCCCCGGCGCGAGGGCGGGGGTAGAAATTTTTTGAGTCCTTCGAAGCCGTCTTCGCGCAGGATGGCGACTTGTCGGCCGGCTTTGAGTTGGTCGATGTTGCCCGTCAGCAGCTTGATGTCGGTTGGGTGTAGCTCAAATAGTTTGAGCCGGTCACGATCGCCTAGCAGTTGCTGAATCAAAAACGGCGAGCCCGGATAGATCGTCCAGCCGCCAGACGAATTGAAGCCTTTGACCAGGTCGAGGTAGTCGTTCACCGCCGCGCTGCCCGATTGGATCCCATTGCCTGCCTTGGATCGGTTGATCGTGTTGACCAGTCGGAGAATTCCGTCGGTGGCCTCGGCGCTGGTATTGGCCTGGGAGGCGTCCAGGCGATAAAGCCCCGCGCCGGCGTGGGTATCGATCACCTGCAAGGCTGTCGGTTTTTGCGTCAGATGACGAAGAGTCGCGACAAGCACCAAATGTTTGAGGACATCCGCATGGTTGCCGGCATGAAAGGCATGGCGATAGCTGAACATGGCGGGCGGTCTCTGTTGAATTGAGTATGATCTCGAATTAAAACCAAGGGTAAATACTATGCAGCCAGAAGTGACCCAGAACGGGCATTCCCGCATTCTCCTGATTGGTGGTGAAAAGGGTGGCGTCGGCAAATCCCTCGTATCGAGAGCCCTGGCCCAATACTTCATCGATCATTCAATGCCGTTTGTCGGCTTTGATACCGATCGGTCACACGGCGCACTCATGCGTTTCTATGCGGATTATGCGTCGCCGATTTTGATCGACCGATACGAAGCGTTAGATCACATCGTTGAGGTGGCAGTTGAGCAGTCCGGGCTTCGGGTGCTGGTTGATCTTGCAGCGCAGACTCACGCACCCCTCGTCGCCTGGATGGAAGATTCTGGCGTGCTCGACCTTGCGCGGGAGAATGGGCTCCAAATCACGTATTGGCATGTCATGGACACCGGTCGTGACTCCGTTGATCTGCTGCGGCAGATACTCGAACGGTTTCAAGATCGGCTGGATTACGTGGTGGTGCGCAATCAGTTGCGTGGTAATGATTTTAGCAATCTGGAAAAGTCTGGGTTACTCGACCGTCTGTCCGACCTCGGCGGGGGAGTGATTGAGGTCAAGCAACTTCATCAGTCGGTCATTCAAAAAATCGACGCCAAAGACAGTAGTTTTTGGGCAGCCAAGCAATCCGGTACGGAGTTTGGTGCCGGGCTCGGATTGATGGAGCGGCAGCGGCTGAAAACCTGGATGAACCATGTTTTTGCCGAATTCAGTGCGGCCGGAGTTTGACGCCACCAGTGCGAGTGTAACGATGGTCCCACCGATGGGCGCAGAATACGACTCATGAAAACTCCCGATCGCCTGCGCCCGCTTCTCGAGGAAGGATTGATTGACGAGGTCCTGCGTCAACTCACCAGTGGCAAGGAAGCGATGGTGTTTGTGGTTCGTTGCGGCGAAGAGATCCGTTGCGCCAAGGTTTACAAGGAGGCAACCCACCGCAGCTTTCGCCAGGCGGTGGACTACACCGAAAACCGCAAAACGAAGAACAGTCGTCAGGCACGCGCGATGGCTAAGGGCACCCGCTTCGGTCGGCAGGCTCAGGAAGCGGCCTGGCAGAGCGCTGAGGTGGATGCGCTATATCGACTTGCACACGCCGGCGTTCGGGTCCCCAAGCCCTACAATTTTCTCGAAGGGGTGCTCTTGATGGAGCTCGTCTGCGATGAAGATGGCGATGCGGCCCCACGACTTAACGATGTTCATTTCACCCCTGATCAGGCTCGCGCCCATCACGAAATCTTATTGCGTGAGGTGGTTCGGATGCTCTGTGCTGGCGTCGTCCACGGTGACCTTTCGGAATTCAATATTTTGATTGCAGCGGACGGCCCCGTCATCATTGATCTGCCCCAGGCCGTCGATGCAGCGGGCAACAACCATGCGGCTGGAATGCTTGAACGCGATGTAGCCAACCTGCGTAACTATTTTGGTCGCTTCGCGCCGGATCTTTTGAGTACGGACTATGGTCGCGAAGTCTGGTCCCTCTACGAGCGTGGCCTGCTGACCACGGATTCGGTTCTGACCGGGCGGTTCAATCCGAAGCTAAAACCAGTCGATCTCGAGTCGGTCCTTCTCGGGATCGAGGATGCCCGGTTCGAGGAGGCTGCGCGCAAGCTTCGGATGCAGGATTCGGAGTGAATGTCATTGCATTGACGCGCGCCTGGATCGAGCGGGCCGTCATTGGCCTCAACCTGTGCCCTTTCGCCAAGGCACCATACGTTAAAGAGCGGATCCGCTACTGCGTGAGTCATGCGTCGTCGGCCAGGGACCTTTTGCAGGACCTGCGGGTCGAACTCCAGCGCTTGGTTGATTCGCCTGTTGACGAACTTGAAACAACCCTGCTAATTCACCCTCAATGTTTGAACGATTTTCTGGATTTCAACGACTTTCTCGGTGATGTCGATACCACGCTGAGAAAGTTGGGTCTTGAGGGGACGATTCAGGTCGCTAGTTTTCATCCCCAGTATCAATTTGCTGATTCCGGTCCCGACGATCTGAGCAATGCGACCAATCAGTCGCCATTCCCAATGCTTCATTTGTTGCGCGAAGACAGTATCGATCGCGCGGTTGAAACCATGTCAAACCCTGAGCGTATTTACACAGCAAACATCGAGTCGCTCGAGCGTCTCGGCGCGAGGGGTTGGCAAGATCTGCTTGCACAGTGCAGAGCGGATGTACGGGAATGACCTGATCGATCCGCTGCGGGTTATCACCGATACTTCGGCGATCTATTGAAACAATACGGAGTGACTCGATGCAGCGTTTCCTGAAACGGATGGCTGTGATGTTCGGCGTAATGACCGCGATCAGCGGTGTCGGCATTGCCCAGGCTCAGGCCCCCTCGACCACGTTCCCATCCAAGCCGGTCCGCCTGATCTGCCCTTTCCCACCGGGTGGAGCGGTTGACATCGCTTCACGTGCCATCGCAGTGGAGTTGGCGAAAAATCTTGGGCAACCGGTCACGGTGGAAAACAAACCTGGAGCAGGCGGCAATATCGGCGGCCAGGAGGCCTCGCGCGCTGCGCCCGACGGCTACACCATCTTTATGACAACCAGTGGCATTCAGGCCATCAATCCGGCGCTCTACGCCAAGATGCCCTTCGATCCGAGTAAGGATCTGGCCAGTGTCACGGCTCTGGTCTCGCTCAACAACGTGCTTGTGTTGCACCCATCCATTAAGGCCAACACGGTTCAGGAAGTGATCGCGATGGCCAAGGCCAAGCCGGGGGAACTGAACTTTGCCTCCAGCGGCAGCGGCACGAGCATTCACATGTCGGGCGAAATGTTCAAATACCTTGCCGGTCTGAACATGGTGCACATTCCGTACAAGGGCAGCGCGCCAGCGTTGGTGGATCTGCTGGCTGGACAAACGATGATGATGTTTGACAACATTCCGTCCGCAATCCAGCACATCAAGGCCGGCAAACTCAAAGCGCTAGCCACCACTGGGGCAAAACGCGATCCCTTATTGAACGATCTGCCCACCATGGCTGAATCAGGCATCGCAGGCTATGAGTCAGGTGTCTGGTTCGGTCTGATGGTGCCTGCGGGGACGCCGAAGGACATCATCGCCAAGCTCAATGCTGAGGCCGTAAAGGCAACGAAGTCGCCTGATTACGTCAAGCGCATGAATGAACTGGGCTACAACATCATTGGCTCGACGCCAGAGGTGATGACCGAAATGAGTCGGGCCGAAGTCCAACGGTGGGGCCCGATCGTGAAGGCCTCGGGTGCCAAGGCCGAATGAGTCCTGATCAGTCGGTATGAGGGGCGCTCAGGCCGATTCCTCGAGCGCCCGGCTGACCTGGCTTGCGAAGCTTGAGAAGCGGGCGGGCTCGATCCATCGGACGACAATAACGGCCCGGTACTTGGGCTCCACCCAAACATAATTCCCGCCCGCGCCGACCATCAAAACACTTTCGGCGCTGGCGCCCGGAAAGGTTTTGCCGTCCGGGTTGAGCCAGCTCAACCAGCCGTAAAAAGGCGCGAGTGCGCAGGGTTCGCGCATCCGGCGGACCCAGTTTGCGGGTATCACGCTAGTCATCTTGCTGCCCGCCGTCCACTGACCATCCCGGCGCAGGAGCTCGCCGATCAACGCCTGATCACGCGTGCTGATTGAGACGCCGCCACCCCAGTGCGTGCCCCCAGGTACAGACCGGACACGGCCTGCAGCCCTCTCATGTGTGGCGGGGAGATCGACCCAGGCGTTGTCATAACCTTCCCAACTGAAGGGCCCCTTTGCGCCGATGGGGCTCAGGACGGATTCCTGGAAAACCTCGGGCAGCGCTCGGCCAAAGAGATGCAACAAGGCCAGCGAAAACTGATTGATTCTGACATCGTTGTATTCCCAATAATTTCCAGGGGCTTGTAAGGGGCGCAGAGATCCTTTGGTGCCCAGGATGCCGCGTGGGTCGTGGGCGACATAACGGTAGTGTTCGACCTGGTCGGGCAGCCCCAGGCAACTGCCTTCCCATTCGCTGGTCTGGCTCATCAAATGTGACCAGGTAATCGATTGGTTGTGTGGTGTATCAAAACCGATCCCGGGTAAGCGTCGCGAGATCGGTTCGTCGGGGTCAGGCAGCAGGCCAGTGCCGTGTGCAACACCGGCCAGGAGCCCAAGATAGGTCTTGGCAACGCTGAAGGTCAGATCGGCCCGGTTGGTATCTCCCCACATGTGCCAAACCTCGCCCTCGCGCAGGATTATTCCCGAGACGCCCGCCCTCGCATGGACCGGCCCCAGAAGTTGGTTCCAGGGTGGGGGGTCAGCCTGATGAACGCCCCAAGCGGCGGGATTGTCGACCGGATCGCGGGGCCAGTTGATCTCGTGAGCGGTCGAATAGGCGATGGCTTGTTCGATCAGATTCATGAATTTTCGAGGGTCCCATGGCATAAGATGACGGCATCGAACTGACCACCAAACTGACCCGTGAGTCGATCAAGGAGACCGAACGAATGGCAATTTATGAACTCAGAACCTACGACGTTGTCGTAGGAAAAATGGCCGAGGCCGTTTCACTTTACAACACCGAAGGCTGGCCAGCCATTCAACGCCATCCACAGCGGCTAGTGGGGTACTTCACGGGCGATGTCGGTGCGATCAATCAAATTATTCATTTGTGGAAATTCGAGGATGATGCGGATCGCCGTGCTTTCTGGGCAGGTGTTTTTGCCGACGAGGCGTTTATGGATTTCGCCCGAAAACTGAGGCCCTTACTGCTCTCGCAGAACAACAAACTGATGCTCGCATCGCCTTGGGGCCCACACCCCTGACACTCGGAGTTCGTTGATGAAGGCAAACACTATTCTAGAAACCATTGGCAATACGCCTCATATCCGCATCAATCGCTTGTTCGGCTCGAATCATCAGGTCTGGATCAAGTCTGAGCGCAGCAACCCGGGCGGGTCGATTAAGGATCGGATTGCGTTATCGATGGTTGAGGATGCCGAAAAGAGTGGGGCCCTGAAGCCTGGTGGCACCATCATTGAGCCGACCTCAGGTAACACCGGCGTTGGTCTTGCCATGGTGGCGGCCGTTAAAGGGTACTCGCTCATCCTTGTGATGCCCGACAGCATGTCTGTGGAGCGCAGGCGGTTGATGCTTGCGTATGGTGCGCGGTTTGAACTAACGCCTCGCGAACGGGGCATGAAAGGCGCTATTGCGCGTGCTGAAGAATTGGCCGCGACGATTCCGGGCGCCTGGATTCCGCAACAGTTCGAAAATCCAGCGAACATCGCCGTTCATGTCCGGACCACGGCGCAGGAAATTCTCGATGATTTTCCCGCCGGACTCGATGCGATTATTACTGGCGTTGGAACGGGTGGGCACCTGACCGGCTGCGCTCAGGTTCTGAAGCAGCACTGGCCGCAACTGAGGGTCTACGCGGTCGAACCCAGTGCGTCGCCCGTGATCTCGGGCGGAGCCCCGTCTCCCCACCCAATTCAGGGCATCGGCGCAGGTTTTATCCCCAAGAATCTTGACATGTCTGTGCTCGATGGCGTGATCAAGGTCGACGCGGACGCCGCTCGGGAGTTCGGTCGACGCGCAGCACGCGAGGAGGGCATGCTCGTTGGGATTTCGTCCGGGGCAACGCTCGCGGCGATTAGCCAGAAGTTGCCCGAGCTAGCCGTGGGCGCAACCGTACTCGGTTTTAACTACGACACGGGTGAACGATACCTGTCTGTAGAGGGGTATCTACCGGCAGAAGCAGCAGCTTGACCTGCTTGACGGGGGCATGCAGGAACAAGGCGGAACATCCCCCTCACCAATCAATGGTCTGTCCGCGGTAATCGACAAACCAGGCCTGTGGACGGGCTGTCAGGCTATTCAAGGTGTTCAGCATGCCCATCGTTGAATTCTCGGCCGTGACGGTTTCGTGCCCACGGCTGAATGCCTCGGACAGGCGCGAGACCACAGTGCCGGGTTGAAGGGCTGCGAACACGGCCCCAGGTCGGGTGCGATGAGATTCAATGGCTGCAGTTTGGAGCAGCATGTTACCGGCAGCCTTTGAGGCTCGATAACCGTACCAACCCCCAAGGTGGTTATCCGAAATACTGCCCACTCGGGCGGATAGGACGCCGAAAATGCTGCGCTCCTTGCGGGGCAGGAGCGGAATGCACTCCCGCAGAATCATGCCGCGCCCAATTGCATTGATCTGGAAGGCCCGCATGAGGCCGTTGGCACTCATGCCTTCGAGCCGCTTTTCAGGCCCCTGACCGTCGATGGTCAACGCGCCCGTCGCATCCAGAATCAAGTGAAAGGGGCCGCAGGTCGCGATGGACTGGACGGCGGATGTGATCGCCGCTTCATCTTCAAGAATGAGCGGTGCAGGAGAGGATCGATCGAGGCGTTCGACAACGGCGCAGCGATCGTCGCAGGTCAGTTGCTCGATGAAGGAGCGACCGATTGTGCCGCTGGCTCCCACTACCAGTGCCCGATATCCGGCGGGCAGCGAGGTCATCAAACTCATTACGGCTTAGCTTAGATCACACGGGCAATTTTGACCGCGAATTCCGAGCCCACCGAAACCAGGCGGCACCAACTGCGGATCAGTCGAGGTGTCTTCAAGGCGTTCAAGTTTTCGATTGCTTCCAGTCGGTGAGACCGTTCATCACTTTGAAATTCGATGAGAAGGCTGAGGAGTTCCGCGTGGCCACCTCGGCGAAGAAGTTGATCAATTTGAACTTGATAGTGATGTTCGACGAAGGTTTCAACGGCTTCAATGGTTGCAAAGACAGCCTCGCGACCAAATATGGCTGGAATTGAGCCCGTCAAAAACCCAGCGATTCGCCATCCGATCAATAACTTGCTGCGCCGAAGTACCGGGAGTAGGGCATTGATCGCGAGCAGATGTTTGCGCTCCGTTTCCAGGTGTGCCCGGGCAAACTCACGAACCGAGGCGTCACGAGTGGCGGCGAGGATGCCGCGATAAATCCAGACAGCGCCAGTTTCGCCGGCCTGATTCGATCGCATATCGCCAACCATGGTGGGCGGCAGATGGGAGACATCTAAGCGCCGAAAGACCGACTGGATCGAGGGCCGAATTGTCAGGAAACCACGGTAAGCCGCTTCCATCAGGGAGAGCGCACCTGGGACTCTAGCGATCACGGATAGCCAACGCCAACCGGGTAATCGGCTCCAGAGGGCGGCGAATGCCCGTGCGCCACTCAGCACTTCTCCATCCGCCTGCGCCACGTGAAAGCGAGCCATGAGTGTGGCTTTGGACAGGCCCTGGGGAAGTGGTGCGTCTTCGGTGCTGACATCAAGCCACTGGATTGGGGTGGACGAGTTCAGTCCCTGGTAGATCGAAATCTCGGTGCGGCACAGTGGGCATGATCCGTCGAAACAAACCTGAATGGCTTGACGATTGGCGGGTGTCTGTTCGTGCGAAACCGGTATGGATGCGGGGGATTGATTCATGTGTCCCAATCATAGTCTCAATGCCGAAAGACCCCCCGGGGTCAAGGTTTTATCGATGGCAGTACTGTTAACGACTATATATCGTTGACAACTTTCAGTTTGACCACCTATATTCCGCATCGTTATCTTTTTTTGCCCAATATGGGTGTGTCCTGCTGGTTGGCTCTGGCTGGTGATAACGATCTTAACCACTTCGGAGTTCGTGATGAGTTCTCATGCTTTTCGTCTGGTCGCTTCGTGCGTCACCGTGATGTCACTTTCGGCTTGTGCCACAAATAATTTCAACACGAATCGGGTATCTGCAGTCCCGATGCCGACTATCTATGCCACTGATACGTTGGCAGAAGTTGAGATCAAAGAGCCCATTAGCGGCGCTGGCTGTGCAAGCAGCTTTCTGACGATCTTCAAGAGCGGCGACACCTCGTTCCTGGAGGCCTACGGTGACGCAGGATCGGGAAATATTGCTCGGGCCAAGGCCGCTGCGGCGTACGACGCGCTCGCCGGCAAGAATGGTTTGACAACGGATTTCCTGATCAACCCGGTCTGGGAAGTTAAACAGAACACACAGCTGTTCGGAGTCCTGCAGGACGACGTTTGTGCCAAGGTTAAGGGCTATCGAGCCGTGATTAAAGGTTTCACGAAGAAGGCTGATACGATCACTGGACCTAGCAAGGGTGCTGGTGAGGCGCTCGGGATGCCCTCCTGGCTCTCGAAATTCTTTTAAGTAATTGAACCTTGGGTGTCGAACTGAAGGTTCTGGGCATTGATACCTGGCGACGACTGACCTTTGAGCTTGTAGTTGCCACTGCGGCGATGTTGGGTGGTGCGGCCGCAGTCGCCCAGCCCGCTGGTTTGACACCCTGTTCCAGAGGCGCGGCTGCGCTCAACTGTTCCGGGACTCTTCGGTTTCCGGATGGTGTGATGTATGTCGGCGAATTTCGGGATGGTCGTCGAAACGGTGTCGGTGCCTTCGTCTTTCCCGATGGCCGGCGGCAAGTACATGAGTTTGAGTCGGATGCGGTGATTGGTCAGGGGATTCGATATCGCGCCGATGGTTCGATCGAAAGTTCTGGTACGTTCTCGCACGGTCAGCTAGTACGGGCACATCCGGTAGATATGCAGATGTTCGATCGACGCACCCCGATTCCATCGGACCCGCCAAGACGACCGCAATTGGCTGTGCCGCCGGATCTGCAAAACTTGGCCTCAACGCAGGCGCTTCCTGCGATGACCGTCGACGGCAGGATGTTGTCATTCGTCCTCGGGACGAGTGCACCGAGCGGCCCGGTCATCGGGTCAATTCCGATCTTCGATATCATCGACATCAACGGTCGATCGTCCATTAAAGTCATCCCTCGCAATCCGGGCTGAGTTTTCTATACAGGCATTGCTCGACCGTTCTCAATGAGACGATCCTGCCTTGGAGATGAACACACCGGACCCCGATGCGCTGGCCATCATATGGTTCAAGCGTGATTTGCGCATTCGAGATCACGCTCCCCTCTTGGCGGCCACCTCATTTCAGCGCGCGATCGGTCTTTTTCTGATTGAGCCCGAGTGGCTTCGAAGCGCTGAGTGCGACGAACGCCACCTGGCCTATGTTCTAGCGTCCTTGCGCGGCCTTCGCGCCGATCTGGCGGCTCGGGGTCTGCGGTTGTTCGTGCACGTGGGTTCGGCTTGTGAGGCCTTGGAATCTCTGCGGGTGCAGGCTGGCAGCGTGGCGCTTTTAAGTCACGAGGAAACCGGCACTGGGTGGAGTTACCAGCGTGATCAAGATGTCGGCCGTTGGTGTAAATCGCATGCGGTTTCTTGGCATGAGTGGACGCAGACCGGGGTGGTGCGTCGCTTGAAGTCCCGTCGCGGTTGGGCATCCCAATGGGCGCAGCGGATGAATCAACCACAGGCCGAGAGCCTGAAGGTGCGGTTTTCGGCCGCCTCCTCGCTGGAGGGGGTTCCCGGTTTGCGCGCACTGACGGAAGCGTCAATTCCGACCCTTCTCGAGTTGGGGTTCCCAGCCCAGTCAGTCTGGGCCGAGGCCTTTGCGGCGGACGCCGGTGAGGCGGCGGCCTTAGCGCGCCTTCATCAGTTTTTGAATGGCGGCGCGGTGGGTTATCGCCGGGCACTCTCCAGTCCCCTCAGCGCTGAAGAGGGCTGCAGCCGACTAAGCGTCTACCTGGCCTTCGGAAACCTCTCGATGCGTACCGTGCATCAGGCGACCGAAGCGCGGATCGCAGAGTGCGGACACACGGGGGATTTTGAGCTAGCTCGCGGACTTCGCGGGTTTGCGTCGAGGCTTCGATGGCATTGTCATTTCATGCAAAAACTCGAGGACGAGCCTTCGATTGAGTTTCAGAATTTTTCTAGAGCGCATGACGGGCTCCGTCCAGGCGACGGTAATACTCTCGACGACGATTCCGAGCGGCGTTTACAGGTCTGGGCGGAGGGGCAAACCGGTTACCCGATGGTTGATGCCTGCATGCGCAGCCTGTGTGCAACCGGATGGATCAACTTTCGGATGCGGGCAATGTTGGTGAGCTTCGCGTCCTATCACCTCTGGCTGCACTGGCGCCAAACAGGCCTTCATCTGGCTCGGCAATTCCTCGATTTTGAGCCGGGCATCCATTGGAGTCAGATGCAGATGCAAAGCGGAACGACCGCGATCAATACCCTGCGAATCTATTCGCCAACTAAACAGGCGCAGGATCAGGACCCTGAGGGCATTTTTATTCGTCGTTGGGTGCCCGAGTTGGCACGGGTGCCGCTCGAGTTCCTGGCCCAGCCGTGGCAAATGAATGAGGTACAGCAACGCATTGCTGAATGTGTGATTGGTCGTGACTACCCCAAACCGATCGTTCTTGAAAAGTCTGCGCTCGCTCAGGCCAAGGCTGTGTTGTATGGGTTGCGTAAGGCGCCTGAGGCCCGAGCCGAGGCGGATGCGATCGCTCAGCGGCATGGCTCGCGCAAGAGCGGGTTGCCGCCATCGGGGCCGTCGTCATCGGGTCGAAGGCCATCGAGTCGACGACCATCGAGTCAGCGTTTAGTCGAACCGCCATCTGGCCAACAGCTTGAGCTTTTTGATTGAAATGGCGTTTAAGGGCAACAAGCAAAGCCTCCCTTCCAAGCTCTGCCTGATCTGCAAGCGCCCAATGACGTGGCGTAAGGCTTGGGCGAAGAACTGGGAGGAAGTCCGTTACTGTTCGGATCGTTGCCGCTCCTTAAGTAAGTCATGACCCAGCCTGTTCGCAATCTCGTCGTCATTTTGGGCGACCAGCTCGATGCACAGTCGTCGGCTTGGGATGGGTTCGATCTTGCGTCCGATATGGTCTGGATGGCAGAGGTCGTTGATGAGTCAACTCATGTTTGGTCGGCCAAGCAGAGAACTGTGCTGTTTCTGAGTGCGATGCGGCACTTCGCGGAGGACCTGAAAGGTCGATCGATTCGGTTGCATTACACCTCGTTTGAGGATGAAGGAAACGTAGGTACGTTGGGGGGGGAGTTAGCTCGAGCGATCGAACACTACTGCCCACAACAACTGGTCATGACCGCTCCTGGTGACTGGCGCGTGTTGAGTGCAATCAAGACAACCGCGCGCCAGCATGTACTCGAGCTTGACGTGCGCGACGACCGACATTTCTTCAGTTCGGTCCGTGATTTTGCTGTCCACGCAAAAGGCCGAAAACAACTGCGCCTGGAGTACTGGTACCGGGAGCTTCGCAAGAAAACCGGCGTGTTGATGACGGGCCCCGATCGCGATCAGCCGGAGGGTGGAGCCTGGAACTATGACGTCGAGAATCGAGGCGCATTCGATGCGCAGGGCCCACAGAGAGTTCCACCCCCGACCCGCTTCGAGCCCGACGCAGTCACCCAGCGAGTGATCGATCTGGTGCTCTCGCGAATGCCCAATCACCCGGGTAGTCTCGAACAGTTTGATTGGCCGGTGAACCGGTTTCAGGCGTTACAAGTTCTGGATGAATTTGTCGCGAAGCGTCTGCCGTTCTTTGGTCAGTATCAGGATGCAATGTGGACGGGTCAGGCATGGCTCTACCACTCACATCTCAGCGCGGCGTTGAATCTCAAACTACTCAACCCCCAAGAGGTCGTGCGAGCGGCTGAAACGGCATATCACCGCGGCGAGGTGCCGCTGGCGTCTGCCGAGGGGTTCATTCGGCAAATTCTGGGTTGGCGCGAATTCGTTCGAGGCATCTATTGGACTCAGATGCCCGAGTACTCCGGGCGCAATACCCTCAATGCGCGGCATCGACTCCCGGCCTTCTTTTGGCACGGCGAAACCGAGATGGTTTGCCTTCGGGAGTCGATACACCAGACCCTAAAGCATGGCTACGCCCACCACATTCAACGCCTGATGGTGACGGGGCTTTACACGATGCTTCTGGGTGTGGATCCGCACGATGTGCATCGCTGGTATCTCGCGGTCTATGTTGACGCGGTCGAATGGGTTGAGCTGCCCAACACCCTGGGGATGAGCCAGTACGCCGATGGTGGTGTGATGGCGAGTAAGCCCTACGCTGCGACTGGGAAGTACATCCAGCGGATGAGTAATTATTGCAAGGGATGTCGTTACGATCCGGGCGTATCAGTGGGTGAAAAGGCTTGCCCGTTTACGACCCTGTATTGGGATTTCTTAAATCGCCACCAGGCGACATTGGTTAAAAATCCTAGAATGGTGATGCAGATTAAAAATTTGTCGCGACTGGATCCGGCTCGACTCCAGCAGATCGTTCAGCAAGCAGAGACCCATCGGGGCCTGGTGCTGGCGGAAACCTAGCCGATGACTGAGTTGATTGGCGGGGACGAAATCACCCCCCAGGTTTGGTTGCAGTTGCAACGCGCTTGCGTTGATCGCCATCACGAATGGCGCACCCCGGTGCTTGCCAGCATTGGGTTGGATGGGTCTGCGCAGGCTCGTACGGTGGTGCTTCGCCGCGCGGATGTCGGCGCGGGGCGCCTGCTGTTTTACACGGATCGGCGCAGCCCAAAGGTGCCGGAGTTGAGAGCTCATCCGGGGGCAACCCTCGTTTTCTGGAGTCGGCGATTGAGTTGGCAAATCAGGGCCCGGGTGACCATCCACATTTTGGATGCCGGGCCCCTGGTCGACTCGGCATGGGCTTCTGTTGCGCAATC
>Ga0114979_10001012_pt1 | contig 18689 bp, 16 predicted proteins | sample S_140625_EF_Meta_FD_87315 | JGI IMG/M metagenome (GOLD analysis project Ga0114979, IMG submission 87315) | Freshwater microbial communities from Lake Simoncouche, Canada to study carbon cycling - S_140625_EF_MetaG | ecosystem: Environmental > Aquatic > Freshwater > Lake | place: Lake...
CTTCTTCTTGGCGTAGATCTGCTCGTAGTCCGTGAAGCCCAGCTGGAGAGGGACAGCCATCCGGTCCAGTCTCAGTTCGAGAACTGGACTGATTTTAGCGGGTTTTTCAGAGGTTCCTTAGATTATCCCAGTACGAGTTTCACTATCAAGGCCCGGGAGGTCTTGTCGCAAACGCAAAGTATGAAGCTCGCAAGCGGTTTGTTGTTATGCAAAACTCAGTAAGTCGCCTCAATGAGACAAACAGCTGTCCTGATAACGTACGTATTCTAAGGCAGAAACTACGTGACGATGGCGTCTTAGGGGAGAATTCAGGTGTATTGACCTTCACTGCTGATCACGCATTTAACTCGCCGTCATTGGCAGCAGCTGTAGTTTATGGTGGCTCTGTTAATGGTCGCTCTGCATGGGTCGATGCAGATGGCAAAACAATCAATGATATTGACAAAATAAGCCTTGACCAACAGGAGGCCATTGAGGCAATATCTGAAGTGGCGAATGAGCCAACATGTGAAGAAAGCGGATAACAAGCCCCTCGAGTGGACAGGCCACCTCACCTCTCAGCTTCGCCACCTCAGGCTCCTTGCCTGCCACTCAGGGGCAACGTTAGCCCCACTGAGTACTCAATGTCTTCCAAAACAGAACCTACACCTAACCAAAACCCACCCGCATTCTACTTAGTCTTTCTATCAAATCCCCACGCCTAAACGTAGCAGAAAGCTGCTGAAGAGAAACATCCTGCCCTCCGTAAAGGTCAGAAAGGGCATTCTGTATATCACCTAATGACTCGATGTAGTATCTATTGCCGTTTGCCTCAACAAGTTGATATGCAGCTTTGAAGTTGAGATGACTAATCTCTTCAACATTCGTGAGGTTCAGTTCTGCAAGAAGCCGCCGGCCCATCTGCATTGCGATAAAGCAAGCTGCGTACCTTACGACAATTGGGTCGGTATCCTCTGGACGCTTACGCCGGTTTTCTGCAATGCGGTACAACTGGACAGCAAGCACTACTTGAGCGCCATTTAATAGAGGCGAAAAGATCTCACCATAAAGCCGACCAAAGTGCTCACGGGTAAAGAACTTCGCTTGCTGCGGGCGGTGGCGCCAAACCGAAAGGACTGCCTCCGCCGCAACACCGGAGGTAATATCAATAGCCCTTGTACCAGAGTCAGTCCTCTTACGCCGATAAGTGAAACCCAATTGCTGAATATCCATTTCTAAACGCCGCTGGACTTGGTCATTGGCGCGAAGATCTCGCAGGTCAACGGGGTTTTGACTATTCGTAGCGAATGTAATTCTTTGCACTAAGTCTTCATTATCGGAGGGAAGCTGATAAAGTCTTAGCAGTACGAAAGCTTCATTGGGAAAGAGGGTAAGTTGCCGCAATGTCTGAAAAATGGTCATGCAAGTCTGTCCGCCATTGATGATTTGGAGATTTTCTACCTTGACCTGAAAGTCACCTTCTTGCAAAGCGTTGTATGTAAACTTGTCACAGGTAAGAGTAATTCCGTTGTTGTAGAAGTAGAAGTTGCCTTGTTCACCGCTTTCTAATGTTGTACGTATTGCCTCGTTGACTCGGTTACCCTGTAATCCAAGATAGCGCCGTATGTTTCTTTCCAACAACCTATTGCCATGTCGAGAAATAAGCTCGGCGATTTCTGTAACCGAGACTCGACCTACTAAGATCCGACTAAAGTCCATGTCCTCAACTATTGCCTTGCCGCTAAGGCGTAGCGTATCTGTAACAGGCTTTGAGGCCTGTAGGATTTTTACAAGAGACGCATGGTTAACATGCTCCCATGCAACTTGCTCGCCAAATGATGCTCGGGTGATCGCCTCTTCGGCGGCAGTATTCCACTTGATGCCATTGTTGCAGGCAATAGCTCTAACTTGTGGGATAAATCCATCTCGGATCAAGCTTCTCGCCTCCTCAACTTTTGCCAACAGCCTTGGATTGATGTGTTGAAGCTGGGCAGCAGGGTCGAATAAGAGACCTATGGCGCGTATCAGGCTATCAATCCCTGTCTCAGGGAAATTAGAATTGCCGCCAAGATCTTTGTGTTTATATTTGGCCTGAAAGAGGCAGACTGTAAACTCGCCATCATACTCCTCAGAGATATGTATAGCGTCTACTCCAAAATCGCCACCACCCTCCGTTAGACAATCGAATGTTTCGTCAACTTCTAAGTCAAGGACCGTTTTTACGCAGAGGTATACAAATGCAAGTGATTTCAGTCTTTGTGGTTCCTCAATCCGAAGCTGCTCGAAAGCGGGCTGTTTTATGTCGTTGACAATGGAAGTCAGCCGCTGATCAATTATAGATGCTTCAATATTCATTGTATTGAATAAGAACATGTGTGCTCAGTCTTCAGATTATAGCATTGTTCTTTCATTCTGGCTTCTTTCCCGTTTGATGAACTAGTCACTGCGCCCATCTTTCCTGGTGTCTAACCATGCCCTGCAGCTAACGGCACCTCCGGCCTCACCTCCACCAAGCGGGCATCCGATCGATACTGAACCAAAGTCAGAGCGTCCTGGTGCCGCAGCAACTGACCGTCTCGAAAGACGAGGGTATAGCGCTGGGGTTTGGTTTGGGAAGAATGGGCACGAAGAAATTGGGCGGTCATGGCGATGTTTGTGATTAGGTAAAGGAAGCAAAGGTGATTTTAAATTGCAGTGGCCAGGGCCTCCCCTGGAATGAACAGATCGGCTTCGCCGATGTTCTGTAGAATCCCAAGCGTTTTGTAGCGATTGAGATTTTTGGTGACTGTCACCCTTGTCAAGCCGCAGATTTCAGCCAGTGAGCGGTGGGTCAGGTTCATTTCTTTGAGGGAAAGACGATAACCACGACTACTAACCTGGCCAAAGTGAATACCGAGCCAGCGCAGCAGCATCAACAGCCGTCGCTCGGCACTGCGGATGCGGTTCAGTTCAAAAATCTCTTCGGTATTACGAATTTGATGCAGCAGGAATGCCAGGGTTTCAGCTTCGTCCGGGTTGTATTGCTCGACGACAACAGTTGAGAGGCATTGGACTTCCACCGGCTCCAGGGCGGAGTGGGCGTTGGTGACCAGATCACCAGGACCCCAGAGGCCCAGGGTGATCGCATTACCTTCTTCATCCCAGGTGGCTGTGCGCAGATAGCCCTCGTGAATGCGCCAGGTCAGCCCTTCGGGCAAAACGTCATTGGCTTGCAGGGTGAGGCGGAGAGGCTTGGTGCGGGCAGCGGTGGTCATGGATCGATAAAAACTTCAAGGGATTGGCAGAGATGCAGCGAATAAGCGGGGCCGACATGGCGTCGGCGCGGGTCATTCGGCTTGGACAGCGCATCGGATGCTCCAGATCAGATGCGCTCAACATAGCACTTGTTTCCCATCGGTCAAGCGTCCTTTACAAATGCCCCACGGACGGTGGCGCCTAACTTCTTGATTGGGCATCCAGATTCCCCCTGATGTGCGAACTGCTGGCCCTCAGCGCCAATACCCCCACCGACCTGCGTTTCTCCTTCCACGGCCTGCGGCTGCGGGGCGGCTCCACCGGCGATCACGCCGATGGTTGGGGGCTGGCCAGCTATGACACCGATGGCCTCGGAGTGCGGATTTATCGGGAGGACGCCCCAGCCGCCTTTTCACCCATCGCCGCGGCCGTGGCCGAGCTGGATCTGCGGGCCCACTGCTCCATGGCCCACATCCGCAAAGCCACCCAGGGGGTCGTGGCCCTGGAGAACTGCCATCCCTTCCATCGCCACTGGCAAGGGCGCGAATGGGTCTTCGCCCACAACGGCGACATCAAAACCCCCATACCCCTGGCGGGTCGCCATCAGCCGATCGGTGATACCGACAGCGAATCCGCCTTCTGCTGGATCCTCGAACAACTGGAAGCTCGCCAAATCGCCACTGATGACGAAGCTGGCCTGTTTGCAGCGCTGCTCGCCTGCTCCGACCACCTGGCCAGCGGCGGCATTTTCAATGGCCTGCTCAGCAATGGCAGCTGGCTTTATGCCTACGCCGGCACCCGGTTGCACTGGGTCACCCGGCGGGCTCCCTTTGGTCGGGTGCAGCTGGCGGATGACGACCTCAGCATCGATTTTGCCGCCGTCACCCAGCCCAGTGATGTGGTCACGATCGTATGCACCGAACCCCTGACCACCGCTGAACCCTGGCAAGCCCTCAAGGTGGGGGAAGGGATCCTGCTCAAGGCCGGCGAGATTGTCCAGGGCGGCTAGGCACGAGCCGCCGGTAGAAGTTGATGGGTCGGGCCCTAGGCACTTTTATCAGCGTGCAAGCACATCGGAGCCCCAAACGCCAAGATCCTTTAGATTGTCCACAGATTTGATTCCCCTCCGTCCCGAGTGAATCCCATGGTTCCCCACCCCGGACAGTTCGTCCAACTGGACGCACACCCTGGCAGTCACTTTCAGGTGATCGCTGTCGACGAAGCCAAAGGCACCAGCTGGATCCGCCGTTGGCCCATCGCCCGCAACGGCTCCCCACCTTTCTCAATGGCGATTAGCCGGCTGCGTTCCCTCGACCTGGTCGCCGCCTGAGGCCATCCCTGGCCCTGGCTCCTCCCCCTCGCCAGCACGACCAAGGCCCAGCGAACGGGCCCCCATCACCGCCAGCACCAGACCCAGGGGAAACACCTCGGTGATGTTCACCGTCAAACTGGCCAGCACCAGCACCATCCAATAGACGCGGGAACGACGGTCCCGCATCAGGCACCACAGCACCAAGCCGTAAAAACTGACCAGGGCCACCAACCCCCCCTGGGCCACCAACAGCAGGGGCAAGGCATCGGTCGCTGCCAAGTGGGCTGGGTCATTGCCCCTTACCGCCGTGGCCAGGCTGCCCCCCCCGGCCACCCCGTATCCCCACAGCCGCTCCTGCCTGGGCATGGGCCGGGTCATCCAGGTCCCCACGTTGTTGAGGCGACCCAGGGGCGAATGGAACAGGGAGGGTCGTCCGAGCACCTTGGGCAGCACATGGGGCAGGGCGCGGGGCCCCCGCGGACCGGACACCAGGACCCCGACCACGACCAAAGTCGCAGCCCCCAGGGCCGCCACCGCCATGCGCCGCCGCCGGGGGCTGAGGCGGTGGCGCAGGGTCTCTCCAACCAAGCCCACCACCAACAGACCCAGCCCCACCAATCCCGTGCCGGAGCGGGCCAGTAGCACCAGCACCAGGGACGCCAGCAGCAGGGGCCAGCGCTGCCAGCGGCGCTGGCTGACGCTGGTGCAGAAGGCCGCGGCCACCACCACGAGCACCCCCAGGCTGTTGGGCAGGGTCAACAAGCCGGCCATACGGCCGGGCAACCAGGCGCTGGGCAGGCCACCGAATCGCATCGGCAGTCCCCGCATCCCCTCCAGCAGCACAAAGGGCAACTGCATCACCACCAGGGCCGCCAGGGCATCGGCCAATGCCTGCAGCCGCCGCGGTGGGGTCAACCATCCAGCCAGGGGAATCAGCGGTACCCAGAGCAGGGCCGGCAAACAGCGCAGGGCCAGCACCGGGCCATCGGCCTGGATGCTGATCGCTACGGACACCAGCAACGACACCAGCAGCGGCAGCACCGGCAGCAGGCGCCGCAAGGGCAGCAAGGTCGGCCAACGGCAGAGGGCCAGGGCCCATGACCCCAGCAGCAGTCCGGCCATCACGGCGTATTTGGTGCCCTTGAAGGGTGTTTCCAGGGGACTGAGCTGGTAGAGCCGACTGGAGTCGATGGCCTTGATGCGCTGGCCCGGCAAACGGTGGTAAGGGCTGCAGGAGCGGGGGAGCCACCAGCTTTGGATGGGAGTGCGGCAGTAGGTGGCCAACTCCTGGGCATAGGCCGTCCGATCGATCAGCCCCACCCGCCGCAGCCAAAACGGCAATCCATTCAGCAACCCCGCCATCACCAGGGCCACCGCCAGCACCCGGGCGGACCGATCCAACCCGCGGGTCCAAGGCCCAGTCCCTGATCCTTTCATGGTCGGGGCTGGCGCCGCCGCCATAGGCCCAGGGCCATCAGCCAGGCCACCGGCAACCCCAGAACCTCCGCCGCCCCGGCAGCGGCCAGCCGGGCGCCGTAGCCGGCTGGCGACGACAGGCCCCAGCCACGACCCCACAGATGCAGCCGAACCGCCACCAGGCCCAGCAAACCCGCCAGCGCGGCCAGGGCCACCAAGACCACCAAGGCCCAACCCGCCTGCCGGGCCACCAAGGCCGGCGCTGCCACAGGCGCCGGACCGATGCTGGCCGCGGCCGCCAGCAGCACCGCCAGCAGCCGCCCCCATCGCCAGGCCCAATCCGCCAGATCGACGGCCGTGATCGGTTGATCCAGGTTGATGGGGGCCAACAGCAGGGCCAGGGCCAGGGCGGCCATCCAGCCCATCGCCAGCCCAAGGGCAACAGCCACCACCGCTGTAGCCCACCGATCCGAGGCCCTTCGTCCCCTCACGGTGTCTTGATCCAGGGGGATCGCAGCAGAGCAGGCAACGAACGGCCCGCGGCCTCCACCTCCGGGTGCCACCAGGGGGGACCCACCGGACCAAGGACCAGGGGCCTGACCCCCATGGACGCCAGGGCCGGCAGCGCCCCAGGATCACGACTGGCCGCCGCCCATTGGCGTCGCGTCACGGTCAGCAGGCGGTTGTTTCTCCCGTGAAGCAAATCGCCCTGATCGGTCCCGGTCAACCCCCGAACAGTCGCCAGCCGGTTGTGCCGCACGTTCACCTGGGTGAGGGGGGAACCATCGTCCTGCCAACCAATCTGCTCGCCCAGATAGGTGTTCTCGTGCACGGTGACCCGCCGGCTGGGCCCACCCATCCATTTCAGCAACACTCCATTACCCACAGCCGGCGAATGGGGAAAAGCCACAAAGACATTGTTCTCAACCAGCAGCGGTCCATCCTCGACAGGACTGACCCCCAACATCACAAAGGCATCGAGGACCCCATTGCCTTGCACCTTGAGTTGGCGGGCCGGTCCATCGAATTCGAAGGCATCATCCGTGATTTCCGTGATCAAATTCCCCCGCACACTGTTCTGGCCGGCCACGGGGGAAATCTTGATGCCATCCCCCGCTTGATTGACCAGATTACCCACCACCTCCAGGTCGGCGCCATGCAGCCAGGTGAGCGAACAATTGGAATAGGAATACACCTCCTCCCAGCTCAACCAACCGCGGCGACGCCATTCCGCCAGGGGATAGCAACTGCTGACGTTGCGGCTCACCACCACCTGGTGCGGCAGGACCACACTGGGCGAATCATTGACGGCCACATCCGCCCCCTCAAAACTGTTGCCCTCTAGGCGCACATGGTGGGTATGCCAGAGCTGAATGGCGGCCATCACGGCGAAATCGAAGCGCAGGTCCCGCACTTCCACCCAGGGCGCCTCGATCCAGAGACTCGCCACCTGGTGCCCACCGGCGCGGAGGCGCAGGGGCATGGGTCGATGCACCTGCAGTCGGGAAGCCCGCGGCGGAATGCCCCCAGGCAGACAGAGCACCAGCCTGGACCGGCTGGAGGCGAAAGCAGGCCAGGCCCCTGCCCGTGCACAGATCTGACGCAGGTGATCTTCGGAGCGGCTGTGATAGGCCGCCACGCCATCGATCCTAAGACCATCGACGCGCCAGGCCACGGGTGTGGCGTAGAGGTGCTCGCCCAGGGGATGCCACTGCCAAGAGCCCGGCACCTCAGGCCCCGCCGCCCCTGTGATCACCGCCCGGCCCGGCACGGCGGCCCGCAGCACCAGCGGCTGGCCGGGACGACCGCCTCGGCGCAGATGAATGTCCTCTGGATAGACCCCTGGCCACACCAGGATCGTTTCACCAGGACCGGCCAGATCCGCAGCCCGTTGGATCGTGCGCAAGGCATAGCGCCGCGACTGGCCCAGCCAGCCATCGAAGCCATCGGGGGCCACATGCACCACCCCTTGACGTAACCCAGCCGTGGGCGGCCGCAAGTACAGGACGCTCAACAAGGCCGCCAGGGCCACGGCAACTCCCCGGGACAGCGCCTGCAGCCCACCACCCGGAGCCGCGGGCGGGCGGCAGGGGAAAGAGTGGGAAGGATCCAGGAGCATCACCAGCCGATACCCGACCCTCCCATAGCGGGCGAACGGTGACAATGCCTGGATTCGCCTCGGGTTGGCGTGCAACGGCCCCTTTCGTTATGGCGGCAACTGGTCGCCGAAGCCGGTGCCAGCCGCACGGCCCAGCTCCTCGCCCTGGCCCTGCTCGGCAGCGCCCTCGAAGCGTTGGGTTTGGGGCTGGCCGCCGGGGTGCTGCTGGGGGGCCGGGGCCCGAGGCTGTCCCCGCTCCCATGGGGAGGTGGCCATGGCCTTGGCCCCGGCGCCGCCATTGCGGTGCTGGTAGCGGTCATGGTGGTGCGGGCCGGCTTGCAGGCCCTGGGCACCATCCGGTTGGAGGGGCTGAGAAGCGGCTTCACCGATCGTCTGCGCCGCGAATTGCTGGAAAGGGTGGTGTACGCCCCGGCCACCCGCCTCGAACAGGTGGGCCGGGGCGACCTACTCGGCTTGATGATGGACGACATTGGCCGCAGCGTCCTGGCCCTGGATATGGGGATCCGGGGTTTGCAGGCCGCCCTGGCCCTGTTGATTTTTGGCTCCGGGGTGATGCTGGTGGGACAGACCCAGGCCATACCCCTGCTGCTCGGCTTTGCGGCCACTGGCACCGCGGCCCTGTTGCAACGCTCCGATGCCTGGCGGCTGGGGCAATGGCATAGTCGCCTCAACGGCGCTTTGCAGCGCACCGTGGGGGATGCCTTGCACGGCCTCAAGGCCGTGCGGGCCGCTGGCGCCGAAGGCTGGATGCTGGAGCGCTTTCGAGTCGAAACCCATCAATATCGCCAGATCTTGCTCAACACCGTCAGCCGCCAGGCCCTCTTTGCCGCCCTGCGGGATGCCCTGGTGGTGAGTGTGGTGGGGTTGTGGCTGCTACTTGGCCGCGGCTCCCTGGCGCCGGAAGCCATCGCCACCACCCTGCTGCTGGCCTACAAAGCCGCCGGCTCCCTGGCAACCGTCGTCACCAACCTGCGGATCAGCATCGGTGCCCTGCCGGGCTATGGCCAATTGCGGCAACTGAGGCAGCAACTGGGCCCCTCCGGGAATCCCAGACCAACCGATCGGTCCCTGACCGCGGTCCCTTGCCTGCCCACCGCCGAATCCCTGCGCAGGGCCCACTGGCAAGAGCAGCCGTCGGCGCTGGCGGGCCCATCGGGCCGGTCCCCGGAGTCCCTGAGCCTGCGCCGCGGCGAACTGGTGGTGGTGAGCGGCCCCTCAGGCAGCGGCAAAACCACATTGCTCGATCGCTGGGCGGGCCTACTGGGGGAGGAGACCAGCCTTTGGGAGCTGGAATCGTCTGCGGGTGCAACCATCAGGCTGGAAGGTCAGGGGGGGGTGGGCGCCTGGCGCTCCCTGGTGGCCTACGCCCCCCAGGAGGCGGTGCTTTTCGAGGGCAGCCTGCGCGAAAATCTGCTGCTGGAACGCAGCCAGCACCCCGATGGTCCCAGCGACCAGAAGCTGATGCAATGGTTGCAATGCCTGGGGCTGGGCCATCTGACGGAGCGTCCGATGGGCCTGGAGGGTCGTTTGAACCTGTCGCTCGATTGCTTTTCCGGCGGCGAGATCCAGCGGCTTGGTCTGCTGCGCGCCTGGTTGCTGGAGCGGCCGGTGGAGGTGCTCGATGAACCCACAGCCTTTCTCGATTCCGCCACAGCCGCGGTGGTGCGGCAGATCGTCCTGGAGCGGTCCCGCGAGCGTTTGGTGCTGGTGGCCAGCCACGACCCGGTTCTGTTGGCGAGTGCCGATCGTCTGATCAGGCGAGAGCCCGCCGACCGTTTCAACGCCAGCGCCCTGCACCAGGGCCCCTGAGTCCATTCACGGGCCCGCCCATTGGGCCCGCCCAGGTGACGAGATTGCGGCCGATGCGTCCCAACCGCTGAACCAGGGCCGCCGGCAGGCTTAGGTCCATGCCGGTCTTGGGGTCATTGAACGAACCCGGCAGCAAGACAAAGGAAGCTGTCGTGCGGATCCAATCGGCCGGATTGCGGGCCAGGAGCAGGGCATGGCGCCAGTCCGCCAAACGACCGAGGGGATGCCAGGCCAGGCGGCCACGGTCATCGACGCACTGCCCCTGGGACCATCGCGCGACCGCCAGGGCGCGGCGGCCCGAACGATCCGGCGCGATCTGGCCCCAAGCCTCCAGCCAGGGACTCCGGGTGACGTTGTGGGCCACCAATGCGCTCAGGCGCACCGCCTCATAGCGGCCCAAGGCCTGGCGATCGTCCTCGCTGAGCAACCGGGCCAGGCGCTCGATGTCCACCAGGCTGCGCAGGCTGATCCAGCGATCCTTGACGGCATGGTCACAGGAGTGCAAAAAGCTGTGGCGCCGACCCAGGGTGGCCAGCCGGCGGCCCTGATAGGTCAACAGCTGTCTTTGCTGCCAAAGCGTCTCGAAAGCGGGCAGGCTGGAGCGCAGGGGTCCCAGATCCCAGTGAAGGTCCAGCAGCAAGGGTCCCCGTTGCAGGGACAATTCGTAGCCGACCCAGCGGGCATAACGACCCCAGCTGGAACTGAGATCCTGGGGGGCCATGCCGGGCAGCCGCCTGAAGCCAAGTCCTTCGAGGGTGACGATCGCCAGCTGCAGCTGGCAGGGATCGACGAGCACATCCAGATCGCCGCGGCCCCGGGCGGTGGCGTCCCCGGTGGTCTGGAGGGCCAGGGCAGGTCCCTTGATCAGCAGGGCCCGCACCCGGGCCGCCGCCAAAGCCTCCAGCACCTCGATCGCCCCCGCTACCAGCGGCAGGGCCGCCAGGCGTTGGTGGCGGGCCCTCTCCACCAGCTCCCGCGGCAAAGGCTGGGGCCAGCCCAGCCGGTCGTGCCAGGGGGCCAGGATGATTTCCAGCCGGTGGCGGCGGATGGCGGCCCAGAGGGCCTGGGGATCCACCGCCATGGCGGATCGATCGCCGCCTAGACAGGCAGCAATGGATTGGGATGAAGGATCCAGCAGCCGCCCGCTCTCCCAGGCCAGGACCTCTTGAAGGCCCTGCCGCAGCGGGACCATGGCCCCGGTTGATTCGGCCAGCCGCGTGTCAGGCAAGACAGAGGGGAACGAGGTTGGCTTTGATTAGGATCCACCCTGGCACCAAACCACCCAGCCTGGGCTCCTACTCCTTGCCGCACCTCTATCGGGCGTTTGGTCTGGAAGTGGAAAGCGCCGATCTGGAGCTGCCTGAGTTGGCGCCCCTCGACCCGCCACCCCCTAGTGAACCGGCCACCCCAGGGAATCCCCGGATCCGCATTCATTACGAGCCACCCTCCCAGTGGCCTGCCGCCGGCGAGGCACCGCCAAGCCACTGCCACAGCGATGGGCGCCACAGCCTCTGGATCGGTCCTGAGGAGCTGCGCCTGCGGATCTGGGATGTGGGCGATTTCCGCATCCTTGGGGGCCAGCAGATCGGCTGGTGCCGCGCCAACCCCGGAGTAAGCGCTGCCGAGCTGCGCATGTATCTGCTGGGGTCGGCCTTTGGGGCTCTGTTGATTCAACGGGGCCTGCTGGTGCTCCATGGCAATGCGCTCGAACGGGATGGGCGGGCCATCGTCTGCCTGGGGGCCTCGGGCGCCGGCAAGTCCACCCTGGCCTGCGCCTTGATGCAACAGGGCTGGAGGCTGCTGGCCGATGACCTGGTGGCCATCACCCCCGAGGGGATGGTGTTGCCCGGCATCCCCCGCATCAAGCTGTGGGAAGACGCGCTGCGCTGCTTTGGCTGGTCCCCAGAGCACTGGATCCCTGTGGCCACCGGCATGGCCAAATACGTAATGCCCGCCGACCAATTGCGGCCGTCCCCGGCCCCAGCCCGGTTGGCCCAGCTCTACTTGCTGCAGCGGGAACCCTGGAACGGCCACCGCCCCCTGCAGCGGCAGGCCATCGGCAGCGAGCAGGGGGCGATGGCCGAACTGCTCAACCAGTTGTTTCGCCCCACCTTTGTGGAGGGCTTGGGGCGGCAGGGCCCAAGCTTTCTGGCCCTGGCCCGTTTGCTGCGCCAAGCACCATTGACAACGCTGGTGATACCGGACACCATCAACGACTTGATGGAGGCTCTGACAGCGACCGAGCTGATACCCCATGGGCCCGTGACCATCACCCCACCCCCACCCGAGTCGCCGACCTGAAGCAAGCCTTTCAATCCCCATCCATGCCCTACCAGCGCCACCCTGACGTCTGCGCCGCCGAACTGGATGGTGAAATCTGTCTGTTTCACCCCCACACCGCCCGCTACCTGGCGTTGAACAGCACCGGGTCCGCCATCTGGCACCTGCTGGAGCAGCCCATGGACCTCCCTGACTTGGTGAGGGCCTTGCAGCGGGATTTTGAGGTGGACGAAGGGCTCTGCTGTGACCACACCTTGGCCTTTCTCGGCGAGGCTGTGGCCTGCGGCATGCTGCAGCACGGCCCGGTCCCTTGATCGACCCCCTCAGGCGCCTGCGGCAAGAAGGGGCCTACGGGCTGTTTTGTGGTCTGGACCATTGCATCTGGATGGGGGTGCACCTGCTGCCAGGCCCCCGGCTGTTCGCCCTGTGCCGCCAGCGCCCCTGGCGCCGACCTCCCGCCTTCCAGAATTGTGCTGAGCGCGAGCGCTGGTTGGGTCGCATCAGTTGGCTGCTGCGCCAGCGCTGCCGGCGGGCGGGTTGGGGAAGCAGCTGTCTGAGCCGTTCGCTGGCGGGGAGGTTGCTGCTTGACTGGCTTGGCTTGCCCAATGACCTGCACTTGGGCATGGAGCGAGATCCTGCGGGAGACCCCATCCCCCACGGTTGGCTCAGCAGCGGCGACCGCACCCTGACCCCCGGGCTCCATCCCCTCAAAGGCACCCACCTGATCACGCTCTGAGGCGACCCAGCCCATGCTTCCTGTCCTCTCCGGCCTGATCGCCCTGGATGGCTCCAGCCTGGACAGGCACCTGGGCGGGGGCCCCGGCTGGCGCGGCGAGGGGGTCGAGCTGGCGGGCCGGCTCAGCCACCATGGGCCCTCCGGGAGCCGCTGTCTGGGTGCGGCCCGCCTCGACAACCGCCGCGAGTTGATTGGGCTGCTGGGTCTCAGCCAGGCCGAGTGGGGATCCCCCTCCCCCCGCGATGCCGACCACGACGACACCCACCTGATCCACCGGGCCTGGCTGCGCTGGGGGGAGGACTGCGTCGAGCGTTTGTTGGGGGACTGGGCTTTTGCGATCTGGAACCACCGCACCCGGAGCCTGTTTCTGGCCCGGGACCATTACGGCATCACCTCGCTGTACTGCGTGCTCGGCGCCCGCCATTTCGCCTTTGCCAGCGAGCGGCACGATCTGTTGGCGCTCGAGCTGGTGCCGCCCCGGCTGGATGAATGGTTTGTGGCCCGGGTGCTGTTGTGCTGGCCCGCCAGCAGTGGCGAGGGCACGGTGCGCGTAGGCGTCCAGCGACTGCCGCCCGCCCACTGCCTCCACCTGGAAGACGGGCGGCTGCACCAGCGGCAGTACTGGTTTTTGGAGCGGACCCCGCCCCTGGCCATCCGGGACCAACACGAAGCGGTGGAGGGGTTTCTGGAGGTGTTTGACGAGGCGGTGGCCTGCCGCCTGCGCAGGGACGACGGCGGCAAGGTGGCCAGCACCCTCAGCGCCGGCTTGGATTCCGGCGCGATCAGCGTCACCGCCGCCGGCCAACTGGCCCAGGGGGGAGAGCGGCTGCAGGCCTTCACCGCAATACCGAGCGGCGATGTGACCGTCCTTGCCGGCGACCGTCTGGGCAACGAATGGCCCCTGGCCGCGGCGGCCGCCCGGGACCAGGGCCAGATGGATCATCACGCCGTCACGGCGGATGCTCTTTTGCCACTGCAGGGCTTCCGGCAAGCGTTGGCGATCCATGGCGAACCCCTGCATGCGGCGGCCAACATGGATTGGTTGCTCTGCCTCAATCGCGCCGCAGTTGCCCAGGGGTGCAAGGTGCTGTTGATCGGCCAGAGCGGCAATGGCGGTATCTCCTGGCAGGGCCGCCTTGGCTCCCAGCCCGGCGCCGTTCTACGGCGTCACTACGGGCACCACATCTGGCTGCGGGAACGGATCCGGCCCTTGGTGCCCCCGGCCTGGTTGCGCGACTGGCAACAGTGGCGGCTGGCGGGGCACCCCTTCCCTCCCCAATTCAGGCTGGGCGAGGGCTCGGCCCTCAATCCAGAGCTCCTGAAGCGGCTGGATCTGGAGAAGCGCTGGCGCGCCGATGGCGCCAACTTGCCGCCGCGCACGGCCCTGGAGGAACGTTTTCCTTTTTTGCAGCCGGGACGCACGCCTGTCGGTGCCCTCCATGCCGAAGCAGGCCGGGCCGCGGGTCTTGAGGTTCGCGATCCCTCGGCCGACGCCAGGGTGCTGAGCTACACGTGGTCACTACCCGACAGGGTGTTCATCAATCCGGAGACAGGCAAGCGCCGCTGGCTATTGCGCGAGGCGATGGCGGGCCGTCTCTGTGAAGCGGTGCGCACCAATGAAACGCGGGGACTGCAAGGGGCCGACCAGGTGCTGAGACTCCACAAAGAACCTCAGGACGTCGAGACGGTCCTGGAGCGACTGGTCCACTCGCCCTTAGCCCAAACGATTTTGGATGTGCCCATGCTGACAGACTCATGGCGACGAATCGAGCTGCAAGGGGATGCCAGAACCGCTAGCCTGACTGCCACCTCCTGGTCAAGGGGGATGATGGCGGGTCTTTTTCTGGCCGATTGGCCCGCCGGCCAAGCTGGTCAAATCCGGTCAGAGACGCTATGATTCGAATGTTGTACATAATCCAGTCGTGACCCAAATTTTTTCCATTTCTTCCAATTTGAATAAATCTACTGAATTAGCTCCCCTTAATCTTCAGGAGCGAAAGACCTGGACCAAGCCTGTACTTCGTGAAATTGAATTTAAAATTACAGCAGGTGGTGTAGGCCCCAATTCTGATTCTTTCAGGCCAAGCTGAATAATCGGTCTTCCGATAGTCATTCAAAAAGTTTAGTTCTTTTTTTAATTGTTTCTTTCTAGCTTTATAAAAATAACAAATATTTAATCGTTGTATCATAATTCTTTTTTATTTAAAAATTTTAATTTTTATCTTTTAATTAGATATATTTTGATTGCTAACATTAGTTTAAATCATCTTAGTAAATTCTATTCTTGCGGACCTCACAAGTTTATCAATTTTTAGTCATTCTAGAATGAGACCCAGGTAGGACTCATCCATCTGCAAAGTTTCTGATGTCTGGTCTCGATAGTCTTGAGGGATTTTTTTGAATTTTTCGAGGTGCCCTTTCATTACAATCAACTATTATAATATTTATAAATTATGTTTAATTCTTATTTCACCCACACCACACTACATCCACCCCCTCCATCTCCCGTCTCCGCATCAGTCACCCGTTCTACGTAGGCAACTCCCTCCAGCCACTCCCTCAGGCCCCGCTTGAGTTTGCCGGTGCCAATGCCATGGATTACCCATACCGGACCGGAAGCATTCCTGAGAATTTCTTCCACGGCGGCTTCGGCTTCATGCACCCGTAAACCGCGCACATCCACCGTATTGCGGGCCGTGCGCACCTGGGGCCCCTGACCCGCCAGGGCCCTGCCGCCCCGCACCCGCACCTGGGGCGGTTCCGGTGGCGCCGGCTTTTCACCATTAAGACCCTCAATGGCCTCCAGGGGCACCGTGCTGCGCAGGACACCGCAACGCACCGTGAGTTCCTGGCCGTCGTCGGAGAGGGCCAGCACTTCGGCCGCCTTGCCCAGGGCCAGCACCCGCACCCGCTCCCCCACCTGGGGTCGCCAGCCCCCATGTTGCCGCCGTTCAATCGGGGGACGGTGTTCCGCCTCCAACTGCCGCAAGCGCTGCCCCGCCTGGCGGGCCGTTTCGCCGGCCAGGCGTCCCTGGCGCACCCCGGCCGCTTCGACGCCCTGGCCGACCTGCCGCAGGCGGCGAATCAGTCCGCGCACCTCCCCCTGGCCCTGGCGGATGGAGGTCTCCAAGGCCTGACGCCGCTGCTCTTGCAAAGCAGCACCCTGGTGACGCTGCTCGCTCCAGCGTTGCAGCAACTCCTCATGCAGCAACTCCGTGCGGGCCAATAGGGCCGCCGCCGCCTCGGCCGCCTCCTGCTGCTGGCGGCGCTGCTGCTCCAGCCCCTCGATGACGCGATTGACATCCCCTTCGCCGCCGGGCTCCAGTTGGCGGGCGGCGGCATCCACCACCAGGCGCTCCAGGCCCAGCCGCGTCGCAATGGCGAGGGCATTGCTTCGGCCCGGGATCCCCCATTGCAGGTGATAGGTGGGGGAGAGGGTGTCACTGTCGAAGGCCACCGAGGCATTTTCAAAACGGGCATCGGCGTACTTGAGGGCCTTCAGTTCGCCGAAATGGGTGGTGGCCACCGTCAGCCGGGCCCGATCGGCCAGGTGGCGCAACAGGGCCGCCGCCAGGGCCGATCCCTCCTGGGGGTCGGTGCCGGCCCCCACCTCATCGAGCAGCACCAGATCAGCCCCTTGGCGAGTGGGGCAGGATTCCCGGGGCAGGGCCTCCAGAATGCGGGCGATGCGCCGGATGTGGCCACTGAAGGTCGAGAGGTTCTGCTGCAGGGACTGCTCGTCGCCGATGTCGGCCAACACCTGGCCGCACCAGGGCAACCGGGGGGTGCCGCGACAGGGCAAAAACAAGCCCGCCCGGGCCATCAGGGCCGCCAGGCCCAGGCTTTTGAGGGTCACCGTCTTGCCGCCGGTGTTGGGGCCGGTGATGGCCACGACCCGCAGCTCCGGCCCGACCTTGAGACTGACGGGCACCACCGGCCGGCCCCCCTGCCGCCGCTCCTGCCAGAGCAGCAGGGGATGGCGCAGATCGCGCAACGCAAAGGGGGCCTCCGGATCGGCATCCAGCTCCGGACGCACCGCCCCCAGCCAGGCCCCATAGCGGGCCCGGGCCAGGGCCGCATCCAGTTGCACCAGCACGGCCTGCAGATGCTCCAACGCCTCCTGCTCTGCCCCCACCAAACCACTCAACTCGGCGAGGATCGCCTCCTCCAGCTCCCGCTCCCGGCCCTCCAGCTTGCGGAGGCGGTTGCCAAGGGAGATCACCGCCTGGGGCTCGACAAAAACGGTGCTGCCGGAAGCGGAGCTGTCGTGCACGATGCCGCTGACCTGGGAGGCCGCCCCGGCCTTCACCGCCAGCACGGGCCGGCCGTTGCGCTCGGCCACCACCGTGTCCTGCAGCAAGTTGCCCCAGCGGCGGATGAGTTCCTGCAGGCGCTGGCGGCGTGCAGCCCGCACCCCCTGCAGCTGGTGCCGCAGGCCCTCCAGTTCGGCGCTGGCCCGATCGGCCACCCGGCCGCCCTCTTCGAGGGCGAAATGGAGCCGCTGCTCCAGCTCCGGCAGGGTGCGCAGGTCGGCCACCAGGGCCGAACACACCGGCCGCAGGCTGTCATCCTCGATCTGGCGCCGCAGCCGCCGCGCCGCCGCCAAGGTGCTGGCCACGGCCAACAGGGCCTCGCCGCCGGCGGTGCCGCCCTTGGCGCAGCGCCGCACGGTGGCGGTGATGCTGGCCACGCCGCGGAAGCTGAGCCCCCCCTCCAGGATCCCGTCGAGGCCGAGGAGCTCGGTGGTTTCCGCCAACAGCAACCGGCTGGCAGCGCAGCTGGCCGGCAGCGGCAGGGCGGCGCAGTGGCGTTCCCCGGCGGCGGTGCTGGCGAAGCTGGCCACGTGGCCCGCCAGGCGGGGCCACTCCAGCAGGTTGAGGGCTTCGGCGGCGATCGCCGCCAGTCCATCGCCTTCGATCGCGGCGCACCCCTCGCCGGCGGATTCCAGGATGGCAGGCTCAGTCGCTCCCAAGGGGGCGGCAGCATCGCCTTGCCGCCGCAGGACTGCTGCGGCCGACACCTGGCCGTCCAGGTCTGCGGCGCTGGGCCCCGCGCCGCCGCACTCGATCACGCCCTCAGCCAACGGTGTGCTCACCCGTGCTCCCGCACCGTGGGGGTGAGGGAACGAATCGCCGCGCCGCCCTGGTTGGAAGGGATGCCAGCGGGGGGTTCGTAAAGGATCTCCAGCCAGTTGTCCTCAGGATCCTTGAGATAGAAGGAGGCCGTGCCGTCGCGGTGGTCGTGCACCGGACCCACGGGTTGGCCACTGGCCACCAACTGGGCATGCAACGCATCCACCGCCTGGCGGCTTTCAAAATGAAAAGCGAAGTGGGGGCCGGCCGCGGTGTAATCCGGGCTGAGCAGGGCCACCCCGTCCCCGGTAATGGGCGACTGCAGATAGGCCCAGTCGTCCGCGTCCCAGGTGAGCTGAAGCCCCAGGGCGATGTAAAAGGCCTTGGCCCGCTCCATGTCGGTAACACGGAGGGCCACATGGCCGAGGCGATGGACGGCAGCCGGGGCCATGGCGGAAGGGATCTCTGCAACCATTCTCACGCAATGGGCCGGTGGGTGTTGCGGCGTCAGCTCACCCCTGCCGCAGCCAGGTGGCCGCGTCACAGGCGTGATAAGTGAGGATCAGGTCAGCCCCGGCCCGCTTGAATGAGAGCAGGGTTTCGAGGGTGATGGCCCGCTCATCGATCCAGCCCCGCTCGGCGGCCGCTTTCACCATCGAATATTCGCCGCTGACGTTGTAAGCCGCAATCGGCAGTTCGGTTTCCGAGCGCAGCCGGTGAATGATGTCGAGA
>Ga0114979_10001013_pt1 | contig 18671 bp, 30 predicted proteins | sample S_140625_EF_Meta_FD_87315 | JGI IMG/M metagenome (GOLD analysis project Ga0114979, IMG submission 87315) | Freshwater microbial communities from Lake Simoncouche, Canada to study carbon cycling - S_140625_EF_MetaG | ecosystem: Environmental > Aquatic > Freshwater > Lake | place: Lake...
CAGCCTTCTTTACAGAGCTACGACGTGTACGCTTCTTTGGAGCGGCTTCCGTTGCAGCTGCAGTGCCATTTGTGTAGATGGTATTGAAGTCAACCAATTCAATCATGGCTGTTTCAGCGTTATCACCCGGACGGTAACCGGTGCGAATGATACGCACATATCCGCCTGGACGTGTAGCTACTTTCGGAGCAATTTCACGGAACAACTCGGTTACCGCTTCTTTGTTCTTGAGGTAGCTGAATACTGTACGACGGCTGTGTGTGCTGTCAGTCTTGCTCTTGGTGATCAAAGGCTCAACGTATACGCGCAATGCCTTTGCTTTTGCCAAAGTTGTGTTGATGCGCTTGTGCTCAATAAGTGAGCAAGCCATGTTCATCAACAATGCAGCTCTGTGTTCAGAGGTTCTGCTCAGGTGGTTTACTTTTCTTCCGTGTCTCATAATCGTTTCTGGTAGTGAAGCGTTGGCAATTGGCTATTGAAGCTATCCGCGAGGAGCTTCATCTGCCACATTCTTTTACAACTACTTCAGATTCTTTAAATAATGTGTTTTTTATTAAGTGCTTTGGACGAAGTCATCCTACGCACCAAGTACCAATTAATCGCGGTCGAGCTTGTACTTGCTAACGTTCATACCGAACTGCAAGCCTTTACCTTCCACGAGTTCTTCCAATTCTGTCAACGACTTCTTACCGAAGTTACGGAACTTCAAAAGGTCGTTTTTATTGAATGACACCAAATCACCCAATGTCTCAATGTCAGCAGCTTTCAAACAGTTGAGGGCACGAACTGATAGATCCATATCCACCAGTTTGGTCTTCAACAGCTGACGCATGTGCATAGAGCTCTCGTCAAATTCTTCAGTCTCCTTCTTCGCTTCCTGCTCAAGGGTGATACGCTCATCACTGAACAGCATGAAGTGGTGAATCAGAATTTTTGCGGCTTCCTGGAGTGCATTCTTCGGAGTGATGCTGCCATCACCATGAATTTCCACCAACAACTTTTCGTAGTCGGTCTTTTGCTCCACACGGAAGTTCTCAACGCTGAACTTCACGTTACGGATCGGGGTGAAGATACTGTCGATAGCGATTGTTCCCACGGGAGCGCTGTTTGACTTGTTCTCTTCAGCCGGACGGTATCCGCGGCCTTTTCCAATAGTGATAACGATATTCAGTTTCACCTTTGGATCCATATTGCAAATCACCAAATCCGGATTCAATACCTGAAATGCTGTGGTGAAGTTGCTGATATCGCCGGCTTTGAATTGCTCCTGGCCGGTAATATTGATAGTTACTTTTTCGTAGTCAGTAGTTTCAATCTGACGCTTCAAGCGAACCTGCTTGAGGTTGAGGATAATCTCAGTGACATCTTCAACAACACCTTTAACGGTCGAAAATTCGTGATCGACGCCTTCTACTTTAATCGAAGTGATAGCAAAACCTTCCAGAGAGGAGAGCAGGATTCTGCGCAGTGCATTGCCGATGGTGATACCGAAGCCCGGCTCCAACGGACGGAATTCAAACGATCCTGCAAAGTCATTGCTGTCTAGCATGACGACTTTATCCGGTTTTACGAAATCGATAATTGCCATTTATAGTGAAATTGTTTTATGAGGTTCTTGAGGACTATTACTTAGAGTACAATTCGACGATGAGCTGTTCCTTGATGTTCTCAGGAATCTGCACACGCTCAGGGAAGTTGAGGAATATGCCTTGTTTGTCAGCATCGTTCCAATCCAACCAGTCGAATCTTTTACGGTTAGCCAATGCCATAGTGATGGTTGGAAGCGACTTTGAACGCTCACGAACCGCCACACGGTCGCCCGGACGTAACTGATAAGAAGGAATATTTACCACCTGACCATTTACGGTAATGTGGCTATGGCCAACGAGCTGGCGTGCACCCATGCGGCTTGCCGCAAGGCCCAAACGGTATACGGTGTTATCCAAGCGGGCTTCACAAAGCGCCAACAAAATCTCACCGGTAACGCCCGGACGAGCAGAGGCCTTCTTGTAAAGGTTTTCGAATTGACGCTCTAGAATACCATAGGTATACTTTGCCTTTTGCTTTTCGGTGAGCTGCACGGAGTATTCCGATTGCTTACCGCGACGCTTGTTTGGTCCGTGTTGTCCGGGTGGATAATTACGCCTATCCAAGTTCTTATCCGGGCCAAAGATTGGCTCACGAAACTTACGTGCGATTTTTGATTTGGGTCCTGTATATCTGGCCATTGCTAATTGATTCTTGAGATGGGATTAGATTCTTCTTTTCTTGGGTGGGCGGCAGCCGTTGTGAGGAAGTGGCGTGATATCCATGATTTCCAACACTTCGATACCGGTATTGTGAATGGTACGGATAGCAGACTCACGGCCTGCACCGGGGCCTTTCACGAACACCTTCACTTTGCGCAAGCCCAAATCCATAGCCTCCTTAGAAGCCTGCTCTGCAGCAAGCTGAGCAGCGTAAGGGGTATTCTTTTTGGAACCTTTAAAGCCCATTTTACCGGCAGATGACCACGAGATCACTTGTCCGGAATTATTGGTCAGGCTGATGATGATGTTGTTGAATGTAGACTGGACGTGAGCTTGACCCACGGACTCCACAAGTACATTCTTTTTCTTTTTCTTTTCGACTTTAGCCATTGTTCGTTCTTTTTTGTAGTTCACCTTTCGGGTGAGCAGCGGATGCACAACAATGCATCCTTACAAATTATTACTTGGTTACTTTCTTCTTGTTTGCAACTGTCTTACGCTTACCCTTACGAGTACGTGAGTTGTTCTTCGTGCTTTGACCACGCACAGGGAGGCCCACACGGTGACGGACTCCGCGGTAGCAGCCGATATCCATCAAACGCTTGATGCTCATTTGAACCTCGGAGCGGAGTGCACCTTCCACTTTAAGCTCTTCAGTGATGAATCCACGAATCTTCGACAAATCGTCGTCGTTCCATTCGTTCACTTTCTTGTCAAAGCTAACGCCTGCAGTGTCCAAAATTTTGCGTGCGGTGCTAGGACCGATTCCATAAATGTAGGTGAGTCCGATAACACCTCTTTTGTTTCTTGGTAAATCAATACCTGCTATACGAGCCATTTATTTATTGTTTTGAGGCATCGGCAATCCCGACGCCAAGCGTTTAACCTTGTCTTTGTTTGAACTTTGGGTTCTTCTTGTTAATCACATACAGCTTGCCTTTTCTGCTTACAATCTTGCAGTCGGCTGAGCGCTTTTTAATGGATGCACGAACTTTCATTTCTTTAAAATTTTCCGTATCTGCGACCTAAGGCCTGATACTTATTTATATCTAAAACTAATTCTTCCTTTTGTCAAATCGTAAGGCGACATTTCCACCTTAACACGGTCACCAGGTAGGATGCGGATGTAGTGCATACGCATTTTTCCGGAGATATGGGCTGTAATTATGTGGCCATTTTCCAACTCCACGCGAAACATCGCATTGGAAAGGGCCTCGATAATTGTTCCATCGAGTTCGATGGATGTTTGTTTTGCCATATCTATTTTTTCCTCTTCTAGTGCGGATCTATTGTGATCCTATATTCATCTGAACGCTTGCGCTTTTCAGGCAAGCTGTCCTTCAGCTTTCTCAATCAATTCAAAACTGGATAAAACTTCAGCTTTCTGCTTCCTAACCACAATGGTGTGCTCGAAGTGTGCACTTGGTTTGGCATCCGCGGTGACGATGGTCCAACCATCCTTCAGTTGCTTCACATTGCGAGTGCCCATGTTAATCATCGGTTCAATGGCTATAACCAAGCCATCCTGCAATAGGGTTCCTTGTCCCCGCTTGCCGAAGTTCGGTACCTCGGGGGCCTCATGCAGATTACGTCCGACACCATGTCCGACTAAATCCCGCACAACACCGTACCCATTCGATTCAGCATAAGACTGAACCGCAAATCCAATGTCACCGGTACGATTACCCGCTATAGCTTGCTCAATGGCAAGGTAGAGCGACTCCTTCGTGATTTTCAGCAACTGCCGAACCTCAGGGGACACCTCTCCTACTGCAAACGTGTAGGCTGAATCTCCCCAATATTCCGCTTTGATGACCCCGATGTCGAGCGATAGTATATCACCTTCCTGCAGGAGACGATCATTGGGAACTCCATGCACAACAGCACTGTTCACACTGGCGCAAATGGAGTTCGGATACTTATTGTAACCCAAAAATCCCGGATATGCTCCGTGGTCACGGATAAACTCTTCTGCGACGCGATCCAACTCCAAAGTAGTTACTCCGGGGCGAATTCGCGTTGCGAGTTCTGCTAAAGTTTTTCCAACAAGTAAAGAACTTTGTCTGATGAGTTCTACCTCATCATCGGTTTTAACAACAGGTTTCTTCGTCGACATCGTGACCGAAGTCCTGTATTAGCTAGTGTAGCCTGATGAACTGAAAGCACCGGTATTTCTACCGCGCACGCGTCCTGATTTCATCAAACCATCATAGTGTCGTGACAGCAAGTGGCTCTCAATCTGCTGGAGCAGGTCGAGGATAACACCAACTGTAATCAGCAAAGATGTACCACCAAAAAATATCGAGAACTGCTGTGCCTTGGTCAGACCAATCATCATCACCAAAGCAGGCAGAATCGCAATCAAGCCTACAAAGATACCTCCGGGAAGGGTAATCTTCGAAACAATTTCATCAATGTAGTCCGCAGTTGGCTTACCTGGCTTCTTGCCCGGTACGAAATTACCATTGCGCTTCAAGTCGTCAGCAATCTGACCCGGGTTCGTCACGATAGCCGTGTAGAAGAACGTGAACAGTACGATTGACGCAAACAGAAGTGAGTTATAACCCCAACCCTGAATATTGGTCAGACTCGCCAAAATCTCGCTGTCTTGGAACGTTTCAGTGTTACGCAAGTAAAGCGGAACGAACATGATAGCCTGAGCAAAGATGATAGGCATAACCCCTGCAGAGTTCACACGCAACGGAATGTAAGAACGTGGGCCTTCGCCTTGCGGCATGGCAGATCCACCGCCCATGTTCATTTTAGCCATAGAAACCGGGATACGGAATACGGCCTGAATCACAGCAACACAAAGACCAACTACAATCAACAGTACCGCCAATTCAATCAAGAAGAAGAAAGGCTGCTGTAATTTGTATTCACTGATGAAGCCACGAGGGATGTCAGAGATGATACCGGTCATGATAATCAAGGATGTACCGTTACCGATACCCTTATCCGTAATCTTCTCTCCCAACCACATCACAAACAACGTTGAGCAAGTAAGAATGACAACAGCCGAGAACAACCATGTGAATCCTTCAGGATAAGCACCGGCGGGTAACGTACTTTTGATATAACCCGGCGCTTGTACCAATCCGATAGCGATGGTCAGCATACGGGTATACTGGTTTATTTTCTTACGACCGCTCTCCCCTTCACGCTGCATTTTGGTAATCGAAGGCACCGCAAGCCCCAAAAGCTGGATGATGATGGAAGCCGAGATGTAAGGCATGATACCCAATGCAAAGATGGAAGCACGGCTAAACGCACCACCGGTGAACAGTCCAAGGAAGCCCAACAAGCCGCCTTGTGATCCGGTTTCCAATTGGTTCGAATCGACTCCAGGCAATACGATGAAGGAACCTACACGGTACACCAACAGCAACAGCAAGGTGTAACCGATTTTCGTTCTCAGTTCATCGTGACTCCAGATATCCTTTATTTTCTGAATAAAACCTTTCATAAGTGTGGATTAGAGGGTAGTTGCAGTTCCGCCAAGGTTCTCAATCGCTGCTTTCGCAGTCGCAGAAAAACCGTGAGCGATTACGTTCATTTTTGTTTTCAGTTCACCGCGACCAAGCACTTTTACAAGGTCTTTCTTCCCACATATTCCATTTTGCACCAGCAAATCGTGTGAAATTTCGTTCACACCGAGCTTCTCCGACAGGTTTTGCAACATATCCAGGTTCACGCCTTTGTACTCGACGCGATTGATATTTTTAAAACCGAACTTCGGCAGACGACGCTGCAAGGGCATCTGACCACCTTCGAATCCGAGCTTACGCTTGGTTCCTGAACGTTGGCCGGCACCTTTGTGACCGCGACCTGAGGTTTCGCCCAGACCTGAACCTTGACCGCGACCCACACGCTTACGGGTTTGAGTTGATCCTGCTGCTGGTTTGAGTGTATTGAGTTTCATATTCGTTTGAATGTTATGACCGCCACGGGCGGAAATCGTGTTCTTCTATAATTATTTGTTCTCCACTTTCAAAAGGTGACGAACGGCGCGAATCATGCCGGCGATGTTCGGGGTGAGCTCATGCTCTACCGCCACATTGAGTTTTTTGATACCCAACGCTTGAATCGTGGCCTTCTGACGGGGAGGGCGATCGATTGCGCTTTTCACTTGTGTAATAACTACTTTAGCCATGATATGCTTTGTTTGGCGGCGGAAGATGGAACTTACCGACGCTCGTTTTACTATCCTTTGTAAACTTTTTCAACACTGATACCGCGCATTCTTGCGATATCACGGGCGTTACGGAGCTTGGAGAGAGCGTCCAAGGTTGCCTTCACCACGTTATGCGGGTTAGATGAACCTTTAGACTTCGCCAATACGTCGGTAACCCCTGCTGATTCCAATACTGCACGCATCGCACCACCGGCAATAACTCCGGTACCGTGAGAGGCAGGCTTGATGAATACACGGGCTCCACCGAACTTACCGTCCTGCTCATGAGGAATTGTTCCTTTGTGCACCGGCACAGAAATCAAATTCTTCTTTGCATCTTCGGTAGCTTTGGTTACAGCCTCGGCAACTTCTTTCGATTTGCCTAGGCCATGACCTACCACACCTTTTTCGTTTCCGACAACCACGATGGCTGCAAATCCGAAGGTACGACCACCTTTGGTCACTTTGGTGACCCTGTTAACCGCAACCAAGCGGTCTTTTAATTCTGTTTCGCTGGAGCGAACTGGTTTTGTCTCTGCCATCTCCTTTTAGAATTTAAGGCCTGCCTCGCGGGCTGCTTCGGCCAATGTTTTAACACGTCCATGGTAAAGGTAACCTCCGCGGTCAAAGACCACTTCGTTGATACCCGCCGCTTGTGCACGCTCTGCGATGGTTTTACCCACCAGCTTCGCCTGATCAAGCTTGGCAACCGACTGAGCATCCTTCATCACCATAGATGACGCGGAAGCCAGAGTTTCACCTTTCTGGTCGTCAATAATCTGGGCATAAATCTGCTTATTGCTGCGGAATACCGAAAGACGTGGTCTTTGGGCGGTTCCCTTCACACTAGCCCTGATTCGTGTGCGTATTTTCGCTCTGCGAGCTTCTTTGCTGAATGCCATTGCTTTAATTCAAATTTTATTTAGCTGCTGACTTACCAGCCTTCTTACGTACAAATTCTCCAACATAACGAACACCCTTGCCTTTGTATGGCTCCGGAGCACGCAGGCTGCGGATTTTGGCTGCTACTTGACCAAGCAACTGCTTGTCGTAGCTCTCAAGAGTTATCGATGGGTTCTCCCCTTTTTCCGCCTTAGCGGTTACATTGATTTCGGTTGGCAACTCGAACACAATGGGGTGAGAGAAACCAAGAGTGAGCTCCAATTGCTGGCCTGTAGCCTTGCAACGGTAACCGACACCAATCATTTCAAGTTTGCGTGTCCAGCCCGTGCTTACTCCTGTCACCATATTGTGAATCAGTGAGCGGTACAAGCCGTGCTTTGAGCGCGCGTCCTTGTGATCACTGCTGCGGGTGAGTGTAATCACGCCTTCAGCAATGTCGAGCGAAATCGCAGAATCGATTTCCTGTGAAAGTTCCCCTTTGGGGCCCTTCACTTTTAGCAAGCCATCATTGAAAGACACATCAACGCCTTTCGCAATGGTTACCGGTGATTTTCCTATCCTTGACATGGGTCAGAGTTTTTTCAGTGGATTAATAAACGTAACATAATACTTCTCCGCCAATTCCTTGAGCGCGAGCTTCTTTATCGCTCATCACGCCTTTAGAAGTTGACACAACGGCGATACCCAAACCGTTCAAAATACGGGGCATGGTGTCTACGCCGGTGTATTTGCGGTGACCTGGTGTCGAAACACGCTGGATAGTGGAGATTGCCGGAGTCTTCGTCTTCATGTTGTATTTCAACGCGATTTTGATGGTTCCGGGAGCACCATCCTCGAACTTGTAGTTGAGGATATATCCTTTCTCATGAAGGATTTTGGTAATCTCCTTTTTCAGGTTTGACGCCGGGATTTCGACTACCTTGTGACGGGCAGACTGTGCATTCCGGATGCGGGTCAAATAATCTGCAATTGGATCTGTAAACATTGCTGTTTCCTTTTTTTTGTGGCTCTGCCACGTTTCTTTATCATTTCCGTGAAAGCACGGACACTTGTTCCTTGTTGGGTCGGGGCCGGATATTACCAGCTTGCTTTTTTCACGCCCGGGATTTTGCCGTTAAGAGCCAGTTCACGGAACTGGTTACGACAGAGTCCGAACTGGCGCATGTATCCACGCGGACGGCCTGTTAGCTGGCAACGGTTGCGAACACGCACCTTGCTGCTGTTCTTAGGAAGCTTTTGCAAAGCATCCCAATCACCTGCCTTCTTTAATTCTTCACGCTTCTTGGCGTAACGCTCTACGAGTGCTATTCTCTTGCGCTCACGAGCTTTCATTGATTCCTTGGCCATGTGTCTTTTTCCTGTTTATTATTTAGTGAAAGGAAATCCGAATTCTTCCAAGAGCGCCTTCGCCTCTTCGTTCGTTGTGGCAGTGGTTACGAACGTGATGTCCATACCGTTGATCTGCTTGATCTTCTCTAGGTCAATCTCCGGGAAGATAATCTGTTCCTTCACACCGAAGGTGAAGTTACCGCGACCATCAAAACCTGAAGACTTTACTCCGCGGAAGTCACGTGTACGTGGCAGCGATACTGAAATCAAACGATCGAGGAATTCGTACATACGATCACCGCGTAAGGTCACCTTCGCTCCGATGGCTACGCCCTTGCGGAGTTTGAAGTTGGAGATATCCTTTACCGAAGCCGTAGGCGTGGCCTTCTGACCGGCAATCATGGTCATCTCATCAACTGCTGCGTCGATAATTTTCTTGTCACCGGTTGCCTTTCCCAAACCCTGATTCAAACAGATTTTGGTAATCTTCGGCACCTGCATGATCGAAGAATATTCGAACTTGCTCTTCAAGTTTGGAGCAATTTCTTCTTGGTATTTCGCTCTTAGGCGTGGAGTGTATTTCATTTCAATGTCTCCCCTGATTTCTTAGAATAACGTTCGAGTTTGCCATCTGCATTTCTTCTGCGACCAACGCGGGTAGCGTTGCCCTTTGCATCAATCAGCTTTACATTGCTGACGTTGATACCTGCTGCGATGGATTCAATACCACCTTGTGGGTTTTGAGCTGAAGGCTTACGGTGCTTCTTCACCAAGTTAACACCTTCAACCACCACACGGTCGTTGTCGCGATTCACTTCAACAACACGGCCTTGCTTGCCTTTGTTGTCACCGGCAGTTACTACCACCAGATCGCCTTTTTTTACTTTAAGTCTTTTGAACATCGTTTATTCATTTTTGATTTCCCCTTGCGGGTAAATCCATGATTCATGTTAGATTACCTCTGGTGCCAATGAGATGATTTTCATGTAATCTTTCTCACGCAATTCGCGAGCAACCGGACCGAAAATACGCGTTCCGCGCAATTCACCCGACGCGTTGAGCAGTACTACTGCATTGTCGTCGAAGCGGATATAGCTGCCGTCTGCACGACGAACTTCCTTCTTGGTACGTACAATCACCGCCTTGGAAACTGTACCCTTCTTCACGTTACCGCTTGGGAGTGCATCCTTAACCGTAACAACGATCTGGTCGCCTATTGAGGCGTAACGACGACGAGTTCCTCCAAGCACACGGATAACGAGTACTTCGCGCGCACCGCTGTTGTCGGCAACTTTCAGTCGTGATTCGTTCTGTATCATTTTCTTATTCTTTTAATGGCCCAAAAGGTGCCTTTACTTCCTTTATTGTCGTGCGGGATTCCACCGCATCAGTGTCGAGATAACCTCCCGCAGGTTAGCCAATTACTTAGCCTTTTCCACAATCTCAACCATTCTCCAACGCTTGAGCTTGCTAATTGGACGGGTTTCCATGATCTTCACGGTATCCCCTATTCCGCACTCACTCTTTTCGTCGTGAGCCATGAACTTCTTCGAGTACTTTACGAACTTTCCGTACTTCGGGTGCATAATTTTGGTCTCGACCATCACTACAACAGACTTTTCCATCTTGTTGGAGGTAACAATACCAATTCTTTCTTTACGAAGGTTTCTTTCCATGGTCAGTAATTATTTACCGTTGTTTTTACGTTGGCTCAGAGTCGTCATCATGCGAGCGATTTCGCGACGCTTCATGCGCAGCTGCATCGGGTTCTCGGTACCGGCCACCGTGTGGTTAAATTTCATTTTTGCCAGTGCAGCCTTTTCTTCGGTGATCTTTCCCAAAAGATCGCTGTCTGTATGTTTTGTATAATCTGTAGCTTTCATGGCGAGTATTATTCAGTGTAATCAGGACGTACGATGAACTTAGTGCGGCAAGGCAACTTTTGCGCTGCCAAGCGAAGTGCCTCTTGAGCGGTAGCCAATGGAACACCTTCAGCTTCGAAGATGATACGACCAGGCTTCAGGACAGCTACCCATAATTCGGGAGCTCCTTTACCCTTACCCATACGTACTTCTGCCGGCTTACGTGTCAAAGGCTTATCCGGGAATACACGGATCCACACTTTACCTTCACGTTTCATGAAACGGGTGAGGGCCACACGCGCCGCCTCAAGCTGGCGTGATGTCAAAAAGCCTTCATCGAGGGTTTTGATTGCGAAGCTTCCGAACGCGAGTTGTGAACCGCGGTGGGCGATGCCTTTGATCTTCCCCTTCTGCTGCTTTCTGTATTTCGTTCTTTTCGGTTGTAACATGACGTTATATTATCCTGATGTCTTAATTCGATATTGTCTGTTGTGGATGTTATGCGTTTCCACGTCCGCCACCGCCTCTGCGATCTCCGCCACCACGACGGTCACCACCTCCGCGACGATCTCCACCGCCACGACGGTCACCACCCGGACGCTCTTCGCGGCCACCCGGTGCACCTGGACGACGAGCTGTAGTAGTCTGTCCGAAGTTGGGTGAAAGATCACGCTTTCCATAAACCTCACCGCGACAGATCCATACTTTCACGCCGATGCGGCCGTAAGCAGTGTGAGCCTCTGCGTGGTTGTAGTCGATGTCAGCGCGCAGTGTGTGAAGTGGTGTACGACCTTCCTTATACGTTTCCGAACGAGCAATTTCAGCACCATTTACACGACCTGCAACGGTCACCTTAATTCCCTCAGCACCCATACGCATGCTGGTCTGAATGGCCATCTTGATGGCACGACGGTATGAAATACGTCCCTCGATCTGGCGGCAAATACCGTCTGACACTAGGCGCGCATCCAACTCCGGACGTTTGATCTCAAAGATGTTGATTTGGATATCCTTACCGGTAATCTTCTTCAACTCCTCCTTCAACTTGTCCACTTCAGAACCTGCTTTACCAATGATTACTCCCGGGCGAGCGGTATTGATTGTCACAGTAACAAGCTTGAGTGTGCGCTCGATAACGATTTTCGATACCGAAGCCTTCTTCAAACGAGCCATAAGATACTTGCGGATTTTATCATCCTCAACGATCTTATCACCGTAGTTGTTACCGCCATACCAATTGCTGTCCCAGCCTTTGATAAAGCCTAATCTGTTTCCTATAGGGTTACATTTTTGTCCCATGCGTTATGCGCTAATTATTTTTTATCCAAAATGATAGTTACGTGATTACTACGCTTACGGATGCGGTGTGCGCGTCCTTGCGGAGCTGGGCTGATACGCTTCAGTGTACGTCCGCCATCAACTGTGATATCTTTCACAATGAGGTTGGCTTCAGTTACATCGGTATCACCGTTCTTCTGCTGCCAGTTGTTGATCGCAGAGCGAAGCAACTTTTCCATTGGCACTGCAGCGTGCTTGCGTGTGAATTTCAAAATATTCAAGGCCATGAACACCTCTTTGCCGCGGATGATATCCGCTACAAGACGCATCTTACGTGGTGATGAAGGTTCGTTATTCAACTTAGCAAAAGCACTGCTCTTGCGTTCTTCCTTCATACGATCGGCCATTTCTCTTTTACGAGCTCCCATGTTGCTGTTTCTTTATCGGGGTTGTTATGCCTTATTTTCTGTTACCTGAGTGACCGCTGAACTTACGGGTGGGCGAAAACTCTCCGAGTTTGTGACCAACCATGTTCTCAGTGACATAAACAGGGATGAATTGTTTTCCGTTGTGCACAGCGATTGTCATTCCGACGAAGTCGGGAGAGATTGTGCTCGCACGGCTCCATGTCTTGATGACACTCTTTTTGCCTGCTGCTTGTGCATCTTCTACGCGCTTTGCAAGCTTGTAGTGAATGAACGGTGGTTTTTTAAGCGACCTTGCCATTTCTTATTGTATTACTTTCTACGTTCCAAAATGAAACGGTTAGACGGATTCTTAGGATGACGTGTTTTATAACCTTTAGAAGGTGTGCCCTTGCGTGAGCGTGGGTGACCACCGGATTGGCGACCTTCACCACCACCCATCGGGTGATCTACCGGGTTCATGGCAACACCGCGAACACGAGGACGACGACCGAGCCAGCGGCTGCGACCAGCTTTACCGCTAATCTGCAAGTTGTGCTCTGCATTCGATACTACTCCAACCGTAGCGATGCAATCCCCTAGGATCAGACGATTCTCGCCCGATGGCATGGTAATCACCGCATACTTACCATCACGTGATGTGAGCTGGGCGTAGCTGCCTGCGCTTCGCGCAATGCTGCCACCTTTACCTGGCTTCATCTCAATATTGTGAACGGTTGTTCCCAATGGAATTTCTTTCAAAAACATAGCGTTTCCAACTTCTGGTGCTGCGCCGGTACCACTCATGAGCGATTGGCCCACTTTGAGTCCCTGCGGAGCAATGATGTAACGCTTTTCACCGTCGCTGTATTCAACTAGTGCGATACGCGCTGAACGATTTGGATCGTACTCAATTGTGAGAACCTTACACGCTACGCCATGCTTGTCACGCTTGAAGTCTACCAAACGGTACTGTTGCTTGTGACCGCCACCGATATAACGCATGGTGCGCTTACCTTGGTTGTTACGACCACCTGTCTTCTTCATCGGTACCAACAGCGGCTTGTATGGCTTGTCCGTAGTCAACTCATCAAACGTGAGCGCCACTTTGTGCCTTGTACCTGCGGTAACCGGATTTAATTTTTTAATACCCATTTTTCGTCAGTATATTAAACGTTGGCGTAAAAATCAATTGTTTCACCAGCCTGCAACTTGATGATGGCCTTCTTGAAAGACTGTGAACGTCCTTCAATGATGCCCTTCGCAGTGTAGCGGAACTTGCGCTTACCGTCTACGTTAATGGTGTTTACTTTCAATACAGTCACTCCGTATGACTTCTCGACAGCCTGCTTGATCTCAATCTTGTTAGCGTCGCGATTCACGATGAAACCGTACTTGCCCTGCTTATCAGTGATAGCAGACATTTTCTCGGTGACCAATGGTCGGATGAGGATCTGTTTCATGTGCTATTATTTCTTAAGGAGTTCTGTTACTACTTCGTGTGCGTTGCCTACAAAAACCACATTGTGTGAGTTCATGATATCGTAGGTATTCACCAAACTGGCAATCTGCACGTTTGCTTTTTCAAGGTTGCGTGATGACAAGAAAACATTGTCCATGCGCTCCGGAAGCAGCACGAGGGTTTTTTTACCTTCGAGGCTGAGGTTCTTAAGCATCGCTGCAAAATCTTTTGTGCGTGGCTTGTCCATCGCGATGGTATCCAGCACCATGATGCCGTTTTCCTTTGCCTTGTAGGTCAATGCTGACTTACGGGCTAAGCGCTGAGTGCTTTTGTTTACTTTGATATCGTAGTTACGCGGGCGTGGACCGAAGATGGTACCACCCTGGCGGAACAACGGGTTCTTGATAGATCCTTTACGTGATCCTCCGGTACCCTTCTGCTTGTGCAGCTTGCGGGTTGAACCGTGGATTTCTCCGCGATGCTTTGACTTGTGCGTACCTGTGCGTTGAGCAGCGAGGTAACGCTTTACATCGAGGTAGATCGCGTGATCGTTAGGTTCGACGGCAAACACCGATGCATCGAGCGTAACGGACTTGCCAGTCTTCTGGCCTGAGGTATTGATTACTTCGAGTTTCATGTTACTTAACGATATAAACGGTTGAACCATTGAATCCCGGTACCGCACCTTTCACAAGGATCAGGTTTTCTTCGGGAAGAATTTTTACCACTTCCAAGTTAGGGATCGTGCGACGGTCACCTCCGGTACGTCCACCCAAGCGCTTACCCGGGAATACACGTGAAGGATCAGAAGAGGCACCCATAGAACCCGGAGCGCGCAGACGGTTGTGCTGACCGTGTGTGCTCTCGCCCACCCCGCCAAAACCGTGACGCTTTACAACGCCCTGGAATCCTTTACCCTTTGATGTACCAATCACGTCGACGTTCTCACCTTCTGTGAAGAGTTCTACTGTGATGGTTGAACCCAATGCAATCTCACCTTCGAAATCGTGGAATTCCGCGATGTAACGCTTTGGGGTTACGCTGGCCTTTTTGAAGTGGCCTTGCATGGCTTTGGTGGTGTGCTTATCCTTCTTGTCTAAGTAGCCAATCTGGACTGCATCATAACCATCCTTACCGTCTTTGGTCTTGATTTGTGTAACCACACATGGACCAGCCTCTATCACCGTGCATGGAATCATCTTTCCAGCGGCACTGTAGATGCTAGTCATTCCGACCTTTTTACCAATAATACCTGGCATGTGTTTGTTATTTATTATTTATGCTTTGTCTCCTTGAGAGACGTTATTTACTTGTTGTTGGGGCGAGAACTAACTCAACCGAAACTACACTTTGATCTCTACTTCCACTCCACTAGGCAGTTCGAGCTTCATCAACGCGTCTACAGTCTTGCTTGAAGAGCTGTAGATATCGAGCAGACGTTTGTACGAGCTCAATTCGAACTGCTCACGAGCCTTCTTGTTGACGTGAGGTGAACGCAACACGGTGTAGATGCGCTTGTGTGTTGGCAACGGAATAGGTCCGTTCACTACCGCACCGGTTGACTTCACGGTTTTCACGATCTTCTCGGCAGACTTATCTACCAGATTGTGGTCGTAAGACTTCAGTTTTATTCTAATCTTCTGGGCCATCAGGCTTTGTTTTTCTATTATGCGTTTGCTTTTCCTTTAACCTTGGCAATTACAGCCTCCTGAATATTGTTCGGAGCTTGAGCGTAATTGCTGAATTCCATGGTCGACGTTGCACGGCCTGAAGTGATGGTACGTAAATCTGTTACGTAACCGAACATTTCAGAAAGTGGAACTTTTGCGTTGATTACCGTAGCGTTGTTACGCTCACCGGTACCTTCAATCAAACCACGACGCTTGTTCAAGTCTCCGATTACATCACCCATATTCTCAGATGGTGTAACAACTTCAAGCTTCATGATAGGCTCAGGGATAGTTGGGCGGCACTTAGGCATCGCTTCACGGTAGGCCATCTTAGCACACAATTCGAATGACAGTGCATCGGAGTCAACCGCGTGGAACGAACCATCATTGAGCTCAACTTTCAATGAATCTACAGGGTATCCTGCAAGTACACCATTGTTCATGGCTTCCTTGAAACCCTTTTCAATTGCAGGGATGAATTCACGTGGGATGTTACCACCCTTGATATTGTTAACGAACACCAGACCTGGCTTTTCAGCATCGTCATTGGGTCCGATTTCGATATTGATATCAGCAAACTTACCACGACCACCCGACTGCTTTTTGTAAACTTCGCGGTGTGAAGCAGTACCTGTAATCGTCTCTTTGTATGCAACCTGAGGAGCACCTTGGTTACACTCAACCTTGAATTCGCGCTTCAAGCGGTCAACGATGATTTCCAAGTGCAACTCACCCATACCGCTGATAACCGTCTGTCCGGTTTCTTGGTCGGTATGAACGCGGAACGTTGGATCTTCTTCAGCGAGCTTCGCCAAAGCCATACCCATTTTATCCGAGTCAGCTTGAGTCTTTGGCTCAACTGCAAGACCGATTACCGGCTCAGGGAAGTTCATCGCTTCAAGAACGATTGGGTGCTTCTCATCGCACAGGGTATCTCCTGTCTTGATATCTTTAAAACCAACAGCAGCTCCAATGTCTCCTGCGCCGAGACGCTCGATTGGGTTTTGCTTGTTAGCGTGCATCTGGAAAATACGAGAGATACGCTCCTTGTTTCCACTGCGTGTATTCAATACATACGAACCTGCTTCGAGCATTCCTGAGTAGGCACGCATGAAAGCTAGACGACCTACGAATGGGTCAGTAGCAATCTTGAATGCCAATGCTGCAAATGGCTCTTTGTAATCAGGCTTGCGGATAATCTCCTCGCCTGTGTCAGGGTTTGTACCCTTAGTAGCTTCTTTATCGAGAGGACTTGGCATCAATTCCATAACCAAATCCAACATAGTCTGAACACCTTTGTTCTTGAACGAAGAACCACAAACCATTGGAACCAATTTCATGTCCAATACAGCCTGACGCAATGCATCCAAAACTTCACGCTCAGTGATTGTTTCCGGTGCATCAAAAAACTTCATCATGATATTGTCGTCGTACTCAGAAACTGCCTCTAGCAATTTCTCACGGTATTCCAACGCTTCATCCAACATATCGGCAGGAATGTCAACCACTTCGTAGGTCATACCCTTGTCGTGTTCATTCCAGATCATACCGCGCCAGTTAATCAAGTCAACTACGCCTTTGAAATCATCTTCAGCGCCGATCGGCAATTGGAGTGGCACAGCGTGGCTGCCCAACATATCTTTAACCTGCTTGCAAACCTGCAAGAAGTCCGCACCTTGGCGGTCCATCTTGTTTACGAAACCGATACGAGCAACATTGTAGTTGTTCGCCAAACGCCAGTTAGTCTCCGATTGTGGTTCAACACCGTCAACTGCAGAGAACAAGAACACCAAGCCATCCAGTACGCGCAGTGAACGGTTTACCTCAACGGTAAAGTCAACGTGACCAGGGGTATCAATGATGTTGATGTGGTATTTGTTGTTGCGATAGTTCCAGCTAACCGTCGTAGCAGCAGAGGTGATGGTAATACCACGCTCTTGCTCCTGCGCCATCCAGTCCATGGTAGCGGCGCCATCGTGTACCTCTCCGATTTTGTGGTTTACACCGGAATAGTAGAGGATACGTTCAGTGGTCGTCGTCTTACCCGCGTCAATGTGAGCGGCGATACCAATGTTTCTTGTAAATTTTAGGTCGCGAGACATATTAAAATCTTTTTCTTTTCTAGTTCAGTTCTTTTAAACACGGAAGTGGGCAAACGCTTTGTTTGCATCAGCCATACGATGGACGTCTTCCTTCTTCTTGTAAGCGGCACCTTCACCTTTGCTTGCAGCGATGATTTCACCGGCCAACTTGTCAGCCATGCTCTTCTCATTGCGTGAACGGGCGTAACCGATCAACCACTTCATCGCCATCGAGCTCTTACGCTCATCACGAATAGGCGTTGGGATTTGGAAAGTAGCACCACCAACACGGCGGCTACGAACCTCAACTGCCGGAGTCACATTCTCCAATGCCTTGCGCCAGATTTCCAAGCCCTCTTCGTTGGTCTTAGTTGAAACCTTTTCGATAGCATCGTAAAAGATATTGAAAGCAGTACCCTTCTTCCCTTGAAGCATGATGTTGTTCACGAACTTGGTGACCAAGATTTCATTGAACTTTGGATCAGGAAGTACTGCAATTTTTTTGGCCTTTCTTCTTCTCATTGTATTGGGCTATATCTCTTGTATTACCTTATTTCTTTTTAGCAGGGGCTGGTGCGCCTGGTTTCGGACGCTTAGTACCGTACTTCGAGCGACGTTGGTTACGACCACTTACACCGGCCGTATCAAGTGCACCGCGAACGATGTGATAACGCACACCCGGAAGATCCTTCACACGACCACCACGTACAAGCACAATCGAGTGCTCCTGGAGGTTGTGTCCTTCACCACCGATGTAGGCGATAACTTCGAACTTATTCGTCAAACGAACCTTTGCCACCTTGCGAAGAGCCGAGTTAGGCTTCTTAGGCGTGGTTGTGTAAACCTTGGTGCAAACTCCGCGGCGCTGTGGACACGAGTCGAGCGCTACAGACTTGCTGCGGTATGTCTTAGGGGTACGTCCCTTTTTGATTAGTTGCTGTACGGTTGGCATCTTATTCTCTAAATTGCTTTTTTTCACCGATTTCGATAGAACTCACGTCTCCGAAAATTGGGGCGGCAAATGTACGATTTAGTTCCGTTCGTGCAAGAAGTCCTGAAAGATTTGTTTAAAATAATTTTTAAAGGCTTGCAAGTGGCTGTTTTTCAGGATTTTAAAAATGAGTCACTTTGAACTTTTTTTTGCCCTTATGTACCGATTTCGTCAAATTGCCCTCATTTGAGTGTCCGAAGTGCATGACAAGCTCCATTTGGGGTTGGAGTTAAAAAAGACAAATTATCCGGTGGTTTTAGTACAAATA
>Ga0114979_10001014_pt1 | contig 18671 bp, 21 predicted proteins | sample S_140625_EF_Meta_FD_87315 | JGI IMG/M metagenome (GOLD analysis project Ga0114979, IMG submission 87315) | Freshwater microbial communities from Lake Simoncouche, Canada to study carbon cycling - S_140625_EF_MetaG | ecosystem: Environmental > Aquatic > Freshwater > Lake | place: Lake...
CTTAAAGAATAGTCCAGGGTCTAAAGTGATAGTTATTTATTTCTGTAATGAGTGCTCCTAAACTATTGAATTTGAACGCGCCTGCGATTCGTGATCAACGCACGCTTGTATGGCTACAGAGGCAGGAAACTACCGTATCATGGTCTAAATGGGATGCCATTGTATCCAGTCTTTCGGATTATTATACATGGACATCATTTGCAAATATTGTCGGAATTGTTGTTACCTCCATTGACACTGATATTGATACATTTATAAAAGAGTTGAGTTCTCTTTCCAAAGATATGACAATGATTATGTTGCCACAATCCATTCTTGCACAAAAATCGGAAGATTTTTGGACCGAACAATTTAACAATATTCTTAATTTGGATCTCGATCTGGTCGCCTATCCTTTCATCAAGAAAGAATGGGATGGTTCATCAGCGGACGCTGTTGCACTATTTTCACTTATTTGTCGTTATCATCGTGTGGTAGATTGTTGTGTATCTGATAGTCGTCGTGCTATTTGTTCACCTAATATTACATTTACATCAAATGAGCGACCTCATACAGTGTGCATGGTTACACAATTTTTTCATCATTCCAGTAAAGAGCGGCAAAAGGAAATTAATGAATGTTTGATTCGAAATTGTGCGTGCCCTCATATTGATCAGATTGTACTATTGAATGAAACTGATTTGTCGAATGATTGGACGAAAGTTCATAAGAATGGGCCAAATAAGGGGAAATATATTATTAAAGGCGCAGAGAAAATTAAACAAGTAATTATTGGGACGCGTCTTACGTATGCTGATTTTCTAAAATATGTAAAAAAGGATGTTCCTATAAATGTATATGCAATTCTTTGTAATGCTGATATTTATTTTGAAGATTCATTGGTCGATTTGTGGAAAATGAAGATGGAAGATAAAATGTTCGCACTTCTTCGATGGGATGTGGATGAGACAGGTGATGCAAAACTATTTGGACCTCGTGCAGACTCGCAGGATACATGGATTGTATTATCAGATTCTATTAAACAGCGTGTATGGAAAGATGAAACATTTCGATTTATGTTAGGTCAAGCAGGATGTGATAATGCCTTTGCGGGTCAAATGCTTCGTCAAGGATTTATGTTGACAAATCCTGCGCTAACCTTTAAGACATATCATCTTCACAATACAAATATTCGAAATTATGATAAAAAGAATTATATTCGTTCTGATATCTATATTAATATTGCGCCGTCTTATATGATTGATACAAAACAAGTGGCGGTTCCTACTAGCAAACCTACATGCATTTGTAATGAACTTGTCTCATTTGAAATAAAAAGTTCTTCTTTGTCAAATGAAATTACATATTGTACGATGCTTGAGAAAGAGGGACGTTATAAATGGGAACCGTCGGTAGAGAATCACTATTTTGAACCTGCCATCCCTATTTATTCATGGAATCAAGCATGTGTTACACCAAATGGACTTGTCTATGATTTGTATCATATCTATACTGGAAATCATATGGATAATCCCTTATTTAATTATTGGAAGAATTCAAACATTGGGATTTTTACGCCACTTCAGAAACGAGATAAAATGATTGCGATTCCTTTCATGAATACGGATATTTTCTCGAACCCTGATACTTATATTCTTCATTATCTATCGAGATGTATTCGTCTTTTGTCTCTTCATCCTGATGCGTCTTTCTGGATTCCTACACCGTGTCGATTTTATCTTTCTTATTTTCAATGGAATCGTGAAATTGCAAAAGGGGTGCTATTTGACGAACAGACGGCGTGTTGGGCAAAAGAAGTAGTTGGATTTCTCCCTGATCCATCTTCTTCTGAATTAGGGTCAGAAGATATTGCATGTTTGCGCGGCATTCTCCCTTCTTGGAAGGAGAATCCTGATGGAAAAATATGCGCGGTCATTGTGGATGGGACACTTACTTCCAAATTTATTAATGAACAGCTGGTGTCTTTTCTGCTGGAAATGGATGAAGAGTGGACGGTTCGTCTCATTTCATCAGAAGATTATGCATCATATGATGGATTGATTGGTGCAACACTGTGTATTGTGATAAGTGGTCAAAAAACACAGAATAAGTGGGCAAAGATATGGACTCTACCTTCCAAATGTTGCCTGATTGAATTTCAGCAAGAATTACAATTGGATGGTAGCTGTACCCATCTTGCGCATGTGGCGGGATTTCATTCATGGGTTATTCTCTTGTCCAAAGGAAATGTGAAGGATGTTCAGGGACAGGTGATGGAACAATTTCAAAAGTGGTATAAGAAGAATTCATATTATTTGTATGCATAGTTACTGACCTAATCGGTTGCTGACCTAATCGGTTGCTGACCTAATCGGTTGCTGACCTAATCGGTCTTTGCACCAGTCAGACCTAATCGGTCCCTACCCCATTGAACAGTATCTTTTATTTTCTTTTCTGACATCATGATATCATATCCGCGAATATCAAACATTTTTCCCTTAAAAAGCTCGTCCGCATTTTGATAGGGACTTGTAGCAGTAGACCAATTTGATTTTCCAATATAATTATTAGTTGTTTCATTTGTTTGTGGCAGCCATGCGGCTGCTTCTGTCAGAACCAATTCTCCATTTCGATAAATTTTGAGACCTGGTTTAAATGCATCATTATTTGTAGTGGTGATTGCAATATGAACCCATTTTCGTAAAGGGATTACATTTTTCACCTGAAGGTGTAATTTACGCTGTTTGTTATCCCAAATTTCATAAAGAAGATCCGCAGTTATTGCATCTCCTGCTGGTTCTGCTGGAGATAATAATGGTTTTACAATGGCGCCAAATAATTCAGGCGCAGGACAATTCCATCGATTCACGTTCGCAGAACTTGTCACCATCGCAACCATCGGTGATATTTCCTCTGTACATTGTTGTCCTGATGGTGCACTTGGAACAGTTGTAATGGCCTGATCCAAACATGATTCGGATAATTCTTTTGCCTGTACTCCCGCATTGCCGCGACCCATAATACCACAAAATACATTATCTTTTCCTGCTCCATTTCCAAAATCAAAGATCTTTGCATTATTTGTAAATTCTTCAAAATAGACCCAGAAAGAAGTAGCACGAAGATATTTAAGCTGAACAACCCTGCCAAAACTGAGATTTTTCGCATCGCCAATACGAAGAAATTGATCTTTACCATCAAATGATAACCCGTCCGTAACGGGTGGATTGGGGGGAGCTTCTTGAATACTGATATCACCCGCTTTCATAACAATGATATTTTTAGCATAATCTAACATATCATCTCGCAATCGTAGCCAAAAGACAATTCCTTCATAAAAGGAGAGTAGTATCTTAATTTCTTCGGGCGGATGGGAATCCACAATCATGGTATCTTTAAAAGAATGAGCACCCGCAAGATTACATTTGGCTTCAAATCGTCCATTTCCGACTTTAAGAATGCGACAGTAGCCTTGCTTTCCTTCCTGTAATACATCATTCATGTAATCATCTCTTGATATTTCAAATCCATTTTTAACAGATGGTGTACGATATTTAATAGTAGATAACCCATCCGTACCACCTAATGCACAAGCAAAAAACATATCCTCTGGATCATCTTTTTTTTGTACCATTCTGCAAAAATCGTGTTCTACACCAATTCGCTGTACATCGGCATACTGTGCCACATATCGGATATCACGAATTAATCCCTCGGGTTCTTCCGTAGGATTAAGACCTACATCTCCTCTACGAGGCATCCAATTTGCAAAGAATGGACTATCTCCGACGGATATAAGATTTGTAAATCCTTCATTCATCCATTTGGGACTCCATAACTCCATGATAGAGATGGCTATCAGAATGATTAATCCAATCCATAGATATATCTGATACATACTATTGTATCTTTATTTAAAATATGAGTTCTTGAATCCGCATATATGATGTGATAGGATATGATATAAAAAGAATCTACCGATGTGCTAGGAACCATGTCATCTGGTGGTCGTTTAATGGACGAAGGAATGTATGGTTGTATTTTTACACCATCCTTACTGTGTAAAAAGAAAGCAGAACAACCACGTCCAAGTACTGATACTAAACCACTTCTCAGTAAAATTATTAATAGAGAGGATGCTGAAATAGAAATGAACATTGCAAACATCATCCGCAAATTGCCTCTCTGGAAAAATTATTTCGCTGTTGCGGAATCGATTTGTGAGCCTGATGTGAAACAAGCCGATAAGGACATGGCAAAATGTGCCGTGCTTTCAAATAAATCTATTTCTACCTTTCGTCTATTATCGATGACCCATCGTGGAACACCATGGCATACCTATCGATTTGATAATAATACATTTGATTTCATGGCATTTGTTAGTCATTTGATAGAGGCTGGTGCTCTTCTTACCCTATTTGGTATTGTTCATCGAGATCTTCATCAAGGAAATATTATTATTGATGATGAAAATGTTCCACGCATTATTGATTTTAATTTAGCTGTCTTAAAAAATAGTAAAATCACATCCTCCGATTTAGTACATACCTATAATATTAATACTACGCAAGAACCACCCGATTCAACGCTTGTTAATGCGATTGCTCTTGGATACATTGGAGAAAATGTGATTCAATCACTTGTCTATAAGAAATCTATTATTAAAAAAATAAGTTCTGTTCTTGGCGTATCTACTGGGGAAATGATAGAAAGTCTTGAACAATTGGTTGGAGTGAGTTCGCCCATACAGAAAGGTAATAGTGTAGAATGGATGTCTCATTATTGGGCAACGATTGATAGTTGGGCGATTGGTGTTCTTATCGTTCAATTTATTTCAAATTATTCGTTATGGCCTTCTTTTGCACCAGTTCTTAAGAAACATAGTTCTAAATTATTTCCATTGCTTCGACGTATGTGCGCAGTATCTCCGATTCATCGTGTGGATTGTATCCAGGCACTATATTATTTGAATCCAAATCATTTTATCATACGCACCTATGGAAAAGCATGGATGGAAAAGAAAGGGTCAGGACACATTCAATAATATTTTATTTATTTATAATATATCATGTCTGCGACATACAATCGTATTTGTTCTGAATCCAAGGAACATCTTGCAGAGAAAAAAATGTCCTATTGCACTCATTTACAACACGCTATTTCATTGTCTTTTCATTCGGCCCGAGCATCTCTCTCTCTATTAATTCATGGATTCATTCCTGCTTGGTTCAAAAATACAGGTTCTACTATTATTTTGACACTCGCTGAAGATCTTTCTGAATACCCACCCGTTACAAAACGCCTTGATTAACGAATACGGGATATTCTCCTATGTATTGTTATATAATATACTATCATAATAGATTATATAATAAATTTGTCATATGATTTATTTACGATTTGATCTCTTTTTTGTTCGCTTGCCCGCTCTTTGTAATCTAATCTTCTTTTTGCCAGGAATACAGAAATATCCACAGAAATTATCATAATTTAATGTGGACGCTGGATATTTTCTTGTTGCCAATTGAGGATCATATATAAAACGCCCTGTTGCATCTTTATTTGTTACATCGGTGCTACCTGGTTTATGAGACCAATATTCATTAGAGTCTTGACGATAAAAATGATAATCCTCATCAGCATCTGTTACAACGGCTGCTTTTGTCATTCCTTTTGGGCACCGTTTTGTAAATGCAGACATTCTTATAGAAGGAACATCTCCCATTAATCGTCCCAATAAATCAGGGCATCGTTTACCATCTACTTCAGACCATTTAGGATAGCCACTTTTCATTCCTGGTTGATGAAAGGGAGCATTACACGAGTTTTTTGTACAGCCTTTAGGAAGGGCCGTTTGATGAAATGCATACGCAAAGCAATTCTGTGAATTTTTACGACCTTTATATTTATTATATTTACTTGGATGATAGTCGGGTTCTGAACCCGATAGCGGTGCTTTTCTTGGACATGATACAGAATGTCTCTTACAAAAAGGTGAACCTTGAAGTGGGAAACGGGAACACCCAGGGACGCACTGACATCGTGCGTCCGATTTCTTTCTAGTTCTACTCATTCTATTCTACCTTCATATTTTTTGGGGAGGATGAATGAATTTATATGATTAGACTATACTGAGAAATCTGTCGATTTATATAGTACATTGGTAGATAATACAGGCGTTTCAGTTGATTCTATCACTTGATTGCCTTGTTCTTGCTTGTCTTTTCCTAATGAATCAACATTATGCGGATATAAAAGTCCATCTGTTGATATATATCGTGATGGTTTCGGAGATGAGATTGTATCTATGATTTCATTTCCTATTTCATTTCTTTTTTCCGTTTCATTTCTATCCATTTCATTTACAAAAAGATGCTCCATTGTTTTCTGCGATTTAATAATAGAATTTACAGCATTTGTTACTGGTTCTGGTATTTGACCCATTGATGAAATAGGACGTTCGGGAGAGCGAGCATAGAGTTCAAGTGGACTACCTTGTGTAGATATATGATTTCCTGGTGGGACTTGTGCTGTTTTCTCATCTGATTTGTAATATTCTTCTTCTACTTGCTTCATTTTGATTTTTTCAATATAATGTATAAAAAAGACAAATTGATTTTGATGAGTAGGAATCTGATTTCCAATTAAATGCCCTGAATAACGCCCTGTTAACCCAAAATACTGCCACCCTTCACTTCTTAATCGTTCCAATGTTGTATTTAAAAAATAGTATTTTTTATCTATTTTAAACAGGGCAAGAATACCATTACACACAGTTACCATCAGTGAAATAATAAATGTTGCCCAATATATTTGTACTGTAAAATTTGTGATATTAAATGTATAATTACTACCAGAGTTCTGAATCGATAACAACGCTGGAACAAATAGTGAGCCAACCGTGACAATAAAATGTCCAATAAAATAAATAATGGAATGATTTCTTGTTCTCTTTTGAAAATTTTCCAAAATATGAAGATATCTCGAATATATGATTTGCTTTTGTGCTATTGATAAATCAATATGTTCCATTACATTTTTAAAATAACTTCTATCTTTATAAGTTGTACAACATAACCAACTTGTTTCTGGTTCATGATAATTTAATGTATTTGATATCGGATACATTATATAATGTAAATCAATATTTTATTTAAATCGCATGATTTATTCAAAATAAGGTAGAATTGCAATCGATCCCGCAATGATACCACTGCCTATCATCGCTGTTATGGTAGGCTTATCGTCTGTAAAAATGATACCCCATAGATAACCAGCAACAACGCCAATAAAAGAGAGAAGAGAGAAGACAATCGTTGGAATATTAGAAATTGCATAAAATCGTGAAATATATCCAGTAAATCCGAGTAGTGCATTAAATCCAATCAATTGAGCCCATCGTATAGAGGATATATCAATGAGATTTGTATGAAAGATACCATATAATAATAATGCAGCAAGACCAAATGGATAGAGGTGTGTCACTGTATAAAAAGGGGAAACCTGTGCTTTTGTATTAGAACGAATAAAAATAAAAATCATAGTTTCAGTTAATGCTGCTAAAATACCCATGATGACACCAGTTGAATAGGTGGTTTTGCTTTCTTTGATTTCTTTATTTTCATTGCTTTCTTTGCCTTCTTTCCCTTCTTTTCCTCCTTTGCCTTCTTTGCCTTCTTTATCATTCGCAATCAGATATACCCCAATACATGCACATGCTATCAAAGAAATCGATAAGAAAGAAATGGACTCTCCAAAAAGAAGCGATCCAGCAATGACATTAAAAAAAGGAAATAAATAAAACAGTGAAATCGCTATTCCAGTAGGCAACATTTTAAAAGCAAGATAACTGACAGCAATATGACCTACATTTACGATATTCATCATGATATTAACGAGTGTATCTGACATATTACCCCATAGTGTATGGTTATACCACGTTCCACCTATGATTGCAAGAAGAGGAAAAACAAGAAACCGTGCAACAAGTTGTGTATATAAATTCGTATCGACTACTTTAATTAATATTGGATATAATGATAAGACTAATTCACTATATAATACCGATAAAATGGGCCCATTTATCATTCTATCTATCTAATAGATTTATTCTGATTTAGAAGATTGTAATTCTTTCATGCGGGGAACAATTTCTCCATGAAACCGCTTTTGAAAATACATAATAGAACGTCCAAAATTTGGTCCTGGATGAAATGCAATCGTGCGCCTATCCTTAATCATTTTCATGGCAACCTGCGCAGATACACCAAGATGTGCAATCAGCATCATTGCCATAGAAGCAGCACTCCGTTGCATTCCTGCCATACAATGAACTAATATTGCCTTCCCAGAACGATATTCAGCCATCATTTTAAATGAAATTTCAGTAGACCAAAGCTCCATGTTTCGTATTTCATCTTCCTCTAAATTATCATCTACAGGAACTCTATATTTAATAGGAATACTATAAGAAAAAGGTAGATTCTTTGTACAATTAAAAACGACTTGTATATTCTTTTTCTTAATAAAGTCTTCATCGGTTGACGAACGTACATTTCCAAGCCACAAATTTGGTAAAATTTCAGTTGCATCTTCCACCGTATCCATCGGATGAACACGAGGTTTCTCTTGTATATATTCGGCCATCCTTCTTTCTATCCGATATATTCTCTTTTCACTCTTTTTACTCTGTTTACTAAATTTGATAGATCTTTTTACTATCTATCAATCATCGTTATTATGCCGCTTTCCAGACATTTCTATACAGTAGATGAGCTCTATGCAGCACTCACCTATTGTAGTAAGCGCAATGATACAATAGAAACCCTCTTCTGGTGTCAAGAACTCATTATCAGTGGTTATATTGGTGAAACGATTTCAACATTATTTGAAGCATGGCTATGGAACAAAGGCCCTTTCTGCCTCTCCTGGTTGCGCCATGCCTTTACTACTCTTCGGTCTGAAGAATTGTCCGCGGATGATATCCTGTTGGCCGCCTATCAATTAAGTGCGATTCCCTATGATAAACAGGACCATTCCTTGTGGAATATTCTCGTTCTTTCCTCTGAAAAGCCCGACCGTGTCACTCCTAAAACTCCCTCATGGGCAGTGAAAGAAATGGATGAAAAAGAACTTTACTTTATTAGAGCTTTATACCAAGGCAAAGCACAAAGTGCATGGTGGATGGGACAGCAAATGGAAGAAAAACGTGTATGGTCTATCCTTGCCATTTATGCTACCCATCAATATTCGACATCATATGATATTATATGGGAAGCACTACAGCAATATGAACATCTTCTTGGCTATCGCACAGCAGAATATGATAAAATCATATTATGCGTTGCGGTACTATCCTGTTGTTTATCTGTTGACCAACAAAAAAGTGATACTGAATTACCTATTAACATACCATCGATACAACAAGATGCCTTAGAACGATGGTCCGAAAAAGAGGGTCGCAAAGCGAGACGCATCTATTCCATTCCTACTGCATGTTTGTATGGGATAACCCAACGAGGCCGTTCTCCATGGTCTCATACGAATGTGAAAGAATTGAACTGGATAGAGGGGTCGCTTATCGGTTGCCCCTTTTGGGACGAAGCAATTGCCGAATATGGAACAATAGACAAGGGAACCATTCAATGGCTGTCAGACGATGATCTAGAAGCCTTTTATGACCGCTATTTCCCCGATGATATTCCAGATGAATGGACCAAATCAGAAAAGGCAACGTCTCATGGGGATGGTCTTCTTGGCCCTACTGAAACAGTTCAATTATACAAATATTCGCGTTCTGTTTTCTCAAAATGGTCTCGACTTGCCTGGAATACTCGAGACCGCGTTCTTACAACGTTAGAAAATAAAAAAAGTCCTTGGAATGGACAACTAAGTTCCATTGTATCAGATACAGTAATTAAAGAAGCTATTTTGTCCCCCATTCATCGCAAAAAATATGCTAAAAAATAGAGAACCATATGATAAATATATTATTCCATCTTTTTAACATGTTTTTCTACATCAGGATCAATTACAATTGACCCAGCTGCAGACTGAATCCATATTTCAGTATAATGTGTAATAATAACAAGAAGAGTAATAAGAATTATTCCAACAAGAATATACATGAAAGGTGATTTCATATGAAAGAAATGTGTTATATAATGAATGCTTGGTCCTAAATACATATTTGTAATAAGCATCGACCAAACAACCAAGTTCAATCCTGAAAAGACACCAATGGTATATCCGTATTGTATTGCATTTTTACATATGTTTAACATAATTCCAAAATAAGCAAGAACATCAAAGAAAATCTTATGGTAATTATCATGTAATGTACATATTTTCTTTTCTATTTTTTGTTTAACAATTGCATCATCAATTAGAAATCCTTCAATGCAACTTCTATATAATTTTTTAAATAGTGGAATCCCTGAATGAGATAATGTAATCGCAAGTTCATTTGCAAATGGTAGCAAAATAGATAACCAGTGAATGGTTGTGGTAATGGTAGACATCTCTACTACATCTTTCGTTTTCTTGTCCCTTTTGGAAATGCTCTTCCAATAATCGCACACCCCATTCGTTTTCCACTATGACCAGTTATCTTACTATCTTCAAATCCACCTTGACCCAAATCATCCTCTCCTTCATGAACAATGATAGAACGACCGATTAGGTCTCGGACGGAAGTTCCTTTGATATAATATGTCTTTCTAACGCATTTTTTGTTTGATTTGATAGAAATATTTCCTAAATCGCCTGTATGTCTCTCCTTTTTAGAGGTTGGTCCTGCTCCATGTACATGGCGGCCGATATCATAATGTTCACATAGCCCCATACAACCTTTACCCCGTAAGTCGCCTGCGTTGTGAATATGGAATCCATGAAGGCCTTTTGGGAGTGCAGTAAATAGTGCAACGATACGAACGCCGCGCCCTTTATCAGATAAAACAACTTCTCCTTGAATCTCATCTTTAAAAACAGCAACACCAATCATTACTAACTCATAAGAAAATAGTATATATTATTATAATGAGTCTCTATAATTTAGCATTTTATACCTACTTCTACGGCAGTAATAATAATATAGCGTTTAATGTTCCATGTATACCATCACTTACATATAAATGTTATTATTATACAAATAACAGGACTATTCTTGAATTAATAAAATGTACAAATTGGATTGGAATTTATGATGATAAGCCAACAAATGATGATTTAATAGAAAGTTGTATGATTGGAAAACATATAAAAACGATGCCGCATGAATATGCTGAATTAAAAGAATATGATTTTTTGTGCTATTTAGATAGTAAATTAGAAAAAGTAAGTGAATCATTTGTGGAACAATTTATTCATACATATTTTATAGAGCAAAACTACGCTTTATTATTAAGAAAACATTGGTTTATTGATGGTAATGTATGGAATGAATTTCATATGAGTATGGGGCAAGAAAGGTATCAAATAGAAAGTGATAAATATAGAAAATATATATCAAATCAAGTGGAAAAAGGATTACGTGAAGAAACAAATCGACATTGTGCATGTGGATTCTTAATACGAAATATGAAACATGAAAAAATGATTAAATTAAATACCACATGGTATCAGCACATTCAAGAGTGTGGTATTCAAGACCAAATCTCTTTCCATTTTGTAAACCAACTATTTAGAGAGCATATTCATCCCTTTACTGAAATTCCATTTGTTTAACCATGTTTATCATCTAAAGTATAATGAATAGATTTATATAATATGTTTATAAAAGTTCCTACCATGCTGGGAACTCTCGTGCAACGCTCTCCCACCTATATTCCATTAATGATGAAGTATAATCATTATGAAGAGTGTTTTTCATTATCACAACAATGGGTTGGATTCATTACATTTACTAAAAATACAGGATTAGATCAACGTACACCATTTATTCATATTTCTTCTGTTATTAGCATGGAGAAATATCCCATTCGCTATTCTGAACAATTTGATTATACAATATTACAATATAAACAGCCATCTGTTGTCATTCATCATTTTTGGCAGAAAAATAAACGAATTATTTTGCCAAATGAAATTCCTACTGAACTTTTTACTATCCTATCGCAGAAGCGTCGTTCTGATACTATTTATTCATCAAAACCTATGGAAGTTTGATTATATGTGTGATTATAGGTCCGTTATCGTCTCAAACTCATCCACTATGTTTGCCTGATTAAATTTCTTCTTTGTCTTACCAAAATATTCATATGCAAATCCTGATTGAATCATCCAATTATTAATATTATCGCCTTCTTTATCATAGAATGTACACAGAAGGCGACCATATTTGTCGGGTTTATAAAAGTGTGCGACAACTAAGTTGTCATTTTCTTTCAATTTCTGCGTTAATGCTGCAGATGATTGTTTAGAAGCTGCTATTTCTTTATCTCTATTTTCATTTGATAGAGCAGGACGCTTTTCAGGTGTATCAATTCCATAGAGACGCACACGATGCTGAAAGATTTTTCCAGTTTCCTCATAATGAAGTGCAATATCTACTGTATCACCATCCACAACACGAAGCACCTTTACCATTTTATGTAGATTCTCATAGCTATAAGTCGGAGTATTTTCATACGTACAATTGTGATATATATTAGGAACAGCCTTTGTCGGGATTTCTTCTATGTATTTATTGGATATACAACAGAAACATCTTTTTTGTATATTTTTAAATTCGATTGGAAGACAATTACCCATGCTATAATTACATCGAATATTATTTACAGTATTCTTCAAATTTTTATTTATTATTTATTCCTTCTGAATCAGCCCTTTTTGGATCAATTCTTTTAGAAAGAGTTCCTGTTTTTTTAATAGTGCCTTAGATGCGGCTTGAATAGCGACATATTTATTTTGACCAAAATGTTCGGCTTCAAGCTGTTGAAAGGTGAGGCTCTTCCATAATTCAAGATACCAATGATAGGGACACTGTCGCATAGCAATACGATATGCAGTAATGATATAGGGTGTAACCGTCATTCGTATTTCATCCATTTTTGAAAAAATAAAATCTTCCAACATATCCTGTGCATCACGATTATCTAATACATTAATATTATTTCGAATCGCCTTCATTGTTAAAGCCGATTTGTGATAAAGTTGCCACTGTTTTATATTGAAATCATGTTGTTTTAATGTGATAAGACCCCAACGTAATTCTCCATGTGATTGTAGCTGGTAATAAATCGATATCATTTCATAATAGGTAAATTCTAGATTTGTCCAAGGATTTTTAGGATAAAGTGGCATAGCAAATCCATATTCATGATATAATAATTTAGATTCAATCAATGTAGCAAGAGAGTTCGCATCAAATATATATTTCTTCTTATATTTCCAGTCGTATAATTGAACAGGCTTGATAGGCGGTGATAAGGTAATTGGGTCAATTTCTTCGTGCTTTTTTTTATTCAAATGATAAATGCGCCATCGTGTTAATACTCCACGAAAAATAGTTCGCAATTTCATTTCTCGTATGTATGCGGAACATACTTGTGTAGGAACATTAGAGAACAGTTTTGGCTTTTTATATAGTATCATACTTGTATCATCTACATCATGATCCATTTCTTCCTCTCTTTCATGATAACGAAATTTTGCTAAATAGCGAAGACGATCTTTGATGCCTGATGGCATAACTGAAATAATTTTTCGCACCCATGGATTGGGCTCGATACGTTCATTAAGAAGTACGTTTTTTCCATCTTGCTCTGTGAAATAAAATTCCTCACCAGACTGCAACGAAAAAGCATACACTTCTGATGAATTTGTCCTTGCCCGTTTTGGAGATGGTTCTGTTTCTGGTTCTGGTGATAAAGCTCTTGAACGGTATTGATTTTGTATAGAAGACCCTAATAGAATATGTATGAGGGATTGAGTCAAGGGAATAATAATGCGATTTGATGGCGCTAATGTATGGAGTGCACTTGGTTGAACTTGTGATTGAGTACTCTGTGGTTGAGTACTCTGTGGTTGAGTACTCTGTGGTTGAGTACTCTGTGGTTGAGTACTCTGTGGTTGAGTACTCTGTGGTTGAGTACTCTGTGCTGGATCTTGTTCTTCGTCAAAATCATCCCAGTTTTCCAATTCTTCAGACATAGTATATTACATTAAAAATAATGTTTAGGTACGATGTATTATTCTTGCGGGAGAACAAATAGTTTCATACGACTTTCTTCTGGATAAAGAATGCCAACTTTATTACCTTGTGAATTAATAAGAATGTTTTGTTTTACCCACAATGGCTCAATTGTATGCTGGTCTTTTACTTTTTGAACGACAACAGGTTCATCTCCTGGAATAAGAGTCATTCGTTGCTGTCGATGAACAGTACAATAATCAGAATGATATGCAACAGGCTTTCTACAATATGTTGTCATTGTACCATGTTGTATGTATGATTTACATTGATTCGATTCTGCTTGAGAATCTTGAATCATAATTTTAAGGGAATCAGAAGAGGGAAGAACCCGCTTCTGTAATTCCTTTTCAGAAATGCCAAGTCGTTTGGCTAACTCTCCTATGTATCGCCTACTTTGTGCTAGAAGAACTGACTCTAAATTCTCCCATAAAATGCGTGGAACTTTGTACTCAATAGACATTTGATACTATTTTATCGAGTTTCGGAATCGTCAATTTTTGGTAGACTGGGTGTTGGGGGTTGCATTAGAGGTGGTGTTGATAGAATCGGAGATGGTGAATGATTTGATTTATTTGTTTTATTTAATTTATTTCTATTTATTCTATTTGTTCTACGAGTACTATTTTTATGCGTACTTGTATAAGATTCAGACGACGGCTGCAACTCATTGAAGAATTTCATCACTATTTCTTTCACCTTATCAAATAGTGTATCATTTATAAATTGAAAGAAATGTAATTGAATGTAATAACGGTTGATATCATATCTTCTTGGTTTATCAAATAGAAGTAAATGGATTTTACCAATGGGTTCTGTCTTCTCGGAATCTCCCTTTCTTCGTATAATAATATCTGCATTATAGGTGCGACCATAATCATACTTTGCCATAATTGGACCTACCACATCATTCACACTTTCAATAACCTGTAGTAATTTCTTTCGGTCGGACTCATGTTTGAGACGAAAATGGGTATGAGGCTGTGCTTGAACATATCCCATCTTCTTTTGATATTCCTTTACCTTTACTGTTTCCTGCTTCTTAGAAAATGATGAATTAGGACGGGCAGGAAGAGTTTCACGAGGTGCTTCGCTAGAGGTCTCCATTCTATTAGGGTATATGTTTTTCACTATATAAACCATTTCAATATAGTATAGCATATCATGGGAAAGTGTGAAACCGCTGCAGCATCTGTTGGAATTAAGATTTCATTATCAGATCTTATCGTACAATTAAATGAAACTAATTTTGATCTAATACAAGATATGCTGCATGATGGGTTTATTGAAGATGAAAATAATAGTCTTAATGATGTATATTATCCTATTATATGGTGCGTTCCATTTAATGGAAATTCTCTTGAGTACAAGGAATATCTATTAACTACTCTTCAAAAGAATGGATTATTGGATAAAATTCTATTACTTCCTGTCAGGGAAATATTGCAGACAGATAGATGGGGATATGATAGATCAGGAACAAATGGTATGTCTAGACCCATTGATTTTGATTTAGCGGTTCCTATCGAAAAATATAAAGATATTGAAAAAATACAAATTGTTTTTATCATAAAACAACATTCTGGTTAGGTACTTAAATTATGTAATAATATACATAATAATAAGATGGACATTCCTCAAAATCACATATGGGGTCCTGAATTATGGATGATTTTACATTCTACTGCTGAACGTATTGGTTCTTCTAAAAGTCGTCTACCTAACGAAGAGTGGCGTATGTGGCACGGTCTTCTACATAGTTTACGTTATTCTCTTCCGTGTCCGCAGTGTAAAAAACATTATAATGAATATTATGCGAAAACACCTATCGTCCACTTCAGTAAAGAATCGGTTCGTATCTGGCTCTTTCAGCTTCATCAGCAGGTTAATGTCGCGAATAAAAAACATGAAGAGTATACAATCGATAAAGTAGAAGAACAATACAAACAACCATTTTGTTTCAGCTCCCATCTCAATATTATTCGTAGTCAAATGGTAGCTGGAATTCGCCTACAATGGACAACGCGTATCGATATTCAACGTACAATACGTGTACTCGAGGAAATGAAACGATATTACGATTTATTTTAAGAGGAAGGGATGGGAACACATGCAATGGGTCCATTCTGAATGGCACTTGGTGGGAGAATACGATTTGCAATACCAAAAATATCAGATAAACGGTCTTGTCCTAACCCACTTAGAAGCATGTACCAATAATATCCTCCTGCGCCAAATACAACCGATGTTAGAATAAATCCAATAAACCCTTCACAACCGCCATATGCTCGAAGAGCTAATATAATAAGGCCAATCACTACTGTAGAAACAAGAGCAGACATTGCTTGTGACCTACGATTCTTTACTTTCACATAGATATCAGCAGGGGTTGAGTTGGTAACTACGTTCATGTCAGAAGATGCATCCACTGTATATAGTCGTATCGCATTATGAATCACATATCCGATAAAAAATGACATCATTGCCATCCATGGAGATGAAATAATAGTTTCCATTTCTTTACTGGCGGGTGTTGTATCTGACAAAAAAGGAATGCTCAATTTACATATATCTGTTGATTTTTTATTATAATCCGTCAGTTCCGTCCATTTCATCTCCTCATCCATCTTTTTAAATTCTTCTTTCGATGATACGATATATTTAAAAGCATAATAAATTAAATTACAAATGACTGGAATGATAAAATTAATAATGGCAGCCGCTATCGGTGATAATACAAGAAATCCAAGTAAGAGAAAGATAATCGCATAATTTGCAGTAAATAATCCAAGAATTAACATTGTTCCACCCATAACAAGGGGTAGACTTCTAAATCCTCCGTATAGAAAGACATGAAGGTCCGATATAATTCCTTTTAATGTATCCTGCATGTTTACCTATTTATTATTTATTTAATTTATAGGTATACATGATATTTAATTTGTATTAATTTGATGTATCTGCTGAACATACATAAATAGGAGCTCCCTGTGATGCTTTATCTACCAAATAAGGTAATCCCAGAAAATTAATCGATTCGATACCAAATACCATTTTGTGAAGTGAAAAGAAAATGACACCAACAATAATAGCAAATAGACAAGCAATCAACATTTCGCTTATCGCTTCATCGCATTTAAAAGTGCGAACTGCGATAAATGCGCAAATCACAAGGGCAATAAATAAATAGGCAGACATACCTCGCCCTGCCCATTCTGCACCCATTGCTTCAAATGTATTTGAAAACTCATTTGTTGACAGCCCTAAATACGTTCCAATTGCAGTAATTGAAAAGATAGAATAGGATGGATACTGATCATGCATAAAAATGCGTCGTACATCCATTTGTGGCGTTTTAAATCCTGCGCGACATTTGATATTGATATCCTTAGCGTTCTCTGCCGGGCCAAATGTCTGTGTCATAATCCATGATATAAACCGATGCGATAGAACTGTTTCAAAAATGAAAAGAGCAAATATACCATAGGACATATTTTGTGTCATGACATACAATAATAACGAACCAAATAGAATAGAATCAGGCATTAATGAATACAGTTCTGCAACGGGTAATAATACCGTATTTACTATTTTCATAAAACTTGATTCTTCTGTTTTTTCTATGGTTGTTGCCCCAGACATCTCTATTCTCATCAAATATAAAGCATAGACTCATCGTATAATAAAAGAGAATGGGTATTCCATCTTATTATAAAAAACTAATTGATACTGTCCAGGGGCTTGTTCTACAACGGCATCCAGATGAAACAATTGACTGGCTCTTTATGGATTTTAATTGTCTTATTTATCATTGCCTTTATCAAAAAGATATGCCTGTTTACCCAGGGGCGATGGAACAAGATGCTTGGGAAAAAGACTTCATGGAGAGAATTGTACATTATGCTCTCCATGTAATTCGTCAAGTTCAACCTGCTACTGGTGTATACATTGCCATTGATGGTGTTGTTCCCATGGCTAAAATGCGACAACAGCGACTTCGTCGCTTTAAATCAGTATGGCTCACTCAACATTCCGCAGACTCTGTACAAAAGGAAAAATGGGATACCAATGCAATTACACCAGGAACCGCTTTTATGAAAAAGCTCCGTTCTCGTCTTGAACGAATGGTCCAAGAAGAACATTGCCGATTTAGTTCAAGTGATGAGCCTGGTGAAGGTGAACATAAAATTATGGAACAATGGCGAACAGGCGAATATCATGGCAACATGGCTGTTTATGGATTAGATGCAGACCTTGTTGTTCTATCCATTCTGGGCCATACTCTATGCCCCACTATTCAACGTGTATGGCTCTTTCGTGAAGAAATGGTTGCTGGCTCTATTGCGTACGATGAAAATGGTACGACACAGTTTGAATGGTTCTCCATTGATTCTCTCTCCCAATGGCTTACCTCTTCCTATTCAGATGCTGAAAAGCGTTCTTTTCTTCTTGATTATTGCTTTGCGATGTCCATCCTTGGCAATGATTTCCTACCTAGCTC
>Ga0114979_10001015_pt1 | contig 18666 bp, 19 predicted proteins | sample S_140625_EF_Meta_FD_87315 | JGI IMG/M metagenome (GOLD analysis project Ga0114979, IMG submission 87315) | Freshwater microbial communities from Lake Simoncouche, Canada to study carbon cycling - S_140625_EF_MetaG | ecosystem: Environmental > Aquatic > Freshwater > Lake | place: Lake...
GCAATATCTGCTAAACCATTTGCTGGTTCTTTTTTATTTTTTGCCACATAGGCTTCAATTAATTGATCTGCTCTATATCTTTTATGACATTGTTTACATTCTGTTAATGGATCAACAAATGCTTCAACGTGGCCCGAAGCTTCCCAAACTTGCGGTGAGAGAATTACTGAAGAATCAAGACCAACCACATCTTCTCTTGATCTAACAATTGTTTGCCACCATTGGTTTCTTACATTGTCTTTTAATGCCACACCAAGTGGACCATAATCCCAGGCTGATCGAGTTCCGCCATAAATTTCACTAGAAGGGTAAACAAAACCGCGACGCTTAGCCAAATTGACTATGGCTTCTACGCGTTCAGCGGCCATGAGATTTAGTCCCCTTTTTTAGTAAACTGTATTGAACCTTCAGCCTACTTAAAGACCCACTTAGTTTTGGTTAAGCACCGATTCAAAGTCAGTTCCAAACCCATCCTTGAACTCAAATAATGTTTCAAACATGGTTGGTTCATCTTGAGCACTCGACATTACCGGCCAAACATCCATTCGATTCTTGCCAGAATTAAGGGCCCGGCGAGCATTGCCAATTGAATCCCATTTTTGAACAACGACCAAAGTTTGAGCATCATCTGGTGATCTTCCAACCAGCACTTCAATAAATCCGGGTTCTTTAGCAAGAACTCCAACCATGTTTTTAACGTTTACTAAAAACTCAGGTTGCTCAGGGCAAGTATGTCTTGTTATGACGAACATATCCGCCACACTAGAGGTATCCCAGTTAAAGAAAGTGAGAGTGTGAATGTCTGACTTCAGAAAACGACTTGAAAAAGCAAGTGCACCCTATTTAGTGAGAATTCATGCACTTCCCCGCTGGGTTTTACCTGTATTTATGACAATTATTTTGTTGATTGGCTTATTGGCCAATCCCAATGAATCTCCAGGACTTTGGATTGGTTTTTTTGCCTTACTTTTTATTGGCTTAATTTTGGTTTGGTTGTTGGCATTGAGCTGGCCGTTGTTAACTCGATCATCAAAGGTGATACGAGTGCTGGTTGCTGTCTTGATTTTCTACACAGCCTTTAGCCGCTTCTAGCCAAGTAAAGGATTTTTATGGATAGGTTAGGTTAGAGATTATGAATCTTGCAGTATTACTTGCCGCAGTCACTGTTGTAGCTACTTTGCTTGGTGGATACCTTGCTCTAAAAGGCAAAGATCGCTTGCATTTGGTTTTGGGCCTTTCTGGTGGTCTTCTTTTAGGTTTAGTTGCTTTTGATTTATTGCCTGAAATATTTGAAATGAACACCGATTCAATCGGTGGAATTCAAATGGTTTCCCTTGCTTTAGTTGTCGGATTTTTAAGTTTGCATTTTGCAGAAAAAATATTTGGTTCCCATGAAGCAACTGAGTCAGATTATGGTCACGATCACAAACATCCAGTAAATGTGGCGGGTGGACTTGGCGCCTTAGGGATGGCTGGACACGTTTTTCTAGACGGTGTGGCTCTTGGTATTTCTTTTCAGGTAAGTAAAGCACTTGGTTTAACCGTATTTATTGCTCTTCTTGCTCATGCTTTTAGTGATGGATTAAACACTGTTTCGTTATTAATCAAAAGTGGTAAATGGACTAAGTCATCTTTCTCTTTATTAGGTGTAGATGCAGTAATGAGAATTTCAGGAGCGGCGCTGGGCAGCATTATTACTTTGAGTGATAAATCAGTTGGAATATATCTAGCAGTTTTTTCTGGTTTTGTAATTTATTTAGCTACTTCGCATATATTGCCAGAAGCCCACTCAAGACATCCTTCAAGATTAACAATGCTTGCTACCGTAATTGGAGTTATTGCAATGTGGTTAATCGTTGGCAATATTGGTGAATAGTTTCTAATTCGGTTTAGCATCTCCGAAGCGACGTTCTCTTTTCGCATAAATTTCTATTGCTTGCCATAGATGTCTTCTGTCAAAGTCTGGCCACAAAACATCCATGAAAACCATTTCAGCATAAGCAGATTGCCACAGCAAGAAATTACTAGTTCTTTGTTCTCCTGAAGTTCTTAAGAATAAATCCACATCTGGCAGAGTTGGTTCATAAAGATACTTTTTTATTTTTTTCTCAGTAATGGCAGCAGGCTTTAATTTTCTATCTTTTACATCTTGAGCCATTTCAATCATGGCATCAGCAATTTCTGCTCTGCCCCCATAGTTCACACACATTGTCAGAGTTAATTGATCATTCTTAGATGTTTTTCTTTCAGCTTTTTTTAATTCATCAACCACACTTTTCCAAAGTCTTGCTTCTCTACCTGACCAGCGAACTTTGATGCCAAATTGATTCATCTCTTCAACTCGGCGATGAATTACTTCTCGATTAAAATTCATTAAGAATTTAACTTCTTGGGGACTTCTTTTCCAATTCTCAGTTGAGAAAGCATAAACAGTTAAATACTTAACACCAATTTCTAATGCGCCATAAACAGCATCAAGTAGTGCTAATTCGCCAGCTTCATGTCCAGCAGTTCTTGGCAATCCTCTTTCTTTAGCCCAACGACCATTGCCATCCATAACAATTGCTACATGATTTGGTACAAAAGTTGAAGAAATTCCTGGTGGTTTAACACCACTTTTATGTCTTGGTACAGGTGGAAACTTTTTTCTAGCTTTAGCCATAAATTATCTTTCCACCATTCTTAATGATCGCAATCCTCGTTCAATATGCCATTGTAAGTATGCAGCAATAATGCCACTTGCTTCTCGTCTGAACTTTATTTCTGAGGCATCAGCAGTATCCCAATCCCCAGTAATTAGTGCTGACATTAATGAAATTGTGGCAGGTGCAGGCACAACTGAACCTGGTGGTCGACATTCTTCACAGGTTGCTCCACCAGCACTTACTGAAAAAGCTCTATGCGGACCTTCTGCTCCACAACGTGCGCATTCATAAAAAGAAGGTGAATAACCAGCAAGTGAAAGAGAACGCAAAAGATAAGAATCAAGAATTAAATTTGGTTCGTGTTCATCTTTAACTAAAGCTCGAAGACCACCGATTAATAATAAATATTGTTGTGTTGCTGGTTCTTTTTCTTCAGGAGTTAATCTTTCGGCGGTTTCTAGCATTGCTTGACCCGCAGTCCACTTTGCATAATCTTGCGACAAAGTTGCACCATAGGAATAAAAAGATTCGACTTGACTCAAAATATCTAATGACCTACCAATATGAAAATGAGCATCGATGTGACCAAAAGGTTCTACCCTGGCACCAAATCTTGACGTTGTTTTTCTAACTCCCTTTGCCACAGCTCTTACTCGACCACTATTTCTAGTTAGCACCGTGACGATTCGATCTGCCTCCCCAAGTCGTTGGGTTCGAAGCACTATTCCTTCGTCGCGGTATTGAGGCATACGTCTAATTCTGCTGGAATTTAACTGACCTTCACCACCACAACACCCACAAGGTGAAACAAGTTAAGTAGAGTTATTAAAACGACCTAGGAGATTATTTGAATAGTCAAGGAAATAGCGAAACAGCTCCTGATATTTCGGGCAAAAGTGCTTCAGGAAGTCGTTGGGATTTCACTGTCAATCGTAGATTTATTCAAAGAAGTGTAATTACTGTTTTAGCACTTTTCATTGCTTTTCAATTAGTTGAATGGGCATTTGCTAAAAGTAGAGATTTTCTCTTTTTATTATTACTTGCTTGGTTACTTGGAATCGCTATTACTCCTGTTGTCGAAATCTTGACAAAACGTGGAATGAAGCGTGGTTTAAGCACTTTTGTTGTTTTACTTGGATTAGTTGCACTAATCGTTGCTTTCATTGCATCTTTCGGTCAACTTCTTGGCTCGCAGTTAGCAAGCTTGATCACACAATTCCCAACTTTAATTCAAGGTTTTGTCAGCTGGATTAATACTTCATTTAATTTACAAATTGATGCGACTTCCTTGGAACAATCACTCAATATTTCTAATTCCCAAATTGCAAATTTTGCTCAAGATATCGCAGGAGGAATTTTTGGAGTAGTTTCGAGTATATTTGGATTCATCTTTAATATTTTTACACTGCTACTTTTTGCTTTTTATTTTGCAGCAGAAGCACCAAAAATTAAAAGAACAATCGGAAGCTGGTTACCTTCTAAACAGCAAGTGATTTTTACAACGGTTTGGCAAGTTGCAACCGATAAAACTGGCGGATTTGTTATTAGTCGAGTAATTCTTGCTGCGCTAAATTCATTATTTACCTCAGTGTTCTTACTTTCCTTGGGAGTTTCATATTGGCTTCCTCTTGGTTTATTCACTGGTTTGGTAAGTCAATTTGTCCCAACAGTTGGAACATATATTGGTGGAGTAATTCCTGCAATTGTTGCGGTAGTAAATGATCCTAAAGATGGATTATTTGTGGTTATCTTTGTTTTGATTTATCAACAAATTGAAAACTACTTATTTACCCCAAGAATTTCTTCCTTGACGATGGATATTCATCCTGCAGTGGCTTTTGCTTCAGTAATAGTTTTTGCCGGATTCTTTGGCGCAATTGGAGCACTAATTGGTGTGCCGATTGCAGCTGCAATTATTTCAATTGTTCAAACTTACGGAAAAAGATACGAATTAATCCCAGAGCTACACAGTATTGAAACTAAATCCTAGAAACCTAGTTTAGAAAGTTCCTTAGGATCTGATTGCCACTCTGGCGCAATTTTGACGTGAAGTTCTAAAAACACTTGCATTCCAATTAGTTTTTCAATTTGCTTTCTTGATATAGAACCAATCTCTTTTAACTTTGATCCTTTGTTGCCAATAATAATTCCCTTTTGACTATCTCTTTCCACATAAATACTTGCTCTGATTCTCATCAAAGGTCTTTCAGCTGATCTCTCTTCATCAGGTTCGATACTTTCTACAACCACTGCTAATGAATGCGGAAGCTCTTCTCTTAGATCGTCCAGTGCAGCTTCACGAATAAATTCTGCAACCATGGTTTCCACTGGTTCATCTGTAAAAATCCCGGCGGGGTAAAGCGCTGGGCCTTCAGGTAAGAGTGGAATTATTAAATCCAATAGAACATCTAAGTTGGCTCTAGTTTTTGCACTTATTGGAATTATCTCTTTCCAATCACAACCAGTTTCTTTTCCTAACGCATCTAATTCCATAAGTCTTTCAGCAATATCTGCTTGACTTGCTGAGTCTAATTTTGTGACAACACCTATTTTTGGCTTTCTAGTGGCGCTACTTAATTCTTGCGCAATGTATTTATCTCCTGGACCAATTTTTTGATCTGCTGGAACACAAAATATTGCAACATCGACTTCACTCCAGGTATCTCTAACAACATCATTAAGTCTTGAACCTAAAAGAGTTTTTGGTTTATGCACTCCGGGAGTATCAACAAGAATCAATTGTCCATCAATTCTGTGCACTAATCCTCTAATTGCATGTCGAGTTGTTTGTGGACGCTTGGAAGTGATTGCAATTTTCTCACCAACTAATTGATTAGTTAGCGTTGATTTACCAACATTTGGTCGACCTACGACGCAGGCAAAACCACTTCGAAATTCACTCATATACACATCGTTGCAGATAGGTTTTTAGAAATTATTTTAGCCAAGAGTTTATAGACAAAAATGTTGATTTTATTCAGAATCTGGAGATTCGCTTTTTCGGATCAAGATTGTGCCAATTTTGTTTCGTCTTCCAGCAGCTCTTTCGGCAACAAATTCCCAGCCTTCAATAACTATTGAAGTACCAGGTATCGGAATTCGTTCAAGTTGTTTAGCCAAATAACCAGAAAGCGTGTCAACGCCTTCATCATCACTTGAAAGATTTAAATTAATTAATTCTGCTAAATCGTCTAAGTGGATTCGAGAACTTACTCGATAAACACCTGGACCTAACTCATTTACCTCTGGTGCGTGAGTGTCGTATTCATCAGCAATCTCACCAACAATTTCTTCCAAAATGTCTTCAATAGTAACTAAACCTGCAGTTCCGCCATATTCATCAATTACTACTGCCAAATGAACTCTGGCAGATTGCATATCTCTTAACAGTTCGTCAGCTGGTTTGCTATCAGGAACAAAATATGCAGCGCGCATTAGATTTTCTACTAATTCAGTTCTTTCTGCTTCAGCATTTTCAAATATTCGACGAGAAATATCTTTTAAATAAACCACTCCAACAATATCGTCGGAATCCTCTCCAATTACTGGAATTCTGGAATATCCAGATCTAAGGGATAGAGATATTGCTTGTCGCAAAGTTTTACCCTTTTCAATCCAAACCATTTCTGTTCTTGGAACCATAACTTCTCGAGCAACAGTGTCACCAAGTTCGAAAACTGAATGGATCATTTGTCTTTCTTCGTCTTCAATTACATCAGCTTCTTCAGCCTGGTCCACTAAATCTCGTAAATCTTCTGCTGTTGCAAAAGGACCTTCTTTAAATCCTTTACCTGGAGTTAGAGCGTTTCCAATAGCAACCAATAATTTTGCAATTGGCCAAATAATTGGTTTGATTGTTAAGGCAACTGGAGCAGTAATTAGAGATATTCGATCAGATTTTTGTTTGCCAAGGGTTTCTGGTGCTACTCCTAAAACAATAAAGCCAACTAAAGAAACCACAATAATTGCAAAGATTAGAGCTGAATTCAGATTCATATTAGATTCAATAAATACAAAAGTTAAGAACACTCCACCGGTGGATGTAAGTGCTAAAGCTACAAGTTGTAAAACTGCGACGTGTTTTGCTTTTTCTGAAATCACTCTTTGCAGTTTTTCAATACCCTTAACTTCATCTCTTCGTAATTGTTCAACACGGGATTCTGACGTTTTTATGATTGCGGTTCTTCCTGCAATAAAAAATGCAGCAAGAATCTCAACTATGGCTGCTAGTAAAATAAAAATAGGTAAGTTAATCATCTTCTCTTGGTTATCCTCAAGGAATTCATAATACCTTGTTCACGCTTTTGCATTACAACTCGTTGTGACACTTCTTGGTGATCTTGTCCTAAAAGGTGCAAAATTCCATGCGCTAGTAAAAAAACGAGGTGATATGCAGGATTTATCCCTTGCTCTTTGGAATCCTTTAGCGCAACTGCTGGGCAAATAATTATGTCTCCGAGAATAGCTTGTTTTTTTCTCAGTTTGGAATCTTTAAGTACAACTTCATCCATAGGAAAGCTCATTACATCTGTTGGCCCAGGTTCATTCATCCAACGAACATGCTGTTTTGTCATTTCTTCTTCATCTACAAATAAGACTGAAACATCTGATTTAGTATTTACCTTTAAAAATTTCAGCATTTGCGTGATATAACTTTTAACATTTACTTCATCAATTAAAAAACTACTTGAATTATCAACGTCAATCATTAATTAATTAAGCCTCAACGTATTTCTTTTGCAGAATCCCATGATTCGTAAGCTTCAACTATTCTGCTTACTAATTTATGACGAACAACGTCTTTAGAATTTAATTGGATAAATGCTAGATCGTCAACGTCGTGCAAAATATCTTGCACTACTTTCAATCCAGACTTTGTCCCACTTGGTAAATCAATTTGAGTAACATCACCTGTTACTACCATTCTTGAACCAAAACCTAAACGCGTTAAAAACATTTTCATCTGCTCAGGAGAAGTATTTTGGGCCTCATCAAGAATGATGAATGAATCATTTAGTGTTCTGCCTCGCATATAAGCAAGTGGAGCTACTTCGATTGATCCATTGGTCATTAACTTAGGAATCTTGTCGGGATCAATCATGTCTTGTAGTGCGTCATAAAGTGGTCGCAAATACGGATCAATTTTTTCGGACAAAGTTCCTGGAAGAAAACCTAAGTGTTCACCTGCTTCTACAGCCGGTCTTGTTAAAACAATTCTGTTAACTTGTTTTGCTTGCAAAGCTTGAACTGCTTTGGCAACTGCAAGATATGTCTTTCCAGAACCTGCTGGACCTATGCCAAAAACAACAGTATGTTTGTCGATTGCGTCAACGTAGGCTTTTTGGTTTACAGTTTTTGGTCTAATTGATTTACCACGAGAGGTAAGAATATCTGCTGTTAAAAGTGAGCTCGGTCTTATTTCACTTTCACTTCTAAGCATCCCAACTGATCTTTCCACAGTTTCAACGCTCAAACTTTGACCGGTTCGTAACACAGTAATAAGTTCAGAAAAAAGTTGATTGGCTAATTTAACTTCATCAGCTGGTCCAAGTAAATTAATTTCATTTCCTCGAACATGTAATTCCACTCTGGGAAAACTATTTTCAATTGTTCTTAAATACTCATCACTACTGCCAACAAGTGCTGACATTGATAAAGACGGAGGCACAACAATTCGAGACTGGAAGTCACTACTAATACTTGTCATTGTCTATTAATCGTATTCAGTTACGTGAATTTGTCTAATTAGCCTGGTGGCCAGGTGAGGCTACGGCCACCCAAGACGTGGGCGTGAACATGTTGCACTGATTGTCCGCCATCTTGGCCAGTATTAAGCACAATTCTAAAACCTTTTTCGAGCTTTTCGATCTCTGCAACTTCAGTTGCAAATTTCATTAAACCAGCAGTCAAAACGTTGTCACCTTTTGAAAGTTCAGCAATATCTTCAAAATGTTTTTTAGGAATCACTAAAACATGAACCGGTGCTTTAGGATCGATGTCTCTAAAGGCTAAGAAATCACTATTTTCTAATACTTTGGCGCTAGGAATTTCCTTGGCAACAATTTTGCAAAACAAACAATTTGTCATTTTCTTAGTTTATCCATCTAGTTTTTGAAAGTAAAATTGCTGCTGAAATTCCTCCAGCTGTAGAGGTTCGAAGAATAGTGTCTCCCAAAGAAGCAGTTAGCGCACCATTTTCAGAAAACAACTGCATTTCATTTTCCTCTATGCCACCTTCAGGTCCGATAATTAATAAAACATCTTCTGTTATTTGTTCAACTAAATTGGTAAATAACACAGTTGAATCCGGATCAAGAACGATAACTTTTGAATAATCCTTAAAAATTCCAACTAACTTCTTCGAATCTAAGCAATTTTTGATCTCTGGAAAAAATGCTCTTCTGGACTGCTTAGATGATTCTCTTGAGATTTGTTTCCATTTTTCAACACCTTTTTCAGATTTATCGTCCCATTTCACAATGCAACGATTTGCCTGCCAAGGAATTATCTCGTCGACACCAACTTCTGTTAAGGATTCAATAGCTAAATCTGATCTTTCACCTTTTGCTAGTGCTTGAGCAACGGCAACTGTAGGTTTCTGCTTTGCTTTTGTTTTTTTGCCAATAACCTTTACTGTTACTTGATCTCCAGGACCAATCGCCAAAACTTCAACATCGGCAACTGTCCCGTAACCATCAGTTACGACAAGTTTTTCTTTTTCCCTTACTCGTCTGACTCTTAATGCATGGTGAGCTTCTGTTCCCTTGATGTTAAAAACAGGAGAATCTAAGTCAGATGTTTCAACTAAAAAATAGGCTGGTTCCATAATTAAGGGCGAGTAAAAGCGTCTCGTAATTTGCTGAACAATCCAGAATCACTTAATTTTTCAGGTTCAACAACCAGGGAATCTTCGCCACGTAATTCGGATAATTTCTTCATCAAACCTTTTTGTTCATCGTTTAACCCAGTTGGCGTTTGAACGATAATTTCAATGTGCAAATCCCCACGTCCTTCTCTTCTGAGGCGAGGCATGCCTCGACCTCTGAGAGAAATCACAGTTCCAGATTGAGTTCCTGGTTTAACAGTTATTTGTTCAGATGCATCTAAAGTTTTGAATTCAAATGTTGTACCCAGTGCAGCTGAACTCATGGGAATTGTGATGATGCTTTGTAAATCATCACCAACACGATGTAAAGATTTATGTTGTTTCACAACGATCTCTAAATACAAATCACCTGGATCTCCACCACCTGGACCTACTTCACCACGTCCAACTAATTGAACTCTTGTTCCAGTGTCAACCCCTGCTGGAATTTGTGCATTTAAAGTTGCGCGAGTTCTAACTCTTCCTTCTCCTGAACACTCGGAGCAAGGACTTGGCAATACTGTTCCAAATCCTGAACATTGTGGACAAGGTCTGCTTGAAACGACTTGACCAAGTAATGATCTTTGAACCGCTTGAACATCTCCACGACCACGACACATTGAACAAACACTTGGTGCAGTACCTGGAGCACAACATGAACCATTACAGATGTTGCACACCACTGCAGTTTCGACAGTTAAATCTTTATTAAATCCTGAATATGCTTCTAATAAATCGATATCTAATCTAATTAATGCATCTTGTCCACGTCTAGTTCTTGATCTTGGTCCTCTTTGTTGAGTTGAACCAAAGAATGCGTCAACAAAGTCACCTAATCCACCAAAACCAAATCCACCTGCAGATGGACCATTACCAGAAAAACCTAAGTCATACATTCTGCGTTTTTGATCATCACTTAAAGTTTCATAAGCAGTTGTTACCTCTTTGAATTTTTCGGCTGCTACTGGGTCTGGATTTAAATCAGGGTGAAGTTCGCGGGCAAGTTTTCTATAAGCTTTTTTAATTTCCTCACCACTTGCTTCACTATCAACACCTAATACGTCATAAAAATCATTTGCCATTAATTATTTCCTAAAATTCGACCCAGATATCGAGCAACTGCACCTACTGCAGCCATTGTTCCCGGGTAATCCATACGAGTTGGGCCAACAATTCCTAGTTTTGAAAGTGAATCTCCACTGGTGTAACCACTTGCCACAATCGAAGCTGAATGCAGATTAGAAGCTTTATTTTCGTGTCCAATTCTGACAAAAATATCATCTGTACTTGCCATCTCGCCTAACAGTTTTAACACGACTACATTTTCTTCAATTTCATCAAGTACTGGAAGTAGATTTTTACTGAAAGCTGGTTCTAATCTAGCTAAATTACCTGCACCACCAACCATTACTTTTTGATCTGCAGATTCTTTTGTTAAGAAATTTACTTTGTCTACAATTGATTCAATTGCTTTAATCTCAGATGGATTTGCTATTTTTGAGAATGCAGAAGTTAGGTTTGCTACTTCTGAAAACTTTTTATCAGTAATTGTTGATTTCAACTTGATTCTCAATGAATCTAATGATTCCAAAGTCAAAGGCTTTGATAGTTCAACAGTTGCTTGTTCCAGACGACCAGAATTTGCTACTAATACGATCATGATTCGAGAGTCTGTTACTGCGATTAAATCAATGTGTTTAACAACTGAATTTGAGAGAGTTGGGTATTGAACTACAGAAACCTGACCCGTTAATTGAGCAAGCAGTTTCACTGTCTTTTGCATGACATCGTCTAGATCAACTGCACCTTGCAGGACTTGAGTAATTGCTTTACTTTCAGCTGAGGAAAGAGCTCTAACTTCATTTAATCTGTTAACAAAAGTTCTATAACCTTTATCGGTTGGAATTCGTCCAGCACTGGTATGAGGTTGAACTATGTAGCCTTCATCTTCCAAAACTGCCATTTCATTTCTTACTGTGGCTGGAGATACTTTTAAACTATGTCTTTCAACAAGACTTTTTGAACCAATTGGTTCCTGAGTTGTTACATAGTCTTCAATAATTGCTTTCAAAACAGCGAACTTACGTTCATCCATTATTTGCAATCACCGTTTCATAATTAGCTTTAGCACTCAAAACCTCTAAGTGCTAGATTACTTGCTCTTCAATAAATCTGCGAATTCAACTCATAAATCCTGCAGAAATGTCAGCAGAAACTACGTTTGCACTAGGCAGTTAATTGCCTAAAAACCACATCAGCCAAGAGCCGCCCCTCGAGGGTTAACTCTAATTTCCCAGAAACCTCATTCACTAATTTATCTTTAATTAATTTCTCAACGTTTTTTTGATCAAAATCAGCTTTATCTATACCTGTCTTTAATCGACTTAAAAGCATTACTTCTTCATTTCTTATTTGTTCATTAGTTAAGTTTTCTCTGGCTAATGCTGGACTTTGATCTTGATCTAAACTTTCGCGCCAATTTTTGGGTAACTTTTTGTTCCACCAACGAACACCATTTATATGAGAGTGAGCACCTGGTCCAATACCCCACCAATTATTGCCTTTCCAGTAATTCAAATTATGTTGGCATTCTTTGTTTTCTTTTGCCCAATTTGATATTTCATACCACAAATATCCATTCTCAGTTAACATTACTTCTGCTAATTGATATTTATCTGCTGCATCATCATCACTAACTGCTTTAATTTCTCCGCGACTTAATTGTGATCCCATTTTTGTTCCAGGTTCAATTACTAATGAATATGCCGAAATATGGGGTGGATTTATTGCAATGGCATCTTTAAGAGTGTTTGACCAGTCTTCAAGACTTTCACCAGGTGTCCCATAAATTAAATCAAGACTAAAATTATCAAAACCTGCTTTCTTAAGTATTTCAACTGAGGTTAAAACATTGGCAGGATTATGTGTTCTATCTAGAGTCTGCAAAACATTTTTTGCCGAACTTTGCATCCCCAGCGAGATTCGATTTATCCCTGCCTTGCGCCAATCTTCAGCTTTAGATTGAGTAATGGTGTCTGGATTTGCTTCAAGGGTTATCTCTAAATCTTTCTTCAACGTGAAATGTTTTGAAACATTTTTTATAAATTCCTTGACCACACTTGCATCTAGTAAAGATGGAGTTCCTCCACCAAAAAATATGGTGTCAACGGTTAATTCTTCACCTAGAATTTTTCTAGCAAAAATTGTTTCTTTTATGGCTGATTGAAGCCAGCTATCTATCTGATCGTCTCTATCTAATTCCGAAGGAGTGTAGGTATTAAAGTCGCAATATCCGCATCTCTTAGAGCAATACGGAACATGAACATATAAAGAAAAAGGTTTACTTTTTAGATTGCCAATGTTTGGTAATTTTCCATCACTTGGTGCTGGATCACCCTCGGGTAATGCCGCCATTTAATCCTTATTTGTTATTTGTTGGCGTACATATCTTCAATTAATGATTGGTAACGTTTGCCAACTGCATCTCGTTTAACTTTCATACTAGGTGTGAGTTCCCCAGATTCGATGGCAAGGTCTGTAGGAAGCACTCTAAATTCTTTAACTTGTTCCCAAGGATTAAGTGTTCTATTTAATTGATCTATTTCTCCTGCGATTTGATCAGTTACAGCTTTATCTCTCAAAAGTGAACTATAACTTCCTTCGAGTTTTCTTTGATCAGCAAATGCTTTAAGGGAGTCTGCGTCTACTGCAACAAGAGCTGTCACAAAAGGCTTATTTATTGCTTGCACAATCATGTTGCTAGCAATTTTTGTTATACCTTTATATTTTGATTCAATGAAACTGAGTGCTACGAATTTACCGTTCGAAGTTTTAACTAAATCCTTCTTTCGATCAGTTATTTTGACTCTTCCTTGTTCGTCAATCTCGCCAATATCACCAGTTCTAAACCATCCATCACTAGTGAAACACTTTGCTGTTTCTTCGGGCAAATTGTGATAACCCTTCATCACTCCCGGACCTTTAATTAAAATTTCACCATCGGTATCAAGTTTTATTTCCATGCCATTAAAGATTTCTCCAACAGTGCCAATTCCTAAAGAATGAGGACGGTTAAGAGTTGTAGCAGCGCTGGTTTCGGTTAAACCATAGCCTTCCAAAATTGTTAAACCAGCGGCTTCAAAAAACCAAGCCACATCTGTAGAAAGCGCAGCTGCTCCTGAGACAAAGAAGCGAATCTTGCCACCCATTCTTTTTTGCAATTTACTGAAAACTAATGTGTTAGCTATTGCTAATTGTGCTTTTGTTGCTCTGTCTGGTTCAATTCCCTGAAATCTTTTTGCTTTGGCAGCATTTACTCCAACATTTAAAGCCCAATTGAAAATCTTGGCTTTTGCGCCACCTTCATGTTCAACATCACCTGTTACTTTGGCGTAGATTTTCTCGAAAATTCTTGGAACAGCACCCATGAATGTTGGTTTAACAAAACTTAAGTTTTCAACTAAGCGATCAACTTGTCCATCAACGGCTGTAGTAAATCCAATTTGAAGTTGCGCTGCGAGCAATACGCTTCCAAATGAATGTGCCAAGGGTAGCCATAACATTTGTACATCATCTGATCTTAAGATTCCCAATGTTTCAATTGTTGCTCCTTCAAACGCCCAATTTGAATGAAGTAGCACCACACCCTTAGGTCTTCCAGTTGTACCTGAGGTGTACATCAGGGTTGCCAGATTTTCAGATTTAATGGTTTCAATTCGATCCGATACAAGTCGTGGAGTGCTTCTAAGTTGCTGTCTACCCATTTCTTCTAATTCATCAAGACTTATTACCCATTCCCCATCGCCTCTTCCTTCAAAAACGATAACTTTTTGAACATTTGGGATTTGATGCTTTCTATTTCTTAGCTTGGTTAATTGTTCTTCGTTTTCTGCAAATACAAATTTTGTCTCAGAATCATTAAGGATGTATGCCACATCATCTGGTTCTGTTTGAGCATAAACAGTTGTTACTGCTCCTCCAGCAGTTAAAATACCTAAGTCTGCTGCAACCCATTCATATCTAGTCATACTGGCAATTGCGACACGTTCTTCGTTTTTAAGACCCAGTCCAATTAATCCTGCAGCAATATGTACAACTTGTTCATTAAAGTTTTGCCAAGAAATTGTGGTCCAACCAGTTTGAGTGCGACGCATAAATGCTGATGAATTAGGAGCAACGCGAACTCGTTCTTGCAACATGTGTGCAACAGATCTGGCAGGGGTTGGAAATGGTGCAGTGGCACTACCTGTCATGGTCTTAGTCACAAAAACTCCTTAAGGATTTAAAAGTTACATACTTATCTATCAGATATATCGGGGTTCTGACTAGTTGAAATAGAGAAATATTTGATTTTGTGGGTAATTATTTCTTGTCTTTGGAGGCAGAATCAGCATTGGTTTGCAGGGCTGCCACGAAGGCTTCTTGAGGTACTTCTACTCGGCCCACCATCTTCATGCGCTTCTTTCCTTCTTTTTGTTTCTCCAATAGCTTTCGCTTACGACTGATATCTCCGCCATAGCATTTTGCTAACACGTCTTTTCTAATTGCTCTAATTGATTCTCGGGCAATAATTCTGGCACCAATTGCTGCTTGAATTGGAACTTCAAATTGTTGTCTTGGGATTAATTCTTTTAATCTTCCAGTCATTTCCACACCATATGCATAAGCTTTGTCTTTGTGCACAATGGAAGAAAATGCATCTACTGGATCTCCATGTAACAAAATGTCAACTTTTACTAAATCAGCAACTTGTTCACCAGATGGTTCATAATCAAATGAAGCATAACCTCTAGTTTTTGATTTCAATTGATCAAAGAAGTCAAATACAATTTCTGCCAAAGGCAAAGTGTATCTAAGTTCAACTCGATCTTCAGATAAATAATCCATATTGTGCATTTGCCCACGACGCTCTTGGGCTAGTTCCATAACTGGGCCTATGTACTCACTGGGAGTAAGAATTGTTGCCTTAACTACTGGTTCATAAATTTCAGAAACTTTGCCACTTGGAAATTCACTTGGATTAGTAATATCAATTTCTTGGCCATCTTCCATCAAGATTCGATATCCCACACTTGGAGCAGTTGAGATCAAACTTAAGTTAAATTCTCGATCTAATCTTTCTCTAACAATTTCTAAATGAAGTAAACCTAAAAATCCGCATCTGTAACCAAAACCTAAAGCAACTGATGATTCTGGTTCATAAACAAGTGCTGCATCATTTAATTGCAATTTATCCAAAGCATCCCTTAGAAGCGGGTAATCACTGCCATCAATAGGAAATAAGCCAGCAAAAACCATTGGCTTTGGATCTCTAAATCCCGCTAAGGCTTGAGTTGCAGGTTTAACGAAATCAGTGATCGTGTCACCGACTCGAGATTGACGAACATCTTTTACCCCAGTTATTAAATAACCAACTTCTCCAACCCCTAAGCCTTTTGTGGATTTTGGTTCAGGAGAAATAACTCCGATATCTAGAAGTTCATGCGTGGCACCTGAAGACATCATTTTAATTTTTTGGCGAGGAGTTAATTTGCCATCAATGACTCGAACATAGGTAACAACACCACGGTAGGTGTCATAAACCGAATCAAAAATCATGGCACGAGCCGGTGCATTTGCATCACCAACTGGAGCAGGCACTTCAACTACAACTAAATCAAGTAACTCTTTAACTCCTTGACCTGTTTTAGCACTGACTCTTAATACATCACTTGGTTTGCATCCGACAATGTTTGCTAATTCTGCGGCATATTTATCAGGTTGTGCTGCTGGTAAATCAATTTTGTTCAATACCGGAATGATTGTCATGTCATTTTCTAAGGCTAAATAAAGATTTGCCAAAGTTTGAGCTTCTATTCCTTGAGCAGCATCAACCAACAAAATGGTTCCTTCGCAAGCTTCTAAAGATCTACTGACTTCGTAAGTAAAATCAACGTGTCCAGGAGTATCAATCAAATTAAGTATGTAATTTTTATCATCTAGTCCCACCCAAGGTAGGCGAACTGCTTGAGATTTAATAGTGATTCCGCGTTCACGCTCAATATCCATTCGATCCAAGTACTGAGCACGCATATTTCTTTCTTCCACGACACCTGTTATTTGCAACATTCGATCAGCCAATGTTGATTTGCCATGATCAATATGTGCGATAACGCAAAAGTTTCTAATTAACTCAGGCGGTGTTGTGCCAGCGGGATTTATCTCAATGGTCACGATGAGTCTGGTGGTCTTTCCTCTAATAATTGGAGCATGCTTAAGGGTGCTTTCCCCTTGCTTTACAGTCACACGCTACCCTTGAGAGCCTGCGGTGCACACAAGTGCCTCACAGCACATCACAACTAAGAAATGAGCATTTAAAAGTGGCAAATATTAAGTCGCAAATTAAGCGCATCGGACAAAACAATGCTGCACGCGATCGCAACAAAGGTGTGCGTTCCTCAATCAAAACTGCAATCCGTCATTTCAACGAAGCTTTAGAAAAAGGCGACGCTAATGCTGCAAAGCTTGCTCGCGAAGTTGGTAAGAAATTAGATAAGGCTGCTGCCAAAGGTGTTTTGCATAAAAACCAAGCAGCAAATCGTAAATCTGCAATTGATAAGAGACTAGCCAAAAAGAAGAAGTAAGTTATCTAGCTGAAGCACCAATTTTTTGAATTGTTGTTTCAAGCAAGAATCTTTTTTGGTTATTATCTAAGTAAATTCCATCAAAACCTGCTCTTACAAGAGCATCTACTTTTGCTAACTCAACAACCGCATTTGCTAATGAGGTTGGAGTCCAATTCTTTAACTGAGGCTTGAGTTTATCTGCTTGAGTTGGACTAATTCCTAATTCTTGAGCAATCTGAGAACTTGAAGCTGATGTTGGCAAACCGGCAAGTTTAACAAGTTTTCTAAGAGATCCGGCCAGAATTGAAACGATAAAAACAAATGAATTACTGTCTTGTTCTAGTAAATCATTTAGATTCTTTAACGCACTTTTTGTATCCGCACTCCATAGTGCATCGGAAATATCAAAAACTTTCACAGCGGCATTGCCTTGATAATACTTTTTAACAGACTCAAGCGTGATCTTGTCCTCGAGAACATCAAAACATAATTGATCAATGGCACCCGATAACTCATCTAGTTCTTCACCAACAGCATCGCGTAAGGCAAGTAAAGCATTCTCGTCTATCGCTCTTTTATTTCTTTTAAATTCACTACGCATAAAATCTAAGAATTGATTAGGAAATTTAATGCTTTCGCATTTAATTTCAGCAACTTTTTGCTTTTGTAGGGCTTTTACGATGCCCGTTCCCCCGGCGCCTCCCCTGTGAATTACAACCAGAAAATTTTCATCAGAAATATTTGCATCGGCATTTTTTAAAGCTTCCACTAACTTTTCATCTAACTTGTCTTCAGCAACATTGATGTGATCAACAATTACTAGATAGGAACTACCAAAAAGATTGGGTGACATGGCGTCAGCAAATTGAATATATGCATCTTCACTTGTTGCGTCAATTTCTTGTTTACTAATTTCTTTAATATTTGCTTTTAATGCACTCCATACTTTTTCCAAAGCTCTGTCTACGAGCAGATCAGTGGTTCCTGTTATCAGGGTTAATTTGGGTAAGTTAGTCATGAGGTATCTAAACCAAGACTAGTCTTTGGTGCTGACTTGGATCGAGTCGTCGGCACTTATGCCAATCGCAATGGAACCAACTTCATCAGTACTTAACACCTGCATACCTGAATCACGATACAAATCCAGAGTTAATTTGGCTGGGTGCCCATAACTATTTTCTTGCCCAACACTTATTAGTGCTATTCGCGCTCTAGTCCACTTAGGGAAATTTACGTCTTGAAATTTTGAACCATGGTGGGGCACTTTCACTACATCAACTTGAGGAATTTTCCAAAGTTTTTGAATTGCTTCTTGAGCAGGAGGTTCAATATCACCTGTTAACAAAAATGAAGCATTTTTGATAGTTACTAAATTAACAAGACTTGAGTTATTAGGAATAGAACCCAGATTCATTTTAATTTTCGTAGGCCATAAGCACTGGATTTTCAATTCACCTAAGGAAATAACTTCTCCTGATTTTATGTGAAAAGTGAGAACGTCGTTAAGTAATTGTTTAGTACGCTCTACTTCATAGACTGGATCTTCAATCCA